>Ga0315295_10001514_pt1 | contig 19921 bp, 20 predicted proteins | sample YL17G14_0_MG_FD_204453 | JGI IMG/M metagenome (GOLD analysis project Ga0315295, IMG submission 204453) | Sediment microbial communities from Yellowstone Lake, YNP, Wyoming, USA - YL17G14_0 | ecosystem: Environmental > Aquatic > Freshwater > Lake > Sediment | place: USA: Wyoming | collected...
TTATATTTAAACCTTTCTTTATGTTACTACTTTTAAGATACAATAAAATAAGATAGTGACTACTCCTTGCCCATGACCTTGCTTGGAAATCTGACAACCAAATCTCCGATTTTCTTGAAGAGCACGAAATCCTTGTCAATCTCTGGAATGCTCAATTCTTCAGCCCAATCATGCCACTTTGTAAATAATTCATTAAGAGCAGAGGAATATCTCTCAAATTCAGGTTCATTTTCAGCTTTCTTGAGTACTGCTGCAAGTTTATCCAAGCTTGTGATTCCAAGCTCTCGGAGTCTTCCAGCAAAATCCTCCCTTGAATTGGCATTATCAAGATACTTCTTCTCAATCTCAAGCAAAAGAACAAGTCCGTCAATATCTCTTACAATCTCAGGAACAGATGTTCTATGAAACTCGTCAGGAATTCCTTCGTTGCACATATTTCCAATATAATCTCCAAGCTCTCTCAATCTTTGCCTGTCAGATTCCAATGCTCTTTTCTCTGATATTCTGCCGCAGAAAAGAGAATAACTAGTAGCAGCCAATGCAATACAGCTGTAATTCCTTGACGAAATTGTCATTAAACCTTAAGTTTAACAGCGTATTTAAGAATTATTATATTCCCAGCCAAGTAACATCAAGACTGCCCAATCTTATTCAGCTTTTCCTCAATCTTGTCAAGCTTCTCAATAAAATTATTAATCTTGTAGTCCAAATCATCAATCTTTATCTTCAGCGCATTTATCTCCTTGGCATCAATATTCCCTGATAATTCAGAGGATGCTATTGAAGGAGCAGATGGCTGTATTGCATCAAAATTAGCAAGAGGATTAAACATGGAAGATTCTGCAGGCGTTGATGGCGTGCTTGTTGTGCTGGTTGGCTCTTTTCCAAGAGAGCTAAAATCAATAAATCCTCCTTCTGTTTTCAGGCTCTTTTTCATCTGCTCTTCTTTCATTTTTAAGAGCCCTTTCTTCTTCAAGAGCGTATAGTCAATATAATCATCCCCTTTTCCAAATATCATATTTTTTAGAAGTTATCATTTTATTTAAAGCTGTTTGTTTTTCAAATTTAAGGAAAAGTTTATATAATAGTCATCACTCTCGAGTTACATGGGACTAACTGCGATAGTCAAACCAACTCATGATTGCAATCTTGCTTGTAGATATTGTTATGTGGACCCCTCGGCAGAAAAAGGCAGGATGGATCAAAGCACTCTTAACAAAGTTATGGAACAAGTAGCAAATAATTCCCAGGATAAACGGGCTCATTTTATATGGCATGGTGGAGAGCCACTTCTAATGGGACTGGATTTTTACAAACAAGTTTCTGAAATATCTTGTAATTTGAGAAAGGGAGGGTACAGGATATCAAATGGAATTCAGTCCAACGCAACTTTAATCAACGATGAGCTTTTAGATTTCATTGAAAGCAAAGAGGATTTTCAATTAGGATTAAGTCTTGATGGTCCAAAGCATATCAATGATCGTACTAGAATATATTCTGATGGAACAAGTGCATTCGAAGATATCTTTAGAGGTGTTAAAAGGACACGCGAAAGGCAAATGAGAAATGGTAGAAAAAGACATATTGGTGGTGGAGTGATAGTTGTCTTAAGCCAAGCCAATATCAATGACCTCAATGAGATATACGAATTCTTCAAAAAAGAGAGAATTAGTATAAAAATTAATCCTCTTATTCAATCGGGTAGAGCAACTATAGATTTGCAACTCCATCCAATCCAATATGCAACAGCATTAAGTAATCTATTTGATAAATGGGTAACTGACTACGAATCAATAGACATAGATCCATTTACAAATATTATGGGTAATTTAATGACCAGTTGTCCGGTTGGTTGCAATTTTTCTGATAACTGCAGAAGAGATTTTATATCAATTGGCCCTCAAGGCGACATCTACCCCTGCGGCAGATTTGATGGATTAAAAGAATTTTGGATGGGAAACATTAACAGTACAGGGTTAGAACCTGCCTTATCATCAGAAGTACATAAAAAACTCTTAGAAAGAAAAGTTGATTCAATTCCTGGTTGCAAACCCTGCAAATTCAATAAAATTTGCAATTCTGGATGTATGCACAATGCATATACATCAGGAGATATTATGGGAAAAGACCCATATTGCCTATCTTATAAAAAAATTTTTAGGCATTTGGAGTCTTTTTTGCATACAGAATTAAGGGGAGCTGAAGTAAAATGAATGAACAAGATAGACAAAGGTTAGAAGATTTAGAAATAGAAATATTGGGACATAAAATTAAGATCTCCAACATTAAGAATCCCCATTTAAGAAGGGCGGTACATGAAAGATGGAAGAGTTTTATATTCAACTATGGAGACCATACGGAACATACTGAAAAAAATCAGTACAAAGATCACAGTGATTATAAAGACAGCACCCATACAGAATTTGGTTCAAAATCAGACCATTCAGACTATTCAGAGCATATAACTGTTGGAGAGGGAGGCGAGCAAAAATATCAACGCGAGGTTAAAAGACATCAAGATTATACAGAATCAAAATATACAGATCACTCGGAATATAGCGATTACAAGGCATACGGTGATTACACTTGCCACCAAGATATGACAATTTGGGATGTAATATTTCCAAAAAAGAAATAAATATATTTTATGACAAAGAAAATTATCCCATTTTTAATAAATCATAGTCATCGATGTGCACAAGTTTCTTTAAAATGTATTCTGTCAAAGAAGTTTCAAGATAGGAATTTTACTTTACAAGAATTAGAATATTTGACAAGTCATCATAGTAACGAAGTGACTTATCCTATTCAAATTGCTCATGCACTCGCTGTACTAGACATAGATTTTAAATATTATGTAAAACCTAACTGGATAACTTTACTCTCAAGTCAGTCTATCTTTGAAAAGTCACTTAAAGATTTCTATGGCAATTATGCAGAGAATATTCTTTTAGCAACAAACCAAAATGCCTTGTTCACTTCAGCATCATTCTTGCAGGGAGACAAAAGAGTAATAGAATCGCCAATAAAACCTTCTATTCAGAGTTTAGAAAAGAATTTGGAAGAAGGAAATATTCCAATTTGTCTTATAAATTATGATATATATACAAATCGCCCGAATAAGTTCAAAGGTCATTATTTGATTATTACGGGATATGATTCAACTAATCTATTTTGCCATGATTCTGGTCCAAAAGGTGCCGCTCCAGATAAGCCTATTTCCAAAGAAGCATTTCAAAAGGCATGGAATTTGTGTTTTTTTGATCACGACTTATTAACAGTAAAAGTTTAACCAAGATAATAGGAAGTCTTTAAAAGTTCAATTTCCATTAATTAGAATATAAAAGAGAGGATAAAATGGCAGTTGAACCACAAAAACTAATAGCAGCAATCAGCGCAGACACGTATTGTGATGATAAAAACCTGACTGGAGATGAAATCAGCGAGTTAAAGGAGAAATTAACTAATTTAATTGAAAAACCCTCAGAAGCACCAAAAATAAAAAACAGAAAAGATGCTGTCAAATGGGTTGTTAAAGAGGAGCTTAAACTTAAAGAACCAGACCCTTATCTTAAGGCAACTGATTTTGTAAAACTAAAAGAATTCGATTTCATGGATTTTGATGAAGTTATTAAAACACCTTTCAAGGAAATGGGCCTGAAAAATCCAATAGAACAGCACACACTATCTTATGATACTTCAGGCCAGGCTTTGGAGCAGGTTTACTACTGGCTTCATGACTATCTCCAAACCAACAAGGAAGATTACGGGAATGTTGAAAAGCTTCTTGATAATTTCATCTCAGCACCTGGCTCAGCTCATTTTTCTGAAATGGGGATGAAAGCAGCAAAAATGCAGGAAGAAGGAATGAAAATACTGGGTGTTGCAAACCAGCTCATAAAATCAATTCTTAACATTGTCTATGACATGAAAGAGTTCAAGCTAAGATTAGATATCTATAAAGATTATCATGATGAAAAAGATAAGAACAAGAGCGAGGCATCTTATCTCTCATTAAAACAAATCTGGCTTGACCAGGTTGACATCAAGAGAGGCAACAGCTCAATAAAAGCGCTTGCTGTCTCAGGAGCAAATGCCCCTAATTTTGTCCTGCTCATTGATGCATTCATGGCAGTCAAATCTCTTCAGGAAATTCAAAAAATGGATTTGAACGAAAGAGTAAAAAGACTGCTTGAGCAGAGATTCTCTGAATTTGAACGCTGGCTGAAAGAATCAGAGCGGGAATTGAAAAAGAGATATGAAATAGAAAAACTTTATCTAAAAAGCCAGGTAAACACAGTCAAGTTATATGCAAGATGGGCAAAACCATACCTCAAGGCAGCAGCACAATTAGAGCAAAGAGCAACAGCAACTTCTTCATTAGTAACAGCATTTAACACATCGTTGTTTGAATTAACTCTTCTTGGAATGGGCGAATATGACCCGATAAAAGATTACAAGAAGGGAGAATTGCCGAAAGTTTTCATCGGCAAAAATAAAAGAAAATATGTGCCTGTTGTTTTAGTTGAATTAAAATTCAGGAGCATTCCAGAAAGATTCCAGCAGGGCGGCTATGGTTTCAGGGGAAAAGCAGACATTACATTCACAAGTTTTGCGCTGAATGCCGAGGAAAGAGAAGTCCTGAAAAATCAATTGGACTGGGATGATTTTAAGGATGTTTACACTATAATAGGCGGCGCAACAGAAGAGGGCTTGGGGCAATTGCAGACAGACCTGGACGAACTTCTTGGAGAAAAAGAGGAAAAAGAAGAAAAAAAGAAAGAAAGTTCAGAAGATACAAATGCATTCGCAGCATTATTCTCAATATTTACTGATGTGTTCAAGAAAAGTGCTGAAGCAAAGAAAGAAGCGAAAGAAAAAACCTTAGCAATTGCGCCTGATTCAAATATAGAAAGAATCATGCGCTCGCAGGCAGGAATACTCGCAAGATTCAGATGCAGCAAGCTCTACGGCGCTTTCAAGAAATTGAATAACAGCCCAACCATTTAATTTGGTTGATAACTTTATTATCAACTTAAAACCCCTCTCATTTTCAACCTCTTCAATAATTATTAATAACTTCTCATAATTAACATCTAATTCTTCCCTGTCCAACAGCCATAATCATTATTAATAATTCTTTATTATCAACATATAATTTCTATTAGCTCACATGCATAACAAAGATTAAGTCAATAACTTTGCCAAGCAAAGTTGTCAGATTTAAATATTCCAAAGTTCTTTATTTAATATGGCTAAAACAGAAAAAACAAGCAAACCAAAAATGATTGTAAGAGAGATTCCCTCAAAAATTAAAATCATAGAGCCAGAGGCAGAAGAGCAAAAACCAGAAGAAAAAGAAGAATTTCGTGAAGAAGCATCCCTGGAAGATTTGACAACAGGCGCCCCCTCACCAAGGGCTTTTCCAACACTTCTGAGGGAACAGCAGATTCCTGAGCAAAGGCAGGAAACCGAACAAGTAAAGGAAGGTGACATGTCAGGAAACCTTGGTGTCATACATACAGAGGAAGAATCAAAGTTCGGGGCAAAATATGAAATCCAGAGAAATGTAACCGAACAAGAAATAAGAAAAGTTTACAATACCCGTGCAATGGAAACAAGACAGTTAGAATCAAGAAACCCTATGTTATTAGGTTCTGAAAGAAAAATAACAACCCTGCCCAGAAGCCCTGAGCTTGAAGCCGCTAAGGCAGGAACAGAAGAAGAGGATAAGCGATATGAACTTGCTCCAGAAACAGCAGAACCAACCTCAAAAAGAAAATATCCTTGGGAAATGTGATTTTAGCTGTTTTAAGTGTTTAAATCTTGTAATCTTCTATAATTAATCTTCCTGCCTAGATATATAATTATTAACAACATTCGAGCCATTCGATTATTAATATTTAGTCCCATTAGTTATCCCAAACATCAATAATTACCTCCAGCATCACTTTCCATTAATTTTAAACCCGAAGTTTCGTCAGAAGCGAGAGTCAAAGATTGCAAAGCAATCTTTAAATAACTAAAAACCCATATCTAAACATGGCTGGAGGTGATTATTTCTATGAAGGAGCCGACTATGGCTTTGACCCTGCTTATGGAGGCACATCTCAGGCATATTCGTCAAATCCTGCAGCAGGCATCGGTTTGCAGACAGACCCAAGAACAGCAAACATACTAAAAGTCACATCAGAAAAGCTAAACACAGGTGCAACAGCTGTTGAAATAACTCAGCTCACTCCAGAAATTTTTGAGTCAATTCCCAAGGAGCATTTCAAGGAATTAAACAGGTTAAGAAAACTTTTAGGAAATAATGTAGAATTAACCTTGCATGCGCCAATTGTTGAGCCAACAGGCCTGACAAAAAGAGGGCACTGGGAACCTTATGAAAGGGAACAAGCAGAAAAACAGATGATTGATGCTGTCCAGAAAGCGCATGATTTGAATCCCCAGGGAAATGTTGTCACAACTTTTCATTCAAGCGCAATTGGGATGCCTGAAGAAACAAGAATCTGGGAAGAAGTAGAGTTTGAAGGCAAAAAAAAGAAGGTTGAAGTTGTAAAAGAAGCTTATGTATTTGATGAAAGAACAGGAGAGCTTGCTCCCTTGCCTGGAAAACTCAGCGTATTTGAGGGCGAGAAGAAATTTGATGTGCAAAAGAAAATAGACACATTAAATCGCGACCACTGGTACAAGACCCTTCAGCACATAAATTATGGAGCAGACCAAGGCGCTAAAATAATAGAAGGGGGTCTGAAAGAGGGAGTGAAACTTCCGGAAAAAGAGGCAGAAGAAAGTGAAAAAATTATTCTTGACATCTACAAGGACTATGCCAAAGGAGATGTGGACAAAGTAGAAAAAAAGATTAAAGAATTTGGAATGGAAGGAGTTGCTAAAGGCGGAGAATTTAAGATTAAAGATGCAATACAAAATATAACACACGGGGATATATATCTAAGAGATGCATATTCAGGATTAAGAGACATGTTTGACCAGGCATATGATTCTTTGAACAAGGCAAAAGAAAAAGGAGACAAAAAAGCAGGCGAATCTCTTCAGCGATTAGACAAGTTCAAAACAGAAATTCAACCCAAATTAGATTACCTCAAAAAGCCCGAGAATGTTAATGAATTTGCTGAAGCACTGAAAAAAGGGGTAGATCTCCTGCGCTCAGTTGACGCCCCTCCGATTTACAAGCCATTCAAGGATTTTGCAATAGACAAGTCCTCAGATACTTTCTCAAATGTTGCCTTGAGTGCATACAAGCAATTCAAGGAAAATGCGCCGATTATAAGCATTGAAAATCCTCCAGCAGGTTTCATGATTAGCAGGGCTGATGAGCTGAAGAAACTAGTTGAGGAGTCTAGAAGAAAATTTGAGGACAAAGCAGTCAAGGATTTAGGGCTCTCAAGGAGCAAGGCAAAGGAAGAGGCTGAAAAACTAATTGGCGCAACCTGGGATGTCGGGCATATAAACATGATTAGAAAATATGGCGCAGGCAAAGAAGAAGTTGTAACAGAAGCAAGAAAAATAGCTCCAGTGGTAAAGCATATCCACCTTTCAGACAATTTTGGCTTTGAACATGCAGAAATTCCAATGGGCATGGGCAATGTTCCAACAAAAGAAATAATGAAAGAAATGATGGAGCAAAACAAGAAATATGAGAAAATAAAGAAAATAGCTGAAGTTGGCGGATGGTATCAGCACTTCCAGACAACACCTTTTGCAGAAACACTCAGGCATTTTGGCTCCCCTATTTATGCAATGGAACAGCAGCCATACTGGGGAAGGCAGAGCTATTTTGCCGGCTATGGCATGAACCCTGAAATTCATCATGCAATGTATGGAGCTGGCTTCGCCAATTTGCCAGTTGAATTAGGCGGGCAAATGGCAGGAAGAAGCAGGGTTTCAGGCAATCCCCTCGAGTAAAGATAAAGATTTAAAAATAACACTTCAATATATATAATAGAACACAACATGAAAAAAAAGAGCGCAAAGAAAATCTCAAAGAAACTTGTCAATGAGAAAGATATAGCAATGGAGTTTGCTGCCAAGGTCCAGGAAAAATTTGACAGATTAATAAAAGCCTCAATCTTGTTTGGTTCTCAAACCAAAGAAAATTCAACTCCAAAATCAGATATAGATATAATCTTGATACTAGATGATGCTTCAGTTGAATGGGATTTGGAGCTTATTGCTTGGTACAGGGAGGAGTTAGGAAAGCTTATTTCTGCAAAGGACTACGGCAAAGAGCTTCATATTAACACAATTAAAATAACAACATGGTGGCAGGATTTGATTCATGGTGACCCTGTTGTCATGAATATTCTTAGATATGGCGAGCCACTCATTGATTTGGGGGGCTTCTTTACACCCCTTAAATTCCTTCTTGAAAAAGGGAAAATACGCTCAACTCCAGAGGCAGCATTTGTTGCCTTGCAGAGAGCGCCAACACATCTTCTTAGAAGCAAGAATGCTGAAATGGGAGCAGTTGAGGGAATTTACTGGACAATGGTTGATTCCGCCCAGGCAGCCCTTATTACTGCTGGAAAAACACCGCCAAGCCCAGAGCATATTCCTGAGCTCTTAAGGGAAGCTTTCGTTGATACAGGCATGCTGCAATCAGGTTATGCACGTGCATTTGAAGACATATTTAATATGCACAAGAACATAAGTCATGGAAAAATTACAGAAGTAAAAGGCGCTGAAATAGACCGCTGGCAGGAAATAGCTGAAAAATTTATGCTGGAAATGACAACTCTTGTAAGCAGGCTTTTAGATTTAAAAAAAGAATAATTAATTTTTTTCTGTTTTAAAATAATGCTTAAGCAGCCATTCCAATTGCAGCTCTTTCAGCTTTTCTTTTATCCTCTTTGACTTTGTCCTCATCATCGCTTTCTATCTTTTCCTTTTCAGACTTGTAAGCCAGCTTAGCCATAGTGACATAATAAGGTCTTATGCACTCTTCCCATATATCTTTCTTTTCATCATCACTATTATCCCCATCATCAAGCTTTTCATAAGCCATTGACAGGCTGTTTTCCAATATTCTTCTGACCTTTTCTTGGTCTATGCCTTCTCCTCTGCTAATGGCTGCAGAAAGAACCTGTTGCTTGGCAGCAAACTCTGTCATAAACACTCTCTGCACAAATCTTGGATCTCCTGAAAAGTATTTTATCAGTTTCTTTGCCCATCCAGGCACAGCATCAGATTTTGTCCTCTTAAGAACAAATTCGCTCATCTTTTCAATAGGATTCTCTGCCTGAGTAGCAGCATTCATTGATTTAACATCATTTATAATGCTGACAAGAGTGTCATGCTCATTATTTCCTATTTTGTACAAGGGAACATTCATGAGCAATGCATGCATTGCTTTGTCATCAAGCAAATCATTAAAGAATTTATTGTGATTGTGCTCAACATATCTTGCTGTCTGCTCCAATCCGGCTTTGTAAGCTTCTTTGGCACTCTTTTTTACATCCTCAGGAGAAAAACCGCGATGGAAACTAGGGTCTCCATATAGCAAGCCGAACAAATCTTCTCTTGCTCCTAAATTAGATGGGTCTTGGTCAAGAGCTTTTCTATATTGCTCAAGATCACTAAATTCGCTTAATGCGCTAACAAATGCTTCCCTATCATAAGTATCTTTAGGGTTTATTGGCTTGTATCTAAAAGCAGCTCCCTCTGCGGCTTTCGCTGCGCCAACAATTTGTTCAAGATTAGGTTGTTCATTCTTTTCATTTACCATACTTTCTATAGTCAAAACCAATATTTAAACCTTTCGGTTGTAAGAACTATGTAGTAGTAACAAACACATAACATTTAAATAGTTCATATACTTATAGAATTCATGGAAAAAACAGGTAAATACAATGGGAAAGCATACGCATTTTTTTATTGCAAAGCATCAAAAGTAGAAATAGAAGCAGAATTGCCGACTATTCGTGAACTTGTTAGAACACCTTCTAAATTAGAACTTTCATTAACTGAAGGGACAGATAACACTCAGGGCGATGAAAAATTAAAAGCTCTTGCTCAGGAAGCTAACCAAGCTGGCCTTAATTATATGCTGCACGCAACTTACCCTAATGCAACTAATAAGAAAACTGCAGATGAAGTAGCAGCTATTCTTAATCAGGCATATCAATCACCATTATACGCTGATAAAGAAGAGTTTAGAGGCGATATTGTTTACAAAGAAAAGGATGAATATGTTTTTAGAGATTAACTAATCAAGCTTATAGCTTCTTCAGCTCTTTCTCCAAATCAAACTCGCCTTTGTCTTCCTCAAGCATGCTTGAATCAACAGGAATAGCATCATTCAATTGAGGTATATTCCTTTCTTTGTGGCCATTACCTGGCATATAATCATCTTCGTTAGCACTATCTTTCTCATTTTCATTAGCAATCTGATTTTCAAGCTCTTCTTTTATCACTTCCTTAATAGTTTCCTGCTGGGGAATAGGCACGCTTTCAATATCAACTTTTGGCGATTCATGAATTTCTTCTTTATCTTCTTTAGGTTCAGGAACAGGCATAGGCACAGGTTCAGCACTAACTTCCTCTCTCACTTCTTCCTTTTTCTCTTCAGTTTTAACTTCTTTTAGTTCTTCTTTCTTTTCTTCTGGTTTTGCACTTTCAAGCTCAGCTACTAGCTTGCTGATTTTCTCAGCAGCATCAGCATTTACAGATATTGAGTCAATTCCCTCTCCAACAAGGAACCTTACCATCTCCTCGCGACTGCCTGACTGCCCGCACACGCTTGTCTCAACACCATATCTCTTGCATCTTCTGATAACATAGCTCAAGGCAGATAAAACCGCAGGATTCATCTCATCATAAATATACTGCACATCAGAATTATTCCTGTCAATAGCCAAAATATATTGAGTCAAGTCATTTGTTCCGAAGCTGATAAATGAAATTCCTTCAGCGCAAAGCTCGTTTATAACCTGCACAGCAGCAGGCGTCTCAACCATTATTCCTATCTTGAAATTATCAGGATATCCAACTTCAGCAGCAATTTTCTTTGTCTCTTTCAATTCATTAAGGCTAATAACCTGCGGCATCATCAAGCCAAGCTTCTTGTTTGGAAATTCTTTAGCAACTTTAACAATTGCCTCAATCTCAGCTTTCAAAACACTTGGATTCTTCAATCCAAATCTTATTCCATGATTCCCAAGCATTGGATTTCCTTCAACTTCTTTCGGAGCACCTTCAAGATTCCTGAATTCATCGCTTCTTATGTCAGAACTTCTAACCCAAACACCCTCAAATGGCTCTGCAATTTTCTTTATTCCATTGTAAAGCAGCCCAACATAATCTCCAAGCATTTTTTTCTTTGCAAAATAAAGAGGATGCTTGCCAGATTCTGCAATTATTCCCTCAATCCTTGTCAAGCCAACTTCTTTTGCCCCAGACAAAGCAGCTCTTGCAGCAAAATCAGGCAAATCAACAATAACTTTTATTTTTGTCTTTGTGGGAACAACAGGATTAACTTCTGAAACCTTTGTCTCTCCCCTGCCAGCAATAATTTTTCCATTATTGCCGTCAACAGTTACCTCATCGCCGTCTTTTAATTTCTTTGTAGCTTCTCCTGTTCCAACAACAGCAGGAATTCCCATTTCCCTAGATACAATCGCGGCATGGCTTGTAATTCCGCCTTCATCAGTTATTATTCCATTTGCTCTCTGCATTGTGACAACCATGTCAGGATTAGTCATCTCAGTAACAAGAACGTCGCCTTTCTTTATTTTCTTCAAGTCATTCAGGTTATAAACAATTTTGACAATTCCAGAAGCAACACCTGGAGAAGCAGCCAATCCCGAAAGCAAAATCTCTCCAGAGATTTCCTTGGATACTTTTCTCTCCCCCAGAGTTGTGATTGGCCTTGACTGCACAATGTAAATATCTTTTCCAGAAATAGCAAATTCAATATCCTGCGGTTTCTTATAATGCTCTTCAAGCTGTTTTGAATAAATTGCAAGCATCTTTATTTCATAATTGTTCAAAACCTGCTGTTTTGCCTTGTCAGGAGTCAGCTTGATAATCTGATTCTCACCAGAAGATGAGCGCACAATAGCAACTTTTTTCTCAGAAATATTTGTGTCAATTAGCTTAAATTCAGCAACATTTCCATCAACAATATAATTGTCTGGCTTTATTCTTCCAGAAACAATGCCTTCCCCAAGCCCCCAGACAGCCTCTATCATTATTGTGTTCTCCATTGTGACAGGATTCATAGAGAAGATAACACCTGACTTGTCAGAATCAATCATTTTCTGCACAACCACTGCCAGTTGAGCTTTTTCCTGCCCAAATCCTTTTTTCTCCCTGTAATAAACAGCTCTTGCAGTGAACAATGATGCAAAGCACTCCTTGACTTTTCTTATTAGCTCTGAATTTCCTTTTACATTGACAAATGTTTCCTGCTGTCCTGCAAATGATGCATCAGCCAAATCTTCTGTTGTAGCGCTTGACCTTACTGCAACAAATGGCGGCTCTTTGGAGCGGCTCAAAATCTCAAGCGCTGTTTTAGTTGCCCCTGCCAGGCTTGCCTTATTGCTGTCAAGTATTTCATATGCCTCAATAATCTCATTTTCCATCTCAAGAGGCATCTCAGAGTTGGATATTAGCTCTCTTATTTCCTTGGACATGCTCTCAAGAGTTTCAGTATCTTCCATGTCAATCCCCGCAAGTTTTTCTTTTATCTTGTCAATTAAGCCTGATTTTTCAATAAAATAAGAATAAGATTGCGCAGTTATAATGTATCCGGGAGGAATAGGAAATTTGAAATTATACATCTCTGCAAGCGAAGCTCCCTTGCCTCCGGCAATTGCAATATCCTTGTTGCTCAGTTCAGAGAACCATCTCACAAATTTGCCTGTTGTTGAAATAGCGCTCTTGTCCCCTTTTACAGCCATTTTATTAATTAACAACCAGAGTTAATAAATATTGCTTTAATCTTTCACAACCACAAATCACGCAGTAAGAACAAAAATATCCCTTCCAACAATCGAATCTTCCCTGTATTCCTGGATTGGGAATTCAATGCATGAATCCTTGATTTCATAAATTCTCAGCCCTGTGTTATCGCAGATTCTCCCAATATTGCATGAAACTCTTCCTGACTGGGTTTTCAAAAGCGGAGCTGTAAATGCCATTTTTGCTCCTTTTTTCATTTCCTTCATGATGTTATTAATCACATCAATCATCAAATTTTCAAATTCATAAATAATTTGTTTGGCCTTCTCCCTTTGAGGAATATTTTTCATTAATTCTCCAAGAGAAGGCTCTGTTGCAACTCCATCAACATTTTCAACCTTGACAACTCTTGAATCTCCATTAATAATCTTGAAATTTGCCTCGCCAGAATAATTTGCCCCAAACCAATTCATGTTCTTTCTCGCGTCAGCAATAGCAGAAGCGTCAATATCAACTCCAATAACATTAATTCCCCTGAGCATTCCTTCTCCCAAAATAACACCTATTCCGCAGAATGGGTCAAGCAAGTTTTCGCCTTTCTTAACCTGAGATAGATTTATCAAAATTCTTGCAAGCCTTGGAGAAATAGCCAAGCTTTCTCTTCTGAATGGCTTTTCCATGTCTCTCTTTTCAGATTCAGAAGAATCATAACTTGCATCAAGATACCCAAAATAAACTTCTTTATTATCCGGATTCTCAAAAGCAAAATAATTCATGTCCCTCAAAAGAATTTTCTCAGGGCTTCCATGCACAATCTTTCCGCTTTGCAGTTTTATTGTTCCTGAAACACCTTTGTATCTTGCTTTTAATCTCTCATTCCTGAAATTCTTCTTCATTGCATCAAGCACATCAGAAAATGCATCTTCATCGCAATAATCAAGCACAGAATAAACAACCTTGTTCTCTCTCCCAAAATAAATTAGCTTGATTTCTATTTCTTTGATTACATTTTCAGCACTTCCGGACAAAATAACTTTTCCAGCAGCAACTGTTCCCCCAAGCTCATTAATCATTTCTTTTAATTTAAGCTCCCTGTCAACTTCAATTAAAAGCGCATTTAACCGCATCTTATGGCTTAATTTTTTGATTCCTTCCCGCTCAAAATAAGACAATATTTCAGCTTCAGACAATAATGGATTTCTTCCAAGAATAAATAGGTATTTCATAAAATCATTAAAAAATAACCCTTAATAAAATTATGCACTTCTTTCTTGCCCCCCTCTTATTAATTATCCAATATCCATTAACAAAAAGTTTTTCATCCGTCTCATTATTATATTCTATCCCAGAAATATCTTCATTTATAATCTTCTATAAACCTTATTTCAACTGCTCAAAAACTATCTTGACAGCAGAGGGCATTTTAGCTTTGACAGATTCCATGGCATCTCTTATAATTCTTGCGCCTTTCTCATCAACGCATGAGATAAAGAATATGTCATGCCCTGCAGGAACCAAAGCAGCTCTGCCTTCAATTACTCCAAATGAATGGCTCATTCCTGTTGACATTCTGTCTGCACCTGCAACTCCAGATGTCTTATTGTTTCTCAAAAAATGATGAGGATGAACCCTGACAGAAAAGTAATACTGCCCCAAAAGCTTTTCTTCGAGTATTTTATGCACATGCATTCTTCCTGCTTCAAGAGCATTGTCCCTTATTTGAACATCATCCATAGAAACAAGCCTCACAATAAATTTGTGCTTTCCAGCCCTGAAACCCTTCTGGTCTCCAAGTGTGAATTTTGCAACCTTCACCTGAGGAATTGTCTTTATGTACGCCTTGCCTTTTCTTCTTGAATTTCGAGTAAAAGGTCTTGCATGTTTTCTCGAGTATGATGCTGCTTTTCTTAATCCCATTTTACTTTACCTCCACTTCAGTTGTTATTGCCTGTCCAGGCAATCCTGATTCAAAAATAGCTCTTACAATTCCCTTGTTTCCATGGGCATCGCTTATCTTGCCCTTGATTATTTTTCCAGCAGGGCTTTTCCATGAAACCTCTTTACCAACAAGCTTCTTGGCATCTTCCCTTTTTGTCATGCCAACATCTAAAAGATAATGCCTTTCATGTATTCTGTGTCTGCTTCTCCTGAACTGAACAACAATTCCTTTCATCTTAAACTCCTAATCTATCCTCACAAAAAGGGTTTTTAAAACTTCTGTGCATCATTTTTAAGCACAGAAGGATTAGAGATATCAATCTCTGAGGGTTATCAAGAATTAAATTATAACCTCAAACTTGCCCAGGGCTTTTTCAAGAGCATGGAAAACTTCCCCTGAAATTCTTGTGCTCAGCTTTCCTTTGGTTTCTGCAAGTGCTTTTTCTAATTCTTCCTTTGTTGAAGGTACCAATTCCAGCTTATCTCCAGTAATCTTCCTTATCTCTTTGCCCTCAATCAAGAAGCACTCCTTTCCCGTTAAAACAAGCTCAGCTTTTCTGTTTCCAGAATATATTATCTGCATAATTGTTCCTTTATCAGTGCATATCAAATCAGCTCTTTGCGCATATTCAACAAGATTTCTTATTAATTCAACCGCATCTTTCTTTATATTATCAACTTCTTTCAAGCTCGCCTTGCCTTCCTTGACTTTTTTCTTTATATTAAATATCTCGCCAATGACTTTTGAAAATCTCTGCTCTACTTTCCCTTTCTTTACAAGCTTGTTTTCAAATTCATTGACAAGCTGCTTTTCTGTCTTGTTGCCGAATATATTCTTGAGCATCTTGAAAACATCAGCATAAACTTCGTCAGCTGTTTTTTCATGTATCTTCTTCTCAATTTTTTCTCTTAATTTCTTGAGCATCTTGTTGTATCCTTTCCACTCTTCCATCATTTTGTCAATTTCCTTGCCCGACATTTCTTTTAATTTCCCATATTCATACTGCTTGAACAAATGAACTGCGTTTTCAAGAATCTTCAAGTCAGCATGTGACATTAGCTTGTCCCTATCAACAAGAATTTTCTTTACTTCCTGCACAGCAACTTTGGGAACAGGAGGTGCTTCTCCAGCAAGCATCATCATTGCCTGCGTTGGAGTGATAATACCATAATAAATGTCAATCATAGAATCAATTAATCTTCTTTTCACAATTTCAGCAGTTTGCTCGCCCTGCTTCATGTACAAGTCAATTGCTTCAGGGCTCGGCTTTATTTTTCCCATTTTAAGCAAAAGTTTCCATGGCAGGAATGTTCCCCTGTCATACAACGGCACTCCATCTCTGATAAAAGTAAACATAACAGGATGCGCATCCTTGACGCTTTGCCAGAAATCAGTCAAAAGATAAACCTGCGGCGATAAAATATTTTTTACACCTGCAAGTGCAGTTGCTTCTCTGATATAATCATAAATAATTCCCCTTAACTTGTCAAGCAGTTCCATTCTTGACATTCTCTTGACATCAGTATCATCAATAACAACAAATATATCAACATCAGAATCTTTTCCAGCTGTTCCACGAACAAGGCTTCCTCCAATAACATAAGATGTTACATATTTCTCAAATTTTCTCAAAAGCAAGGACTTGTGAATGTTTGCAACACGAAGAGCTCCAAGAAAACCAGTGTCATGAATAGGGAGAGAAGCAGAGATTGCATCAATAAATTCAAATTTGCTGTCAAGCCCATAATTCCAGACATCCACCGGAGTCTTGATGTGAACCCAAAGATTCTCTTTTGCCTCTTTTACAATCTTCACAACTTCCGGTTTTATCTTTGGTATTTCTTTGTAATTATCCTCTGGAATGAGCATTAAAACATGCAACGGCTTTGTCTCAATAACTTCCTTTGGCAAGCCCTCATCTTCTTCAAATAATGGGAAAGCACTCATCGGCAACAACCCAATTGCCATTGTAAATGGATATTTCTTCAAAACAGCTTTCTTGAATGTCTCTATCTTGCTCTTAATCTTCTCCAAATCTGCAATCTGCTTTGCTTGCTGTTCAGCTGTCATGCCTGCAACATTCTGAGCAGGCTCGTATTTCTTTGCTCCAGAACTCTGTTCAGCCAATGTTTTGGGCTTTTTTTCATTCATGAATATAGTAAAAATTCAATATATATAAATCTAATTAAAGGCAAGCTTAATAAATCCTAAAAACAATAATTAATTATGAAAAAAGAGAGCAGGAATACTTTGATTGGTGTGACAATTTTTGCTATTGCAATGGGTTTTCTTGAAGCAGTTGTTGTAATTTATCTTAGAAAAATATACTATCCAAACGGTTTTAGCTTTCCTTTAAAAGGATTCCTTAGCCCGGAGATTATTGGCATAGAATGGGTAAGGGAAATTGCAACAATTATTATGCTCCTTGCAGTCGGATACCTTGCAGGCAAGAAGCTCTATGAAAAATTCGCATACTTCATATACACATTCGCAATCTGGGATATTTTCTATTATGTATTCCTGAAAATAACTCTTGCGTGGCCACAATCACTATTCACTTGGGATCTCTTGTTCCTAATTCCATGGGCATGGGCAGGTCCTGTTATTACTCCTATCCTCTCTTCACTTCTCTTGATAACAATGGCTTTATTGATAATTCATTTCAATGACAAAGGCAAAAAAGTAATCATATCCCGCAAAGAATGGACTTTTCTTATCATAGGTGTAGTTTTTGCTGTTTACACATGGCTTTATGATTCTGGCAAAATTATATTCAATAATTTGGATGCAGCAACTTACGTCCCAACATCTTATAACTGGGCACTTTTTTTGCTCGGCGTAATCGCCGTCTCAGCAGGAATTTTGATGTTTTATCTGAGAAATAAGAATTCTAAAAAATAATTTGAATAAACAACCAAAAAGCTTATAAACTATAGCCACTATAGTAACTATAGATAATAAAAATGGAAACAACAACAATTCAATTAAGCAAGGAAACAAAAAATAAACTTTCATCTTTTGGAACAAAAGGAGAAAGTTATGATGATATTCTTAGAAGAGTTTATTCTTTAGCTGTTAAAGAGCAGTTAAGGGCATTTTTGCTTTCGTCAGAGGGCACTATTTCCATAGAGGATGCTAGAAAAGAGTTGAATAAAAAATGGCCAAGGTCGAAATAGTCCATTCTTTATTTGAAGAAATTCAAAAACAATTCAAGGGGGAATCTCATGAAATTATTGATTTAATGGAAAGTTTAGAAAACAATCCTCATAAAGGCAAGGCTCTAGGTCATGTTGCAGGAATAGTTATAAAAGAATTAAAATACAAGAACTTTAGATTTTATTTTATCGCCGAGGGCTATAAATTGAAGTTTTTTGACGAAAAAAGTTTAGTTGACTTATTAATAAGATTTGTAAGAATGTCTGATAAAAAAGACCAGCAAAAAACAATTGAGGAAATTAGAAAAATCCTTCTCAATTTCGGGCCAGAAGGATTTGACTGAATATGAATGGCCCCACGCAGGATCGAACTGCGGACTACTCGGTGTAAACGGGTCGTTTTAGCCACTAGACTATGGGGCCTATGCGCTCTGGGGGAATCGGACCCCCATCTACTGATTGGCAACCAGTCGTTCTACCACTAAACTAAGAGCGCATGATATTGCTATAGAAAGAAGTTATTTAAAGTTTTATGGTTCTTAATCCATCCCAGCATAAGGATTGCCCATAGACATATTGCTTTGCTTATTGGACTTGCTCACAAGAATATCATCAATCCTCAAAATCATCATTGCAAATTCAGATGCTGACGAAATTGCCTGGAACTTTACCTTGATTGGCTCAATTATTCCTGCAGCAAAAGTATCTTCAATCATGTCATTGAATAAGTTCAGGCCATAATTTGCTTTTCCTGCCTCATGTATTTTTCTTAATTCTGTTAAAACATCAATCGCATCCATCCCAGCATTTTCAGCCAAAGCTTCAGGAATTGACTCAAGAGCATTAGCAAATACTTCAATAGCAAGCTGCTCTCGCCCTCCAATTGTCTTGGCAAATGCTCTTAATCTTTTTGATAATTCCATCTCAACAGCTCCTCCGCCAGCAACAACTTTTCCGCTTTTTATTGAAGAAGCAACATCTCCCAAGCCATCTTTAATTGCTCTCTCACTTTCATCAATAACATGAGTTGTGCCTCCTCTTATTACAATTGTTACAGCCATTGGATTCTTGCATCCCCTGATATAAAGCAAATTCTCATCCCCTGATTTTGATTGTTCAACAAGCTCAGCTGTTCCGAACTGCTCAACAGAAATATCATCAAGATTAGAAATAATTGTCCCAGAGGTTGCTCTTGCTATTTTTTCCATGTCTGAGCGAGGAACCCTGCGAACAGCTAATATGCCTGCCTTGGCAAGATAATATTGCGCAACATCATCAATCCCTTTCTGGCAGAACACCACATTAGCACCGGATGTAATTATCACATCAGTCATGTCTTTCAATCTCTTCTCTTCAGAGAAAATAAAACTCTCAAGCTGCTCGGGCGTTGAAACAGATATTTTTGCCTCTGTCTCAGGATTTCTCAATTCAAGAGCAGCATCTGTCAATAAGATTCTCGCGCCCTCTATTTTTGAAGGCATCGCAGCATTTGCTTTTTCCTGGTCAATAACAATTCCTGATATTAACTCACTGTCTCCAATTCCATCTCCTTTTATTTTCTGTAGCTTTACATTCTCAAGATTAACTTCTCTGCCCTGCGCAATCTGTTCTATTGCTTCAACAATAATATTGGCAAGTTTTTCCTTGTGCCCTTCAGCTCCCTTGCCTGTCATTGCAGTCATTGCAATCTGCTTCAATACAGTTTTATTCTCAACAGGGAAAGAGAGCTCATTCAAAAGCTCCAGGGCTTTGTCAGCAGCTAACCTGTATCCTTTTACAATAACAGTTGGATGAATTTTCCTGTCCAATAAACCCTCTGCTTTCTGCAAAAGCTCGCCTCCAAGAATAGCAGCAGTTGTTGTTCCATCTCCAACCTCACTTTCCTGTGTTTTCGCAATCTCAA
>Ga0315295_10001515_pt1 | contig 19921 bp, 15 predicted proteins | sample YL17G14_0_MG_FD_204453 | JGI IMG/M metagenome (GOLD analysis project Ga0315295, IMG submission 204453) | Sediment microbial communities from Yellowstone Lake, YNP, Wyoming, USA - YL17G14_0 | ecosystem: Environmental > Aquatic > Freshwater > Lake > Sediment | place: USA: Wyoming | collected...
GTCATTCCCGCGAAGCTTGTCCTCGCGAAAGCGGGGAGCGGGAATCCAGGGTATTTGAAAGAGGCTAGGTTGCCGGAAATCACACGATATTTTTCTTTGAAAGGACCCGCCTGGATGCCCGCCTACGCAGGCATGACGAATTACGACCCAGTCTCCAAGGGGAGGGGGAATTTTACTTTTTACGGAGTCGCCCCCTTTCCTAAGGGGCAGAGTAAGCTATGGGGGACTGAAGTTCGGGAACAACCTACGGGAAGGTGGGGAATTTACATATCCCGGCATCATCTAGTGTCGCGTCTCGGAAATTCGTATCATAATTCAAGCTTCTCAGACGGCCCGGGGCTCACGGCGCTTCGCTTGGCATCCTAAGGCGCTGGTTTCTTCGTCGATGGGGCGGGAAGGAACACCCCGCCCCCTGCGGCGGAAGAAAATTGTATCTTTTCGCGAGCTTCTTTCCCGGCCGAGGCTGCCGGCGCGAATCGCCCTGACCCCCGGGCCAGGACAAAGCGGTTTGCGTTCCCAGTCTGACCGGAATTTGACAGTCCAAAAGCCTGAGTTATTTATGCCATTTATATCTGATTACGGGCGGGGTGGCAGATCCCTGGCCAACAGCGCGGCTCCCAGGGCGCCGATGATCTGGGGCTCAGGGGGAACAAAAAGCTTTACCCCCAGCCTCTCCTCCAGGGCCCGGACCACCCCTTCGTTCTTGGCCACTCCGCCGGTGAGGGTGACCCCTTCCTCTACCCCGACGCGCCGGACCAGGCCCAGAATACGGTCGGCGATGGCCTCATGCAGCCCGCGGATGATCATTTCCTTCGGCTGATTCCCAGCGATCAAAGAGACCACCTCTGATTCCGCAAAAACGGTGCACATGCTGGAGATCTTGATCGTCCGCGGCGCGCTCCGGGAAAGTCTCCCCAGGTCCTCCAGGTCGACCTCCAGGGCCTGGGCCATGACCTCTAAGAAGCGTCCCGTACCAGCGGCGCACTTGTCGTTCATCTGGAAGTCCACGTTTCGCCCCTGTTCATCCAGCCGAATGACTTTACTGTCCTGGCCGCCGATGTCGATCACGGTGCGCGTTTCGGGGCGGACAAAGAACGCTCCCCGTCCATGGCAGGTGATCTCCGTGATCATCTTATGGGAAAGGGGAAAGGAAGCTCTTCCGTATCCTGTAGTGACAATTCCAAAGAGGTCTTCCGGCCTGATCTTCGTCTGCTCCAGGGCCACAGCCAGAGAGCGCTCGGCCGCCGTCCGGCTGTTTGCCCCGGTGGGCAAGATGGAGTAACCCAGGATGTGGTCGTCTTTTAAGATCACAGTCTCAGCCGTAATCGAACCAATGTCCATTCCGGCAACGATCATGAGGAATTTCTTCCTTGAGATAAAATTTTCATTGAAGTATATTAGTCCCTGGCAAAAAAGTAAAGGAAAGATGAGATACCCGATTTCACTCGACGGCTGAACGGTGTAAAGGGACTTCGCCATGGATTTCCGCCTGACGGAAGAGCAAAAGATGACCCAGGAGACGGCCAGAGACTTCGCTGAGAAAGAGCTGAAGCCAAGAGCTGCGGAGATTGACGCCACCCGCTTATATCCCCTTCCGGTTCTGAAGGCCATGGCTGGATTGGGGCTGATGGGCGTAAATATCCCCGCTGAATACGGAGGGTCCCAGGCAGGGGTGGTTAGCTATAGTTTGGCCATGACCGAAGTAGGAAAAGCCTGTGCCTCCACGGCCGTAACCATGGCGGTGACCAATATGGTGGCCGAAGTGATCCACGCCTTCGGGAAAGAGGAGGTGCGGAAAGCCCACATCCCCCCAATCTGCGATGGTCAATACTCGGGTGGGGCCTTTGCCCTGACCGAGTCCACGGCCGGTTCAGACCCTTCATCGATGAAATCCAGCGCCCAGCTGGACGGAGACCATTTCGTGTTAAACGGTTCTAAGACCTTCATCACCAGCGCCGAACACGCCGGGGTTTTTGTGGTCTGGGCCAAGACCGATAAGAATGCGGGGTCCAAGGGCATTAGTGCCTTCCTCGTGGAAAAAGGACATCCCGGGTTTGTGGTCGGACGGAACGAAGACAAGATGGGCCAGCGCGGCTCCTGCACCAATGAGATCACCATTGAGAATTGCCGTTTGCCCGGGCGGAGCCTTTTGGGGCAAGAGGGGGACGGGTTCAAGATCGCCATGATGGCCCTGGACGGCGGCCGGATCGGCATTGGATCCTTGGCCGTGGGTATCGGCCTGGCCGCCATCGAATATGCCACGGAATACGCCAAAACCCGCATCCAGTTCGGTAAACCCATCGCCTCGTTTCAGGCCATCCAATGGATGATTGCCGACAGTTTTACGGAAATGGAGGCGGCCAAGCTGCTGGTTCTACGGGCCGCCTTTTTGAAAGAGAAGGGAAAACGTTTCAGTCGCGAGGCCTCCATGGGAAAGCTCCTGGCCACAGAAACGGCCAACCGCGTTTGTTACAAGGCCTTGCAGATCCTGGGCGGATATGGCTACGTCAAGGAATACCCCTTAGAGCGTTATTCCCGCGACTGCCGGGTGACCACGCTTTACGAGGGGACCTCGGAAATCCAGCGCCTAGTCATCGCCCGCGAAATATTGGGGCAGGAATTTGTTTAAACCAAAATCCAAAAATCAAAGTTCAAAATGACAAAGGAAAATTTAAAATCTGCCATTTTTGATGGATTCGTAAAAAGTCCTTTTGGCCCCATTTTTCGTCATTCCCGCGAAAGCGGGAATCCAGTTAATTCAGGTAGTTCTGGACTCCTGCTTTCGCAGGAGTGACGGCTTTCCCAACTTTTTACGAGATCATTTATTTGCCAAAGGGAATGGATAAATTTTGGATTTTTCAGATGTAATTTTGATATTTGGATTTTGATTCTTGATTTTTTTAAAGTACTTCATTCACTTCTCGGATCATCTTATACTTGCCTTTGGCCTTGGCTTGTTCGAGAAGATCTTCCAGCCAATTTGTTAAAAGCATTTCCTGTTTCTGCTGGATGAGGGCCCGGCGGTAATTCTCTTTTCTGGAGTTGAACTGGGCCGGGTCAATCTTTTTTTCCTCCTTGAGACGAAGGACGGCATACTTTCCGTCCAAAAAGATGGGGTTCTCCGCATAAGGATTTTTCAGACTAAGGGTGGAAAGGGCTTTCTGCAGTTCTTCCGAGGTGGTCATCTTGGGAGGTTCGGCACCCCTATCGAAAAAGCCGGTCTCTTCTATCTTCATTCCCTCCTGCGAGGCCAGCGATTTAAAATCTGCCCCCTTCCTTAACTTTTCTAAAGCTTCCTTGGCTTTGGTCAAAGCCTTCTCCTTCTGCTTTTCCCGGCGGAGCGCTTCGGAGACCTTTTTTTCCGCCTCTTTCAGTTCAGGGATGCGGGGTTCTTGCTTTTCTAAAACCTGGAGAACCGCAAAGGTCTCGCCCAAACGCAGCACTGGGCTGATGTCCCCCTTGCCCAGAGAGAGAGCCGAATCCTTGAGCTTTGGGTCCAGGTCGATCTTATCGTTAGCCGAAAAAACCCCTGTCTCTGTTAGCCGCAGGTTTTTTTCTTTGGCAAAACCGTCCAACTTTTTTTCTTTGGAGGCCACGGCGTAGGCCTGGTCGGCTTCGTCATGGGCTAGTTCCCTGGCCTTGCGGGTCTGCAGCAGGGATTGAATCTGATTCTTGACTTTCTCCAGGGGCTCGATTTTTGCCTCCTGAATCTCATCGACTTTGAGAATATGGGACCCGTAGGGCGTCTGGACGAGGTTGCTGATGCCCCCGACCTTTAAAGAAAAAGCCGCCTCCTCAAACTCCGGCACGACCTGGCCCCGAGAGATGTAGCCCAAGTCTCCCCCTTGGGCTTTTGTGCCCGGGTCTTCCGAATACTGCTTGGCCAGTTGAGCGAAGTCTTTTCCTTTCATGGCCTCCTCGCGAATGGACTCGGCCTTTTTTCGCGCTTTGGCCATGGCCTCAGAATCTTTAGGATCAAATCGGATCAGGATATGACGCACCTTAATGCGCTTGGGTTGACCGAACTTTTCCCGGTTGTTCTGGTAATAGTCTTCCATTTCTTTGGGGGTTATGGGTACCTGTTTCAAATAATCCTTGGGATCAAAGAGTAAGTAGCTGGCCATTACCTTGGCCGGGATTTTGAAATCCTCCCGATGTTTGGAGAAGTACTCCTTCACTTCATCGGCAGTCAAGGAGACTCCTTCGATGTCCTCGGGTTTTAGAGAGAGCACGTCCAAATTCACCTTCTCGAAGGTCGCCTGGTAGAGGTCCAAGACTTCGCGGTCCGAGACCTTGGCCGAGGAAACGATGACCTCCTGAACTTTGGAGATCAAGAGCATTTGGGTCTGGTTCGCTTCGAATTCCTTGGCGGTCACCCGGGCGCGCTGCAGGGCGCGTAAATAGGCGGCTTTGTCGAAGATGCCGTCCTTCTGGAAGGCCGGGTAGTTTTGGACGGCAGCCTGTACTTCTTCTGAGTTCACCCTCAAGCCCAGGCGATGGGCTTCTTGCAGGAGGAGGACCTTATTGATCAAATCCTTAACCGCCCGTTCTTTCAGGCCCAATTTCTTGATCATTTCATCGGTGAACTTCTCCCGGTAGATGGACTGGTACCTTTCCCGGAGGTTTTGGTAGTAGTTCCTGGCCTCGGCAATGGTGATGGCTTGGTCCCCGATTCTCACCAGATCTCGCTCCCTGCCCTCCTGAGGGTTCCAGATTCCCCAGAAGATAAAAACCACTACCACGGCGCCCAAGGCAACCTTGATCATCCAGGATTGGGCGTGGCGTCTCATGAAATCAAGCATGCTTCACATTCCCCTTTCCTTACCAATGCCCATCATCTTAAACAACCCTCCGCAAAAAGGCAAGGATTTTTCCGTTTAATTTTCTTGCCCCAGCCATCGAATTTTGTTAGCATAACCTTAAAATTTACCCCAAAGGTTTACTTCTCTTCTGAAGGGATAGGTTCTCTCCCCTTCCGGGGGTCATCAAGAAAGGAGCAAATGAATGATTTTCGATTCCATCCTGGGCCTCTTTTCCAATGATTTAGCCATCGACCTGGGGACGGCCACAACCTTGGTCTATGTCAAAGGTAAGGGAATCGTCCTCTGTGAGCCCTCGGTAGTCGCCGTCCGCAAGGATTCGCGGGGAGGGCGCAAGATCCTGGCTGTGGGAAAACAAGCCAAGAGGATGCTTGGCCGAACGCCGGGAAACATCGTGGCCATTCGGCCGATGAAGGATGGCGTCATTGCCGATTTCGAGATCACCGAGTCCATGCTCCGGTACTTCATCGCCCAAGTCCACAAAGGCCGGACCTTGGTGAGGCCGAGAATTATTGTTTCCGTTCCTTCGGGAATCACCGAAGTAGAGAAACGAGCCGTGCGGGAGTCTGCACAGTCCGCAGGGGCCCGGGAAGTCTACCTGATCGAAGAACCCATGGCCGCGGCCATCGGAGCCGGTCTGCCGGTCAGCGAGCCCTCGGGAAACATGATCGTAGACATCGGGGGAGGAACCTCGGAAGTGGCCGTGATCTCCCTCTCGGGAATCGTCTACAGCCAGTCGGTCCGGGTGGGGGGGGATAAGATGGACGAAGCCGTCGCTCAGTTTATCAAGCGCAAATACAACCTGCTCATCGGGGAGCGCACCGCAGAGATGGTCAAGATTCAAATCGGCACGGCCTACCCCGAAGAAGAGGTGAAGACCATGGAAATCAAAGGGCGCGATCTTCTGGCGGGTAACCCTAAGGTTTTGCAGGTCAGCTCCGAGGAAATGCGCGAGGCTTTGGCCGAACCGATCAATGCCATTTTGGAAGCGGTTAAGACCACTTTGGAGCGAACCCCTCCAGAGCTGGCCGCCGACATCGTAGACAAAGGAATCGTGTTGGCCGGGGGGGGATCCCTGCTAAGAAACCTGGACGTGCTTCTCCGGGAGGAAACCGGCCTCCCCATCACCATAACGGAGGATCCCCTCTCCGCGGTTGTGCTGGGATCGGGAAAAGCCTTGGACGAGCTCGACCTGCTCAAAGAAGTCATGATCAAAACCTGATCCTCAGCTGAGGGAGAAGAACGAGAAACGGTGAAAATGGCTGATGATTGACCTGTTGAAACGTTTCCGCCTTTTCTTCATTGCTTTGCTCTTTCTTCTCCCCGCCTTCCTTTTTCTCACCCTCCATTTCCGCGAAGCCCGGCAGACCTCGGTCTTGGAAAAAGCCCTCATGCAGGTCTCTTTCCCTCTCCAGCAGAGGGCCCAAAGGGCCATCCTCTGGTTGAAGGGGGTGGGAGAGCGGTATATCTTTCTCACCCGGGTGCAGCAGGAAAATCAAGACCTCAAGCGCATGGTCAGCGCCCTGCGCGAGGAGAACAACCGTCTCAAAGAAGCCATATGGGCGGAGGGCCGCATGAAGAAGCTCTACTCCTTGCAATCCCGGCATTCCTCCACCAGCATGGTGGCCCAGGTCTTTGCCCGCGACCCTTCGAATTGGTTCAAGACCGTGATGGTCGACAAAGGGGAAAGGAATCGCGTTTCCAAAGACATGGCCGTGGTCACATCCGAAGGCGTGGTGGGTCGAGTGATCGAGGTGTCTCCGAACACGGCCAAGGTCCTCCTGATCACCGATCCCAACAGCGCTCTGGACGTCACCATTCAGCGCTCTCGTTCTCAGGGGATTATGGAGGGAAAAGTGGAAGAGATCTGCGTTCTCAAGTATGTGCTGAAGAGTGATGATGTGCAAGTCGGTGACAAGGTAATTACTTCAGGTCTGGGGGGAATTTTTCCTAAGGGGCTGATGATCGGCACGGTCTCCAAAGTGGAGCGGAAGCGTCCGGGCATTTTCCAGTACCTCGAGGTTACCCCTTCAGTGGACTTTTCCAAATTGGAGGAAGTTCTCATCCTGAAGGGAGAACCATGAAAATTCTCTTCAAAATTCGAAAGATCGAAAAAAGGGTCGGCCGAGGCCCGCAGCTACCCTGAAGGAACAAAAACATTTCCCAGCACCGAATTTGGGGGTCCTTTTCGATAGCCAGGATATCGCCAGCACCCAGCCAGGCCAGGAAGAAAGCGTCATTCGCTTCGCCGGGGAAGCGAAAGGGTAAATTCTAGGAACCCTCTGCAATGGAAAAGCCACCGCTAATGCTGGTTCACGCCTTTTTACGACTTTCCACGAATCTCGGGGATTCTCTTTGACAGCGGATAAAATCGTCGTATAATTTTGCATGGGAAGCATTCTCAAGTCCTCATCAATGACCGCGACGTTCAAGGGTATTTTATCGAAACTGCGAAGCATCCACCGGGGCGAATCTCCCTTTCTGCAGCGGCCTCTGGGGTTGCAGACGCGCATTACTCTGCTGGTAGCCATGATCGTCGTCGGCGTTCTGGCCCTTTTCTCCTACCTGGACCTCCGCCTTACAGAACATTCCCAACGGGAGTTATTCCGAGAGCGGACCATTTACGTGACCCGGGAGTTGGATGCCAAAATTTACACCCTGAAGGACCTCGAGGACGTTGCCTCTTTGGAGGATGAAATCGCCGGCTGGATGTACGCCCGTCCGTCCATCAAAGCCATCGACTTCTTTGTTTTTCATAAGCACAGTTACAAAGTCCAGTTCTCCAGTTCGGGGGAGACAGACCTGGGTCTCACCTACCAGAGTTTGCAATCCTTGAAACGGGACCTGGTCGTTTCTACTTTGACGAATAAAAATAACCAGTCCTGCTGGGAAATCCTCGCCCCTCTTCATGTGGGGCGGAGAATCGTCGGGGGCATTCGCATTCTCACTTCTCTGGAAGAAGCCGAAATCTTTCTGGCCAATAAGCGCACCCGCACGCTTCTCTTTACCCTGATTAGCGTGGCCATCCTCATTCTCATCCTCACGTTCTTCTTCAGCCGGGCGATCAACCGTCCGATTCAGCGATTGGTTCGGGCCATGTCCGAGGCTGAAGAGGGGAAACTGAACGTGGAAGTACCCATTGGTTCCAAGGATGAGCTGGGCCTCTTGGCCGACCACTTTAACCGCATGCTCTCCCGCATCAATCAATTCAATGAAGAGCTGACCCGCCGGGTGGAGACCGCAACCCGAGAGCTTGCCCAGCGGAACGAAGAGTTGCGTCTGGCCAATGAATCCCTCTTTCAGGCCCAACGCCAACTGGTCCAGGCCGAGAAATTATCCGCCCTGGGACATGTGGCCGCGACCGTGGCTCATGAAATCGGTACCCCCCTCAACTCCATATCGGGTTACATCCAGCTCATGCTCATGGAAGGGGCGGGTTCCGAAGTAGTGGGCAGGCGGCTGAGGATCATTGAGTCCCAACTGGACCGTCTGGCCCAAATCATCCGCAACTTGCTAAATTCTACCCGGCAGCCGGAGCCTCAACTTCAGGCCTTGAACATCAATCAGCTTTTGGAAGCAATGGGCAACCTCACCCAGCCGGGGATGTCGTTACGGGGTATCCATCTGATTTGGCAGTTATACGCCTCTCTTCCTCCTGTCGCCGGAGATCCCGGGCTTTTGCAGCAGGTTTTCCTCAACCTCATCACCAACGCCATCGATGCCCTGCCCCAAGGAGGGGTCCTTACCATTTCCACCAGCCCCAGCCTCGGCGTTTCCCAGAATGGCCATTTCGTCGAAGTAACGGTTCAGGACAGCGGCTCGGGCATGTCGGAGGAAGTGAAGCGGAAGGCCGTCGAGCCCTTCTTTACCACCAAGGAACCGGGGAAGGGGGCGGGCCTGGGCTTAGCCATCTGTAATGAGATTATCCGAAGCCATCATGGGAAGTTGGAAATCGAAAGCCAGGAAGGGAAAGGTTCCACCATCCGCCTGCAGCTTCCCGCTTTCTCTGCGGAGGTGGACTAATCTATGTCTCCCCGGGTGCGCGTACTCGTGGTGGATGATGATGAAATCACTTGCAACCTTTTGGAAGAGGTTTTAGCGAAGGAAGGATTTGCAGTAGACAGGGCCCTCAATGGCCGGGAAGCCATAGACAAGGGGGAGCGGGCTCCTTACGATGTGGTGCTCACCGACATCAGGATGATCGGTACGGACGGAATGGAAGTGCTCCGGGCTTACCGGCAAAAGAGCCCGGACACGATTATCATCATGATGACCGCCTTCGGGTCTATCGAGACAGCTATCCGGGCCATCAAAGAAGGAGCATACGACTATGTGAGCAAACCCTTCAAACTCGAAGAGATCAAGCTGACCATCCACCGCGCTCTCGAACAGAGCCGCCTCTTCCGAGAAAACCTCCAATACCGCCAGGAATTGATCACCAAATATAAAATAGAGAACATCGTGGGCCGCAGCCCGCAGATGCTCCAAGTTTACAAGACCATTGCCCGAGTGGCCGAGAGCCGTTCTACAGTTTTGATTAGCGGGGAAAGCGGCACGGGGAAAGAGCTGGTCGCCCGGGCCATCCATTTTAACAGTCTGCGTGCCTCCAAGCCCTTTGTGGCCGTGGATTGCGGCTCTTTGGCCGAGACCCTTCTGGAGAGCGAGCTCTTTGGACACGTCCGGGGTGCTTTTACCGGCGCGGTTTTCAGTAAAAAAGGCCTCTTCGAAGAAGCAGATGGCGGAACGTGCTTCCTGGACGAAGTCGGGGACATCAGCCTTTCCATGCAAGCCAAGCTTCTGAGGGTTCTTCAAGAGCATGAGATCAAGCGGGTTGGAGGTACAGAGACCATCAAGATTGACGTGCGCATCGTTGCGGCCACGAATAAAAATCTGGAGGAACTGGTAGCCGGGAAAAGATTCCGCGAGGATCTTTTTTACCGCCTCAACGTGGTTTTTATTCATCTTCCCTCCCTCCGGGAACGCGCCGAGGATGTACCTCTGCTGGCGGACCATTTTTTACGGAAGTATGCCGCGGAGAACGCAAAGCCTGTTTCCCAGATCTCCCAGGAAGCTTTGGAACATCTGGCTCGCTACAGATGGCCGGGGAACGTTCGGGAGCTGGAAAATGTTATCGAGATGGCCGTGACTCTCTCCCACCATTCTATAATCCTTCCGGAAGACCTCCCTCGACGCCTTATAGTGGAACCCGCCGAGGACACTACCCGATCTCTCCCCTCGCACATCCCGCTATCCGAGCTGGAGAAGCTCTACCTTCAAAAGGTATTAGAGGAGACCGGCGGGAACAAAAAGAAAGCCGCCGCCATCCTGGGAATTGACCGCCGCACGCTTTACCGCATGGCTGCCCGCTACGGTCTCACCATCAAGCGGTAGAAGAGGCAAAATGCCTCAGTTTACAATCCCGCCACAAACTTATAACTATTTAAAATAATTATATTATTCTTTAAATTACTCCCATATGGGGCAATATTGATTTTTTATCCATTTTCGCTTATCTATTTTTCAATGAAAATTTCATCCCCCATAAATTAATAACTAATTGAATTTTTTATATATTTAATCTTAATCTGGGATTTCAGGGACTTCAATTTTTTATTGGTATCTTTCTTGCTCTTTTGAAAAATTAATTATGCTATGAAATTCAAAAGTAAACAAACCTGTTCTATTTTTTTAGGCCTCCTTTTCTTTTGCCTAGCTGCCCTTTTGGGGTGCCGAGGTTTTAAGTCGGAAAGTGAGAGGTTAAAGGAAGAAATAACGGACCTTAGCACGGAAAATAATAAATTAAAGAAGGAATTTAGCACTCTGAAAGCTGAAAATTCCAGCTTGCATGGTCGGTTGGCCCAACTAAATCTCCAGATTTCGGAATTGCAGAATGAAATGCAGACCCTAAAGAAAGACCTCGATTCTCTAAAAGCCCAGGTGAAGGGGGCTGGAAAGAAAACTAAAAAAACTTAAGAGTGGCCGTAATTTTCTAAATGCCGGGCCTCCCTTCCCCTAAGGAAGGGAGTGACCTAATCTAAAAAGCAAGGAGGTGAATTGAAAAATGCGGAAACTGATTGCTCTGTTCGTGGCTTTGTTGTTTGCAACTTCCATGATCGTGGCTGCCGGTTGTGCCAAGAAAGAGGAGCCGGCGAAACCTGCTGCTGAGCCGGCCAAGCCTGCCGAACCCGCCAAGGCCCCGGAGCCTGAGAAGAAGGCCGAGGCAGCAAAACCTGCGGAGCCGGCAAAAGCCCCTGAGAAGAAATAATTCAGTTAAAATTAAACTCTTTTACGCGGAGCAAAATATTATTTATGAAGGGAGGTGAAATTTGATGAAAAAGTTTCTGATCGTTCTGATTGCTCTATTCGCAATGGTGGCCTTTGTCAGCGGAGTCGTGGCCCAGGATAAGAAAACCGAAACCCCGGCTGCCGCACCCAAGGCCGAGAAGCCCAAAGCACCGAAGCCCATGAAATTTTCGGGAACTGTCGCGGCTTATGAGGCTGGCAAGATGATTAAAATAAAAGCGAAGGATAAGGAAATGGCCTTCGACGTCACCGCTGATACCAAGGTTAAGGGCGAAGTAAAGGAAGGCGTCAAAGTGACCGTGACGTACAAAAAGGAAGGCGACAAGATGATCGCTACTGCCATCAGTGTACCTGCCCCAAAGAAACCAAAGACTGAAAAGAAGTAACTTCCTTCCGAGCTGGTCAAAAAGGCATAATCTTCCGAACAGGGATTATGCCTTTTTTCCCCCTGATTTATTTTTCTCCCATCAAAACTTTTATTTTTCCGGAAATCTTATAAAAAAAACTTGACAAAAATTAAGCCGCTATGCTAAAAACCATTTGAATGAACAATCATTCATTTCACCCCCGAAGGCACTCTTCCGGTTAAGGAAAATAATCAGACAACCGAAAGGAAAAAATAACCATGCAAAGAAAAAAAATTAATCAAAACAAAATCTTAAGTGCGGGTATTTTGGCGCTGTTTCTTCTGGTTTTCGGAACGCCTCTCTGGGCGAGCGAAGCTGAATTGGCCATTCCTGTGCTCACCCAGACCCAGAATAATGTCTTAATGCTGGGGTTATTGATATGCGTTTTGGGAATGGCTTTTGGAGCCTATGAATATAAGAAGGTCAAGGGTTTTCCTGCCCATAAATCCATGCTGGACGTGGCCAATGTGATTTTTGAAACCTGCAAGACCTACTTGCTCCAGCAAGGAAAGCTCTTGATCATCCTGGAAATCTTCATCGGAACCTGTATCGCCTATTATTTTGGTTTCCTCCAACATACCCCCCTGGATGGGGTTTTGATGATTCTGGGTTGGTCGGTGGTGGGAATCCTCGGTTCTTACGGCGTGGCCTGGTTCGGCATCCGCATGAACACGCTGGCCAACAGCCGGATGGCTTTTGCCTCCCTGGAGGGGAAACCCATTAAATTGTTAGATATCCCTTTGCGGGCAGGGATGTCCATCGGGGTTCTTTTGGTGTGCGTCGAACTCATCATGATGCTCATTATTTTGATCTTTATGCCGCGCCAGTATGCGGGGGCCTGCTTTGTGGGATTTGCCATCGGTGAATCCCTCGGGGCCAGCGCGCTTAGAATCTGCGGTGGGATCTTCACCAAAATTGCCGACATCGGGTCCGACTTGATGAAGATCGTCTTTAAAATCAAAGAAGATGACCCGCGCAACCCCGGGGTGATCGCGGACTGCACCGGAGATAACGCCGGTGACAGCGTAGGGCCGACGGCCGATGGCTTCGAAACGTACGGGGTGACCGGCGTGGCCCTGATCAGCTTCATCGTCCTTGGTGTTTTCCAGCAATACCAGGCGGAACTGATTACCTGGATATTTGTGATGAGGATTTTGATGATCATCACTTCCATCGTAGCTTACTTAATCAACAAGGGCGTCACCGATTCGATGTATGGGGGGAAAGAAAAGGTGGATTTCGAGCTCCCTCTAACCATGCTGGTATGGTTCACTTCGATTCTTTCCATCATCGTTACGTTTGCCGTGAGTTACTGGCAGATCGGGCATCTGCCCCATAATCTATGGTTCACTTTATCCATCATTATTAGTTGTGGAACGCTCGCGGCGGCCTTGATCCCCGAGCTGGTAAAAGTATTTACCAGCTCCAAATCGTTGCACTGTCGAGAAGTCGTAATCTCGGCCCGGGAAGGCGGCGCATCCCTGGGGATTCTTTCTGGTTTTGTGGCGGGCAATTTCAGCGCCTTCTGGCTGGGAATGGCCATATTCGGCTTGATGTCGGTGGCCAATTTTGCCAGTCAATACGGCCTGGATAAGTTTATGGAATACTCCTCTATATTTGCCTTCGGTCTGGTGGCCTTCGGGTTTTTGGGGATGGGGCCTGTAACCATCGCCGTCGACAGCTACGGACCGGTTACCGATAATGCCCAGTCGATCTATGAATTGTCTTTGATCGAGGCGAATCCTAACGCGAGTGCAGAAATACAGAGCAATTTCGGTTTCCAGCCGAATTTTGACAACGCCAAGCATTATCTCGAGGAGAATGACAGCTGCGGAAACACCTTTAAAGCAACGGCCAAACCGGTCTTGATCGGTACAGCCGTCGTGGGTGCGACCACTATGATTTTCTCATTAATCTTATTATTGCGGAAGACATTAGGGATCCAGCCGGAAAGCATTTTGAACTTATTGAATCCTTACACCCTTCTCGGGTTTTTATGCGGGGGAGCGGTGATCTATTGGTTCACCGGCGCTTCGATGCAAGCAGTCACGACGGGTGCCTATCGGGCCGTGCAATATATCAAGCGGAATATAAAACTGGATGACAGCGCGACCCTGAGTGCTTCCACTGAAACTTCTAAAGAAGTGGTGAAAATCTGCACTCAGTATGCCCAGAAGGGTATGCTCAATATTTTCATCGCGATCTTCTGTTTTGCCCTGGCGTTTGCTTTCTTCTCTGCCCCGGGCACTTCCAACGCTCCGGCGACCTTTTTCATCAGTTACTTGATTTCCATCGCTGTTTTTGGATTGTTCCAGGCTATTTTCATGGCCAATGCCGGCGGGTGCTGGGATAATGCCAAGAAAGTCGTGGAAGTGGACCTAAAGGAAAAGGGGACCCCCCTGCATGCCGCTACCGTGATTGGGGACACCGTGGGCGACCCATTCAAAGATACTTCCTCCGTCGCCATGAACCCCATTATCAAATTTACAACTCTCTTTGGCCTTCTGGCCATGGAAATTGCCATTTCTCCCGGTATGAAAGATGTGGCCCACTACGTCGGGGCCGTATTTCTTGTCATCAGCTTAGTCTTTGTCGCCCGGTCATTCTACGGCATGCGCATTCCGAAGGAATAAGCCCCCACTGAAACCGGCGAGCCCTGCTGTTGGTTTTTCGCCCCACAGCAGGGCTTGCTCCTTTTCGGGCCCACCTTCTTTTGCCCCCTACCAGGGCCACTCAATTTTTTCTTTGATTCTTGGACCACTCCCCGCTATAATCAGCCCAGCAGCGCTGTGATGAATCAGAGTTGGGTGACGATTCACCCAGAGGGGTAAGGATGTTAGCAAAAAAGCTTATTCTTCTATCGGTGGGGCTTTGCTCGCTCCTGCTCATCTCTTCTTTCTCACGTTTTGCCAGGGCTCAAGAAATTTCGCCGGCCCAGGAACAAGAATTCGCCGACGCCAAAATCGCGATAGAGGCGGCCCAGAAGGCCCGGGCTGAAAAATACGCTCTCGAGCCTCTCAAGCAAGGCCAGGATCTTCTGGTCACTGCCGAGAAAGCGCGGAGCTCGCAGGATTCCGTAAAATTCACCCAGGCCTCTCGCCTGGCCCGCGCGTACGCCGAGCTGGCCAAAGCCATCGCCGAGCTCAAATCCGAGGGAGAGAAATTGGCCGCGACCTATGAAGAGCTGCAGAAGGCCAAGGCAGAGGTCGAACAACTGAAAAAATCCCAGTAAAGAGGGCGAGAAGAACAACGGCCAAGGAAGTTCGGCTACCCAAAAAAATAATGAGGTAATCCATGCCCGAATTGAGGCAAGACCCGGCTACGAAACAGTGGGTCATCATCGCGCGCGAGCGGGCTAAGCGGCCCCACGATTTCATGAAGCAGAGTGCCCCACCTCCCCTGCCGGCGTATAGGGAGGACTGTCCCTTCTGCCCCGGAAACGAAAGCCTGACCCCACCCGAGACCATGGCTTACCGCAGAGGGGGGCTAGCCAATGGCCCGGGATGGTGGGTGCGGGCCGTGCCCAACAAGTATTCCGCCCTGGTTCCCGAAGGCAGCATATCCCGGAAGGAAGAAGAAGGCCTTTTCCGGAAGATGGATGGGGTGGGCCAACATGAGGTCATCATCGAGTCCCCGCTGCATAACCAGTGCATCGCTCTCATGGAAGACAAGCAGGTGGAAGAGATTCTGCTGGCCTACCGGGAACGGTACTTAACCCTGAGGGAGGACCCGCGATTCAAACTAATCATCATCTTCAAGAATCACGGCCGGGCCGCCGGGACCTCTCTCGAACACCCCCATTCCCAGCTGGTCGCCACCCCTATCGTTCCCCTGACCATCCGTCACCGTTTCGAGAAGGCCGCGAGCCATTTTGATGACGACGGGACCTGTGTCTACTGCGACATTCTTCGGGAAGGTCTGCGGGTGCCCACACGTTTGATCATGGAAACCGATCGATTCGTAACTTTCCATCCCTTTGCCTCCCGGGCGCCCTTTGAGACGTGGATCCTCCCCAAAGAGCACCACGCCTCGTTCGGCTCGATCTCCATGGGGGATGCGAAAGAATTTGCCTGGGTGCTCAAGACGACGCTTTTCAAATTGTACCGGGGGCTGAACAACCCGGATTACAACTATATTATCCACACCGCTCCCACTAAGGATGAACACGAAGAATACTTTCACTGGCACCTCCAAATCTTGCCCCGCCTGGTTACCCCTGCGGGCTTTGAACTGGGGACGGGAATTTTCATCAATGCGGCCCTTCCCGAGGAGACGGCAGAGTTCATCAGGAACCTGTCCACCTGACTCAACCTCGCCGGGTCTGCGGATGAAGGCCGGGAAGGTTAGACGGGAGCAAATTATTATCTTGGCCCTGGGCCTCTTCTCCAGGGAGTCAAAGTCAGCAATGGGCCATCGGACCAGGGGAAATCTCTTGCCCTGGCGGGACGGGAGAATGCAGGAATGCAGAAAAAGGGGGGCCTGAAGCAACCATCCCGGAAAGAATTAGATCGCTTGATCCGTGGAGAGCACCATGACCCCCACGGGATCCTGGGGGCCCACCCGCAGGATGAAACCGACGGGCGGACGGTCATCATCCGGGCGCTTCATCCTGCCGCGGTCGCCGCGGAGGTCTCCCTGGAAAACAGGCAAACCTTTCCGATGAAGCTCATTCACCCCGGTGGAATCTTTGCCACTAAGGTGACAGGACATCGTTGGCCTTTCTTCTACCGCCTTCGTTTCCGGTTTTCCGATGGCCGCACCTGGGAGGAATTTGACCCATACCGGTTCCTCCCTACCCTGGGCGAAATAGACCTTTATCTTACCGGGGAAGGGACTCACCACCGGATTTACGAACGGCTGGGGGCGCATGTAAGACAAATCGATGGAATCCCGGGCGTATCTTTTGCGGTTTGGGCACCCAATGCCAGCGGGGTGAGCCTGGTCGGAGACTTCAACTTCTGGAATGGAGGCTTATACCCCATGAGGTCTCTGGGTTCCTCCGGAGTTTGGGAGATTTTTCTGCCGGGGGTGAAAGAGGGAGCTCTGTATAAATATGAGATCAAGGTGGCCGACGGTAGCCGGAGAGTAAAGTCAGACCCCTACGCCTTTGCCATGGAATTGCGCCCCCGCACAGCTTCTATTGTCTGGAACACGGAGAACTACGCCTGGGGAGACGAAGAATGGATGCGCACGCGGGGCTCACGGAATCTGCGCCAGGAACCTATGACTATTTATGAAGTTCATCTGGGATCGTGGAAGCGTCTGCCAGAAGAAGGAAATCGCTGGCTTACCTACGGTGAGCTGGCACCCCTTTTGGTTGAGCATGCCAAAAAATTGGGTTTTACACATTTGGAACTCATGCCTGTGGCGGAATATCCATTCGACGCTTCCTGGGGCTACCAAGTCACCGGCTACTATGCGCCTACCAGCCGTTACGGAAACCCGGATGACTTCAAATTTTTGGTGGATACCTGCCACCAAAACGGGATTGGGGTGATCCTGGACTGGGTTCCCGCTCACTTTCCCAAGGACGATTACAGCCTTCGCTGGTTCGATGGTACAGCCCTCTACGAACACCAGGACCCTCGAAAGGGGGAACACCGAGATTGGGACACCCTGATTTTCAACTATGGGCGCAATGAAGTTCGCAATTTCCTTCTGGCCAATGCCCTGTTCTGGCTGGACAAGTACCACATTGATGGGCTCCGGGTAGACGCCGTGGCTTCCATGCTCTACTTAGATTATAGCCGCCCGGAAGGGGAGTGGATTCCCAATGCCTACGGAGGGCGGGAGAACCTGGAGGCCATCGATTTTATCCGCAGGCTGAACGAGTTTGTTTACAGCCTCTATCCCGGTTGCTTTACCATCGCCGAGGAATCTACCGACTGGGCAGGGGTGACTTTGCCAACCTATCTCGGGGGGCTGGGCTTCGGGTTCAAATGGAATATGGGCTGGATGAACGACACTCTCCTTTATTTCAGCAAGGACCCCATCCACCGCAGCTTCCACCACAACACTCTCACTTTTTCCATGCTCTACGAATACACCGAGAATTTTATTCTTCCCTTCTCCCACGATGAAGTGGTCCACGGGAAAGGCTCGCTTTTGTCCAAAATGCCCGGGGACAGGTGGCAAAAGTTTGCCAACCTGCGTCTGCTGCTGGCTTACATGTACACCCACCCGGGAAAAAAGCTTCTATTCATGGGCACCGAATTGGCCCCCGATGCGGAGTGGAATCACGACCAAAGCTTAGATTGGAACTTGCAGGCTGATCCCCTGCGCCAGGGTTTTAAGCGATTCTTCAAAGATCTTGCCCAGCTTTACCTCCAGCGATCGGCCCTCTGGGAATGGGATCACCTTCCCCAGGGATTCTCCTGGATCGATTGCCAGGATCTCCAGAACAGCGTTGTTTCTTACCTGCGGCAGGCGAAAGACCAGCATTTAGTGTGCGTTCTCAACCTCACTCCCGTCCCCCGGTACAATTATCGCATCGGCGTTCCCGGGAAGAAAGGATATCGGGAACGGATCAACAGCGATTCCGAGTTCTACGGGGGAAGCAATGTCGGAAACAAAGGCATCGTAAAGGTCGACCCCATCCCATTCCATGCCTATCCCCAATCCGTCTCCCTCACGGTTCCCCCGCTCGCCTGTCTGATCTTAGAGCCGCAAGATTGAGACGATTCAAAAAAATTCTTACCCGCGGAGCCCGCTGAGGACGCGGAGAAAACCCAATTGGATTCTACGGTAAATGACAGACCGACCTTTTGGGTGGCTTGAATAAACTGTTATTTTTTTGATCATGTACCCCATCTCAGCGCTCTCCGCGCTCTCCGCGCTCTCTGCGGTAAATGGGCATAAAAAATTATTCCCGTTGACAACATCAAAAAGAGATATATATTTTTTATAAGGAACTGAGTGGAAGATGCGCTTAGCGAATGAGGAGAGAAATGAATGAATTCAGAGAGCGTGATTCTGCTCTGTAATCGATGCGGAGCGAAGAATAGAGTTCCCAAAGATCGCTTAAGAGAGCGGCCGGTCTGCGGCAAATGCCATGCTCCCCTTTCCCCTTCTTACTCCTTCCCGAATTATCCCGTGGAGGTATCCGACCGAACATTTAAAGATGAGATTCTGGACTTTACCGGTCCAGTTTTATTGGAATTTTATGCCCCCTGGTGCGGGCATTGCCAGAGGTTGTCGCCCGTGCTGGATCAACTCGCCTCCGAATATGCCAAACGGGCGAAGATCGCGAAACTCAACGTCGATCAAAACTCCATTACCGCCTCGCAGTATGCCATTCGGTCCACTCCTGCGCTCTTCTTTTTCAAAGGCGGAAAGCTTTTGGATCGAGTCTTGGGCGCTCTGCCCAAGGGGGAAATTGAGCGGCATTTGCTGGCCATTTTGTAAGAAGGGGAAGCTTTTTATCCTGGTCTGGGCAGATTTTCCAGATGATCCCCTTCCCCAACGGCGCTACTTGCGCAACTCCCCAACCTTTCGAATCAAGAGTCCGGTCGTTGAAACTCGTACCTCGAACAGGGCAGTTTTGTTCGCCTCGACGAAGGTGGCTGAGCCGTATTCGGCGTCGAGCAGCAGCCTGAACAGTCCATACCGCCGACGGAGATCAAACATATCCATCCGTTTTCTTTGAGAAAGGGAGAATACGGGGCGAGTTTTCGCCTGTTCATCCTCAAGTTTAATATAGCGGCCGGCTACGCGATCCAGTTCGTAGGAGGTGTGTAATCCAAGGAGGTTGGCGATTGGCTTCCACTTGAGGATATGCGCATCCACATAGATCTCGTCACCTGCAATGCTGAATTCGGCCTCGCGGCCATCGGGAAAACGGAACCAGGCCTTGAAGCGACTGGGACCTATGGGCTCCGTTTTCACCACCGCCGCCACTTCTTCGTGCGTCAAAGCCCGGTATCCATGAGTTGCGATACTCATTGTGCCAGACAATCCGGCCAGCGCAAGCAAGAGCAGTACGAACCCGAGGCTCACGGCCACTCCGAAAAACCGCTTCTTCTTCAGGGCCAGAATTCCAGTGATCAAGAAGACAATGCTGAAAGCGGCGAGCAGGATCGCAATGATAACGAGTGGTTCTGGCATCAGCAATGATCCCCCTTCCCGGTTCCCCTCTTAAGATAGGGAATATGATGGCTTTGCCGAAGTCTTATTATACCCCGCCGACGATTGGTTGGCACCATCTTAAATGAACCTCTTTCCATGGGATATCAAACCCCGCTCTCGCCGAATTTCCCCTATATTTTCACTGAACAGAGACAAATTTACTGTGGACAACATCCGCACCGTCTTGGCCGCTTATTTGGGCCACCCCTTTAGTTTCTATCATGTTTTGACAGATTAAGATATGATCCCAAATCCTTACTCGCCAGC
>Ga0315295_10001516_pt1 | contig 19919 bp, 17 predicted proteins | sample YL17G14_0_MG_FD_204453 | JGI IMG/M metagenome (GOLD analysis project Ga0315295, IMG submission 204453) | Sediment microbial communities from Yellowstone Lake, YNP, Wyoming, USA - YL17G14_0 | ecosystem: Environmental > Aquatic > Freshwater > Lake > Sediment | place: USA: Wyoming | collected...
ATATTGAGGACCTCATTGGGAACCGATACATCCACCAATTCCGCCTTTTTCTTGAGTATCGCAATCCGGGTTTCAAAATCGGGGGGTTGGATATCGGCGGTTAGACCCCACTCAAAACGCGAACGCAATCTTTCTTCAAGCGTAGGAATTTCCTTGGGAGGACGATCCGAACTTACCACGATCTGCTTATTGGATTCATGTAAGGTATTGAAGGTGTGAAAGAATTCCTCCTGAGTGCGCTCCTTACCCGCCAGGAACTGGACATCGTCTACCAGCAGCAGATCAATGTTGCGATACTTATTGCGGAATTCCTGCATTTTACCGGCTTGAATGGAATCAATGAGCTCATTGGTGAACATCTCGCAGGTGATATAAAGCACTCGCCTCTTGGGCAAATTCTTCAAGACCGAATATCCGACCGCCTGCATAAGGTGGGTTTTTCCCAGACCTACTCCACCATAAAGGAATAATGGATTGTAAACCGTTCCCGGAGAATCAGCCACCGCCAGAGAAGCAGCATGAGCAAAACGATTGCCATTGCCCACCACGAAAGTATCAAAAGTATAACGCGGATTTAAATAGGTAATCTGCAAGCTACGAGAAATCGTATCAGGAAGATCGGAAAGCGAAGCCTCTTCTAGGGATGGAGTTTGAAAAAGTTCGGGCGGGCCCACTACAAAGCTGATTCTAATAATGCCCAGATTCAAAGAACGAATTTCTTCTTCTAATAAGGTCAAACAATGCTTGGAAAGCCATTCCTTTATGACCTCATGGGGTACAGCGACTTCCAGGCAATCACCCTTTAAGACTAAGGGTTTAGTCGAAGAAACCAAGGTCTCATAAATAGGCTTATTAAGACTTTTTTCAAGCTCAGGAAGGAGATTATTCCAAATATTATAGATATCCACAGCTTCAGTCATAATTTAGCACAAGTTATTAACAGATTTTTGAGTTATCAACAGCCATATCCACAGTATAATCAATGAATTAAATATTATGCGGAAATTATTATAACATGAGCATAATTTAAATCAAGCAATAATTTAAATTAAGAGATTGACAAAATACCAATGAATTATTATAATAAAAAAGAAATGACAAAAAGAACGTATCAGCCGCATAAAATTAGGAGAAAAAGGACTCACGGATTCCTGGTGAGATCAAAAAGCCGAGGCGGAAGACTAGTGGTCAAAAGAAGAAGAAAAAAGGGAAGAAAAAGACTAACAGTTTGAAAAGCCTGAGGAAAGAAAAAGCTATCAGATTGGTGATGAAAAATGGCAGGAAAAAGTGGAGCAAGCTGGGAAGAGCCTTTATTCTGCCTAGCGACGAATTAGAGATCGCAATAGTTACAAAAAAAGAGATAGGCGGAGCGGTAAAGAGAAATAAAATAAGAAGAAGGATAAAAGAGGCCATCAGGACAACACAATACAGGGTCAATAATAAATGCCAACTAGTTCTATTCGCCTCGCCAATTGTGGATAAGCTCAATAATCAGGAGATCAAAGAAGCAATCAATGAAATATTCGCATTATAACAAGAAATATATAATTGAATTTATCAACATATATCAGAGATTTACGGCAAATAGAGCGAAATGCTGTAGATATTATCCTAGTTGCTCTGAATATACAAAACAAGCAATAGAGAAATATGGGGCAATTAGGGGATTAATATTAGCAATGGCAAGATTAATAAAATGCAATCCCTTTTATGCAGGAGGATATGATCCGGTAAGATGAGCTGGCTATCAGATATAATGTTACAGGCGCTCCAATTCTTTTACCAATTAACAGGGAATTATGGCTTAGCTATAATATTTCTCACCATAACAATAAATATGGCGCTATATCCCCTCACCCTATCGTCCATAGTACAGATGGCAGCCATCCAAAAAATTCAGCCAAGGATCCAGGAATTGCAGACAAAATATAAAGACGACCCCAAGGAAATGCAAAAAGAAATGATGGAATTATATAAGAATGAGAAAGTCAACCCATTTGGCGGATGCCTTCCAATGTTAATGAAAATCCCTTTCTTTATAGCTTTATTTTTCGCGCTACAAAGCCAGAATTTCATAGCATTGGTGTCGGCGAAAGGGGCCAGCGCCGGATTTCTGTGGATAAATAACATTGCAAAGCCAGATCCATTGTATGTTCTGGTGGCCCTGATCGCGCTAACGACTTATTGGTCGCAGAAGACAATGCCAGGCGCAAGTAGCCAGCAGATGGCAGGAATGACCTATATTATGCCATTTTTTATAGCATTTATAAGTATAACCTTCCCGTCAGGCGTACAAATATATTGGATCATATCAAATCTGGTAGCAATAGCTCAACAATGGTATATCTCAAGAGCTGTATTAGCTAAAGGGAAAAATGTTTCACGTGAAACATTTTAGGAGGGCCGAGAAATGAGAAAGACCAGGATAAAGGGTAAAACGATCGAAGATGCAGTTGACTCCGCAGCTAAAATATTGGGATTGGAGAGGGGGCAGGTTGAATATCGGGTGATTTCTGAGGGCAAGCCGGGGATGCTGGGCGTCTTTGGCGGGGAAGAGGCAGAGGTAGAGGTCCGGGAGAAAATAGGCCCGGGGCAGATGGCCTGCGACGTACTGCAGGAAATATTGAACCATATGGGCCTATTGGCGGTGGCCGAGTTAAAGGAAGAGGGGCAGGGGGAGGCAACGGTTAACATTAAAGGAGAGGAGCTGGGACAGGTCATTGGGAAGGACGGGGCCATGTTAAAGGCCCTCCAGACATTGGTGTCTATTATGGTAGGGCGCGAATTTGCTGAAAGGGTGAGGATATACTTAGATGCTGGAGGATATAGGGAAAGGCATGAAAATGCACTTAAAAGGTTAGCCCAAGAGGCGGCTAAGGACGTTGAGGCGACGGGGAACGAAAAAGTATTGCCGCCAATGTCAGCCGCCGACCGAAGAGTGATACATATGCTATTTAAAGACAGCGAAACAATATCCACATTTAGCAAAGGGGAGGGGGCAGACAGAAGACTGGTGATCGCCCTAAAGCAGAATGCGATCGGATGACACTATAGCGGCCATAATAACTCCTTTGGGAAGGGGCGGGGTGGGGGTTATCCGTATTTCCGGAAAAGAGTCATTGGCAGTAGCAAAGCAACTGATCGCAGAATTTCCGAACCAAATCAAGCCGAGATATGTCTATCATGGGTGGATCGAGGGGACAGACGAGGTGCTATATACATACATGAAAGCTCCCAGGAGCTATACCGGAGAAGAATCAGTGGAAATAAGCTGCCATGGGGGAGTAGCTGTTATAAAGATGATTTTAGGCCAATGTGTCAGGGCGGGGGCCAGACAAGCAGAGAAAGGCGAATTCACGAAAAGAGCCTTTCTAAATGGGCGAATTGACCTGGCACAGGCCGAGGCCGTAATTGAGCTTATTAATGCAAGGACAGAGAAGGCAGCCGAGGCAGCCGCCAGGAATCTGGGGGGCCACACCTCAGCCCATATAAGCGGCATTAGGGAGAAGCTAATTAATATGCTAGCTCGCATAGAGGCCGCCATAGATTTCCCCGATGATGTGGAGGGGAAGGAGCAGGCCGGCTTAAGCCAGGAAATTAGAGAGCAGCTGAAAATCATAGACAAAGCAATAGCGGGAGCAGGGTATGGCAGGTTATTAAAGGTGGGGGCGGTGGCGGTAATTGCAGGTAAAACCAATGTTGGCAAATCCAGCCTTTTCAATTTATTGGTTGGAGAGGATAGGGCAATCGTTACAGAGATCCCGGGTACAACCAGGGACACCATAGAGGAAGTAATTGATATAAATGGAGCCCCCATAAGGCTGGTAGATACGGCTGGGATCCGCGCCCCAAAGGACAGGGCTGAAGAGATCGGGATAGCCAGGTCAGAGGAGCAGCTGGAAAGAGGGGACATAGTTATCCTGATGTTTGATGGCTCGGAGGAGAGACTGGGCGAGGGAGAGAGGCGCTTGCTGGAGGCGACTAAGGATAAGCTGGCTATCAAGGTGATAAATAAAATTGACCTGGGAAGGAGACTGCCTGTTAAAGGTTGCGAGATATCGGCAAAGAACAATATAGGGATAGGGGAGATCAGGGAGGAGATCTATAAGGCGCTTTGCAATCAGAATGGGCGGGATAAAGAACAGCCAATAATAATGAGCGCCAGGCAGGAAGGATGCCTGAATAGGGCAAAACAGGCATTGCAAAATGCGCTAGAATCTATTAGAATGGACAGGGGCGAGGAGATAATGACGATCGACTTGAAAGAAGCAGTTGAATCGCTAGGGGAAATTACAGGACATCAGATCTCAGAGAATGTCATCGAAAAAATATTCGCTGACTTCTGCGTTGGCAAATAAAAGGTCGCCTGTGGATAACTTGTGTGGATAAGTATTTGATATGATTATTGACGGAAAAGCGATCGCAAAGGAAATCAGAGATAAGATAGCCGCTGAGGTTAGTAGACTTCAGAAGGAAAAGGGCATAAAGCCCAAACTGAGCGTGCTTTTAATCGGCGAGGACCCGGCTTCGCGGTCTTATGTGGCCAATAAGGAGAAGTATAGCGCCGAGGTGGGGATTGAATCATTTACCCATCGGATTCCCGCGAGTATCAAGGAGAACGAGCTGATTTATCTCATAAAAACGCTGAATGAGGACAATAGCACCCATGGAATCCTGGTACAGTTGCCGCTTCCTCAAGAATTAAATGAAGCCAATATAATAAATAGCATATCGCCGGAAAAGGACGTGGACGGATTACATCCCTGCAATATGGGAAAGCTCTTAAAGGGCGAAGAACCCAGCTTTTTGCCCTGTACACCACAAGGCATAGTAGAACTCATATTATCCACAGGAATTGAGATAAAGGGAAAAGAGGCCGTGGTCATCGGGAGGAGCAATATTGTGGGCAAGCCAACCGCCATAATGCTGCTGCAAAGGCATGCCACCGTAACCATCTGCCATTCCAGAACCGTTGATTTAAGCGAGGTCAGTAAAAGGGCAGATATTCTGGTGGCGGCCATTGGGAAGCCAAGAATAGTAAAAGGGGATTGGGTGAAAAAAGGAGCTGTAGTGATCGACGTTGGGACCACTAAGCTGGAGCAGGGCTGGGCGGGAGACGTAGACTTTGAGCCCGCCAGAGAGAGGGCCAGTTATATAACGCCAGTGCCGGGTGGGGTGGGGCCCATGACCATAGCCATGTTATTAAAGAACACCTTTATTTCGGCCGCAAGATCCGCAGGATATCATTATAAGTAACCAGCAGCATTAAACCTAAAAGCACGATAAGCCCCCATTGGTGGATCTTGTTCTCCAGCTCAATATCGACGGGCTTGCGCCTAATGGCTTCGATCAGGACAAAGACCAGACGGCCGCCATCCATAGCCGGGATAGGCAACAAATTGATGACGCCAATGTTGATGTTAAGGAATGCCAAAAAATGTAGAAAGACCAGGGTGCCGGACTGGGCATACCTGCCGGTGACCTGGGCAATTCCGACCGGACCGGCCAACTCACGGACCGAGATGGTGCCGGTCATGAGCTGCCAGATAATGATGAACATTAAAGCTACCATGGACAGGGTCTGATGGATACCATAATAAAGAGCGACCAGGGGATTGACCTTGACATAGGTCGGCTTAGGAGTAAAGCCGATGAGGCCAACCTTGAGCTTGGGGTCATACTTGGGAGCGGCCTTAATCATTATGACTTTACCCTGGCGATCGATCTTGAGGGACAGGGGCTTGCCGGAGCTTTTATGAATATACTTAATGGACTCCTCCATTTTAACGACCGGCTGACCATCAATAGAGAGGACCTTGTCGCCAGCTTTTAAGCCCACAGATTCGGCGGGAGACCCGGGATTGATCCTTTCGATTTCATTGGAGATGTCTTTGGGAACGCCCACAAAGGTGAAGATAAGGGTAAGGATAAAGAAGGCCAAAAGGATGTTCATGGCGGGGCCCAGGAAAGAAACAAAGAACTTGCTACTAATAGGCTTATGGTAATACTTCTGGTCGTCAGGGCAGGGGGATTGGCCGGCGTCGTCCTCTGTGCCTGCGATCTTGACAAAGGCCAGAATGGGGAGAAGATTGAGGGAATATATAGTGCCGCCCTTTTCGATCGAGAATAGCCGAGGGCCAAAACCCAGGCCAAATTCATACACCTTTATACCCGCCTTTTTGGCCGCAATGAAATGACCAAATTCGTGGGCCAGGGCGACCAGAGTAAAGACCAAAAGGAACAAAATGATGGCTAAGAACATGCCTGTTTTTCTACCTCCTCTGCTAGCTTAATAAGGGTAAGGGACTCAGAACCGGGGACCTTGGGGGCGCGGCCAAGCGACACCGCCCGCACAAAATCCTTAAGCTCGGCGGTGAGCTGATCATCAGACTTAACTTCCAGTTCCTGCCTGACTGACAAGGAGTCAAAGTCACGCCTATAGAGGCGTTTATTGAGAAGGTCTGCTTCATAAAGGCCCTTGTCCGTGGTAATAGCCAGGGACCTTTGCCTGGATTCTTTGACGCGGCTGGCCTCAACCTTGGCAATAAGGCCGTCAGTGAAGAACAGGGTAGCGGTGGCCTCATCTAGCCGGGAGGAACGGACTTTTCTGCCCTGAGCCTTAAAGGAAGCAAGTTGTGCGGGGGCCAAAGCTAGAGCCAGGTCAAGGTCGTGAAGCATCATGTCCATGACTACGCTGGCATCCGAGATCCTTTCCGGAAAGGGGCTGAAGCGTTTAAAATCGAGGCCTAATAGCTTCTCCTGGCGGACCAGAGAAGAGGCCTTGGTAAAGGCGGGGTTAAAGCGTTCGATCATGCCGCAGGCAAGGACGCACTTATTGGCTCGCGCCTGGCTGACCAATTCCTCAGCTTCGGCTAAGGAGGAGGCCAGAGGCTTTTCCACCAATATGTGTTTCTTATGTTTCAAGCAAAGCCGGGCAAGATCGAAATGGGTGGAGGTGGGGGAGGCGAGGGTAAGGGCGGAGACTTGGGCCAACAATGAATCAGGGGAAGCAAAGGATTGGCAGGCGTACTTATTTGATATAGCCAACGCTCTATCCGGATTACTGTCAAAAAGACCGATCAAGGAAGCCTCTTTTAAGGCAGAGTAAATTCGAACGTGATGCTCCCCCATGACCCCCACGCCGATCACCCCGACCTTAACCTTGGCCATAGAATTCCTTGATCCTCTGGCAGACCTCCTCGATCTCGGATTCTTTCAATTCAGGGAAGATAGGGAGGGAAAGGACCTCCTCCTGGGCTTTTTCAGATTCAGGGAAATCACCGGGCTTGTAGCCCAGATAGGCAAAGGCTTTTTGCAGGTGCAATGAGAGGGGATAATAGACCATAGAGCCAACGCCCTTGGTCTTTAAATACTCAAAAAGGCCATTACGGTCCTGGGCCCGGATAGTGAACTGGTTAAAGACATGGAAACCGTTAGGGATCTCTGGAGGGAGGAGGACCTGGTCCAAACCTTTGAGGTGCTTGTGGTAAAGATTGGCATTATGACGGCGTAAGCGGGTCCAATTATCCAGATGTTTAAGGCGGACCAGCAATAAAGAGGCCTGTAAGGCGTCCAGACGACTGTTATAGCCGATAACATCGTAATGATAAGAAATGCGACTGCCATGGCCGCGTAAAGTACGCAAAGCCTCAGCCAGGGAAGGATCATTGGTAGTTATAATGCCCCCATCTCCAAAGCAGCCAAGATTTTTTGTGGGGAAGAAGGAGAAGCATCCACATGCGCCAAACGACCCGGTCATCTGTTGATTTAATTTTGAGCTAATTGACTGCGCGCAATCTTCAACGATATTTAGGTTATATTTGGCGCAGATATGAGGAATATTGACCATATCACAGGGCTGGCCATATAGATGAACAACAATAATTGCTTTAGTCTTTTTTGAAATGGATTCAACTATTTTAGTCGGATCAAGATTGAATGTATATGGCTCTATATCAGCAAATACAGGGCGAGCTCCGCAGTAAGCAATCGCCTCGGCGGTAGCAACAAAAGTAAAAGGGGTGGTGATAACTTCATCGCCCGGATTTATGTTGAGCGCACGAAGGGATAAGTGAAGGGCATCTGTGCCAGAAGCAACTGCAATAGAATGTTTTACGCCGATATAATTTGAAATAGAGGTTTCAAGCTCAGAAACCTTGGGGCCAAGAATGAAGGCTCCGCTGTCAATGCAATCAGCAACTGATTGTATTAGCTCTGGCTTAAGCTCGGAGATCTGTCTTTTAATATCAAAAAAGGGAACAGGCATAACGGGAAATTATATCATAAAGAAGAGAAAGAAGTAAGGATAATTAGATAAAATTCAAAATGGAACGCGCATATTTATGAATAGAACCAGGCATTCCCAGAAGGTCATTCAACTTTTCAAATGAAGCCAGCATAGAAGCATGGCGCACCGGATCCTTTAAGATAGAAATGGCCTGTGAAGCAATGACCTGAGGGTGGGCATCCTTCATGGTCAATTCAGGAATAACCGGTTTGCCAAGCAATAAATTAGGCATACTAAAGAAAGGAAGCTTGTCGCCGATCTTAAGGACATATTTACCGAATAAATAGGTAAGCAGAGAAAGTTTATAGACCATGAGGTTGGGGACCTTAAGTATAGAGGCCTCCAAATTGATAGTACCGGAAACACAGATGGCCAGGTCGGAAGCATTTAGAATTTCATAGGTGGAACCTATGATAGCCTTGGGCCGGAAATCACCTATCAAATTGAAGATATCCTTGATGATCTTGGCGGAAGCGACCGGAATCAGAAATTTTGCTCGAGGGAATTCTTTTAAAATTATTTCACCGGAAAGTAAAAGCGCGGGTAAAAGGCCCCGTATCTCTTGGATGCGACTGCCCGGACAAAGGGCGATAACCGGGCCGGGAATATTTTCACCTAGAAATTTTAAGCGGGAATCAGATTTGGAAAGGGAAGGCCTGACAATATCTAAAAGAGGGTGGCCAAAATAGACAACCTGGCCGCCGGCTTTTTTGTAAACATCGTACTCTTTTTGAAATATTGCCAGGATCAGATCCACGGAATTGACAACCTTCTTAACACCACGGGGAGTGCCCCATAACCATTCTTGCGGAGCGATATAATAGGCGGTCTTAAAGCCATGCTTCTTGCAATAAGAGGCAAAGGGAAGATTAAAACCCTGCGAATCGATAAGCAGGACCAGATCCGGCTTTTCCTCAAGCAGCAAACGTTTCATTTTAATGAAATTCAGGTAAATGGGGAGGATATTTGGCAGGGCCTCAAAGATGCCAATGGTGCCCCTTTTGCTGATATCACATTTGATGTCCATCCCTTCTGCCGCCAGACGATCTGAGCCCATACCGAAGAAATAAATATCGGGCCGCAGATTTTTAAGTTCTTTTATAAGATAGGAGCCGTGAACATCGCCGGAGACCTCCCCGGCCGAGACCATTATCTTCATATGCCCAGCTCGGGAAGCTCAGGAAAGATAAGCTCCTCTTCGATCTCTTCTGTGGCCACCTTTTTGGAAATACCGCGCTTGCTTTCTTTGGCTAAAAAGTCGATCAAGTAATTTACTTCGTCCAGCGGCCTCAATCTTTTCTTAAGATCCGACACGATATCCTCGGTTGAGCGCTTGCTTTCATAGATCAGCTTAAAAGCTTTTTTAACCTCAACTATGGCTTCCTGAGAGAGGCCGCGGCGCTGCATACCGATCAGATTTATGCCTTTGGCTTCGGCCGGACTGCCATCCACTAACATGAAGGGGGGAATATCCTGTACCACCTTGGATTGCGCCCCGATCATGGCCAGACGGCCGATCCGAACGAACTGATGGATCCCGCAAAGCCCGCCGATGATGACTTGATCCTCGATCTCGGTATGCCCGGCCAATCCCACGTAGCCGCCGATCACGCACTGATTGCCGATCTTGGAATTATGGGGGATATGAGCGTGGACCATAATGAAATTCTCATTGCCGATTTTGGTCTTGGTCCCTTCGCCAGAGGGGAGGTGGATAGTAACGAACTCGCGGATCACGTTCTTATCTCCTATGATTATCTCTGACTTGTCGCCCTTGTACTTGAAATCCTGGGGTGGGGCGGCAATGGAGGCCCCCTGGTGAATTACATTATAGGAACCGATCTTGGTCCAGCGGGCGATAGAGACGCCGGGCCCGATACGGGAATGCTCTCCGATCTCGACCTCGGGGCCGATCACCACATAGGGGCCGATATCCACTCCCTTGCCGAGCTTGGCAGAGGGATGGATGGTGGCGGTCTGGTGAACACGCGCCCCGCCCGTCCCGCGATCGACCAGGGCAAAAGTGAACTCGCCTTCAGCTGCTAATTCACCATTTACCGAAGCTTTGCCATTCATCCGCCCCAGGCTGCCCCGCACCCAAAGCACCTCTACCTCAAAAATCAATTGATCGCCGGGCAGTACCGGTCTTTTGAAACGGACCTTGTCCATGGCGGCAAAATATACCAGCTTGTTCTCTATGGCGGGCATACGCAGGGCCAAAACGACGCCTACCTGGGCGATGGCCTCACAGATCAGGACCCCGGGCATAATAGGCTGGCCGGGGAAATGTCCCTGGAAAAAGGGCTCATTGATGGTCACATTCTTCAGGGCCAACGCGCGCTTTCCATCCTCGATCTCCAGGATCTTATCGATCAGCAGGAAAGGATAGCGATGGGGCACGGTCTTCAATATGTCATGGATATCAAGCATTTTTTGCCTCCTCCCTGATCTTTTGGGCCAGGGCCACATTATGACGATGGCCGCTCTTTCTGGCCCGAATGGCCCCGTGAATCGGACGACCGACCAGCATAAGATCACCAAGAAGGTCTAAAACCTTATGCCGGACCGGCTCATCCGGGAACCGGGGCTGATTTACATAGCCATGGGGACCAATAGCCAAGGCATTATCCAAGGTAGCTCCTTTAGCTAAGCCATTTTTTTGCAGACTTTCCAGCTCTGAGACCTGGCCAAAGGTCCGGGCGGGGGCGATCTCTTTAAAATCGCCAGAATAGGAGAAATTCATCTCCCCGATAATAGGGAAGTCTATCATAAAATCGATCTTAAATCCAGCAAAGGGAAAGAGCTCTAAAACGGCGTCCGCTTCTGAAATTTTTAAGCTTTTCTTGACCTTGAAGAATCTTTTTTCCTGATCCAGCTCCACTATTCCTGCGGCCATAAGATTTTGTACAAAACCAAGAGCGCTGCCATCCAGGATAGGCGGCTCGGGGGAGGAAAGGGAGACTACCAGGTTATCCAGTCCCAGCCCGGCACAGGCGGAAAGGATATGTTCTACCAAAGTCACTTCTCCGAGGGTTATCCCGCGCTGGGTATCGGTCACGTTTTCAGCCAACGCCGGGAAGCTTTTCCCGTTATAGATAAAGGTTATGCCGGAGTCGGCTGGAGCGGGAGAAAAAGTGGCCTGGCAGAGTTGGCCCCTATGCAGGCCTATCCCGGAGACCGAGAACGCCTGCTGGATGCTTTTCTGTTTATCTGGATTCGGGACGGCGGATGGGCACATTAGATTTCTCTCCATAGAGCTTGTAATAAGAGCGGATGACCTCTTCCTTCAGGACCTTGCCCTGCGGATCTTTGACCGTGCGAACGATCAGGGTGCGGAAGGGACGATCAACAGCAATAACTTCCCGCAGGGTGGAGGGACGAAAAGAGCCGGAAGCGTCCAGCAGAAAGATCTCCGGATCGGAGAAGGTCACCTTTTTGCCGACCGGAGTGCCAAAGATCCGGAAAGAAAGCCGTTTATTGTCGGCGTACGAGCGGATCAGGATGGGGTGGCCGGTATTGTTCTTGAATTTTAAGTCCACCTGTCCAGGATAGACCGCGGCATCCCTTCCTAAGGGATAGATGTTGAAATAAAAGGAATGATTGCGGCGGGATAATATCTCCAGATCGGCCAGGGAGGCGGCGTTGTAGAGGGTGGTGCCGATCTGGCAGGTGCCGCCGCCTAATTGGGGGACCAGTTCCCCGCCCAGGATCACGAAGGCCTCACGAAAACCCCGTTCATAGGTGAAATCTCCCACTCTTTCCGCCACAGAGAGGACCTCATCCGGCAAAAGCAGGGTGTTGTTGAGCCAGGAGGCGATAAGCTTGATGTTATGGATGCGATTGGGAGAATCATGCGTTCCATAATAGGTAGTATAGGCGGCCAGTCGGTAAACCGGGGGAGCGGCCCTCAATTCCTCTTCCGTTAAGCGCGGAGGGCGATAGTAGTCAATGAGCAGGGGAAGCTCGGTCTTACTTTGATACAGTGCGGCTTTGGCTCCGGCCAAAGTTTCGGCCAGCATAAGCTTGCGGGCCGGGAGATCGGGGATGATATGGTACCCGCCCGTGTCCTCATTAAAAATAAAGCCGGCGTCTTTGGCCGGAGTATCTATCTTTTGCGCCATCTCGGCGATCGCCTGGCGGGTTAAATTTTCGTCCAGTGCCAGCCTTAAGGGCAAGACCAGCTGTTCGCGGGTGAGCCGCTTGCGCAGCTCCTTTAGGTAGGTTTCGTTATGGGTCAGCTTAAAGGCTTCGTCCACGGTATCCTCCGGCAGGACATAAACTCCCAACTCCTGGACCGGAAAAGTGAAGCTTTCGTTTTTATCTATAAAGGTTAGGGTAGGGAAGAAGATCTCCTCGATGGGCGTATTGCGGATCTTGCGGATGGCTTCTTCACGGCTGAGCAGGGAAACATTCAGGTTGCCCAGATAGGTATTAGGAGGGAAAGCGTCCTTGGTCTTAAGATAATCTACCGCCAAAAAAATTGCCGCTACCAGCGCAGATAGCAGGGCAGCGGCAATTAAAAGCCTCAGCAAAAGAATAAAAAACTTATTCAATAATCTTGGTAACCGCTCCGGCTCCTACCGTATGGCCTCCTTCGCGGATAGCAAAGCGCATCCCCTCCTCGACCGCCACATCAGAGATCAGTTCCACTGTCATCACGATGTTGTCGCCGGGCATGACCATCTCCACCTTATCCGGCAGTTTGATCTCCCCGGTCATGTCGGTGGTGCGAATAAAGAACTGCGGCTTGTAGCCGGTAAAGAAGGGAGTATGACGGCCACCCTCTTCCTTGGTGAGCACGTAAACCTGGGCCTCGAACTTTTTGTGGGGCTTGATGGAGCCGGGTTTGGCGAGGACCATGCCGCGCGTTAGCTCATCCTTTTCCACGCCCCTGAGCAGCAGGCCCACGTTGTCGCCGGCCATGCCTTCATCTAGCGTCTTTCTGAACATCTCTACCCCGGTCACCACCGCTTTTTTATGGGCGCCCAGACCAATGATCTCGATTTCTTCGTTGACCTTGACCTTGCCGCGCTCGATGCGTCCGGTCCCCACGGTCCCGCGGCCGGTAATGGAGAACACGTCTTCCACCGACATAAGGAAGGGCTTATCCACCTGTCTTTCCGGTTCGGGGATATAAGAATCCAGGGCGTTCATCAGTTCCATAATGGATTTGCTGGCCTCGGGATCGGTGGGCTTTTCCATGGCTTTGAGAGCGGAGCCGCGGATGATGGGGGTCTTGTCTCCCGGGAACTCGTATTTCTTAAGCAGATCACGCACTTCCACTTCCACCAGATCGATGAGCTCGGGATCGTCCACCATGTCGATCTTGTTGAGATAAACCACGATATAGGGGACATTAACCTGGCGGGCCAAAAGTATATGCTCGCGGGTCTGGGGCATGGGGCCGTCGGCGGCGGAGACCACCAGAATGGCCCCGTCCATCTGCGCGGCGCCGATGACCATGTTCTTCACATAGTCGGCGTGGCCCGGACAGTCGATATGCGCATAGTGCCGCTTATCGGTCTCATACTCCACGTGGGCGATGGCGATGGTGATACCGCGGGCCTTCTCTTCCGGCGCGGCATCGATCTCATCGAATTTTTTCTCCTTGGCCAGACCTTTGAGCGATAAAACCTTGGTTATCGCCGAGGTCAGCGTGGTCTTGCCGTGGTCCACGTGCCCGATGGTCCCGACGTTTAAATGGGGCTTCTTCCTCTCAAACTTCTCTCTTGCCATAAATGATATCCTCCTTTTTCATTGCAACAAATGTAAATTTTACAGGAGACTCCCCTGCCTGTCAAGTTAAAAAACAGCCCGCGACCAGGATTGAACTGGTGACCTCGTCCTTACCAAGGACGTGCTCTACCAACTGAGCTACACGGGCTTGACTTATTCATTATATCAGACCAGGTCAGACTTCTTGAAGATGGGATCAAAGTCGTAATTTTTTAGCGCCTCCGCCGCCCCTTCCTCTCGGTCCACCACCGAAATAACCTTAACGACTTTGGCGCCGATGGCCTCCGCCGCCTCAATAGCTTGCAGAGCAGAAGCCCCAGTGGTGGAGACATCCTCTACGATGACCACATTCCAGCCGGGCTCGATCAGCCCCTCGATCTTCTGTTTGGTGCCGTGCTCTTTTTCTTTCTTTCTGACTATGAAGCCGGGGATATTAGACAGGGCTACTACTGCCCCGGTTATCGGATCTGCGCCTAAGGTCAAACCACCCAGGGCATCCACCTTCAAGCCCTTGATCTTTTCCAGGATGATCTTAGTGATCAGTTTGGCTCCCTGGGGATGCAGGGTTATTTTGCGGCAGTCAATATAGAGATCACTTTTTTTGCCGGAAGACAGGGTAAAATCGCCGAATTTGACAGCGCCAGTTTCTTTTAAGAGCCTTTTCAATTCTTCGCGCACCGCTCCATTTTAACAAATTGACAGTGCTATCACAAGTAACTATAATGGCAGGCAATGCGCCGCATTCTCTTGATTTTCTTTTTGATTTTCCTGGCTGCGCCGACTTTAGCTGCTACCTTTACGGTTACCAACTGTGCCGCGGCCAAGGATACTTACGGATCCCTAGCCTGGGCCATTGAGCAAGCCAGATTGGCCAGCTTGCCTGAGGATAGGGTGGTGGATTTCAACATATCTACCGCTGAGGCGGGGTATATAACCACGGAAGTGACAGGTGTGGGTTTTTGGAGAATTCGCCCGGATGATACTTATCCATTTGATTTGAATATGGATAATATCCAGGTGCGGGGATCGACCCAATCCTTGAATCAAGGGGATACCAATCCTTTTGGCCCTGAGATCGAGATCGATGGGACCAATCTCTCTGCCAGCAACCCATTGTTTAAGATAGATCTTAACAATGATTGCACCATTGAGGGGTTGGTGCTTAATAAGTCCAAAACCCATGCTGTTTATATCACAGGAGGGAACAAAAACCATATCTATGGCTGTTATATAGGAACGAATATTACCGGAGAGGTGGCGGCTGCAAATATAGGAAGCGGCATTTATTTAGAGCGCGGCGACGGCAGCACTATCGGAGGGAACACAGCGGCGCTTCGCAATATTATCTCCGGGAACCTACAGCATGGAACGGAACTTAATAATTCCACGGCCACGCAAGTGCTTAACAATTACATCGGCATCAACCGTACCGGCAGCCGGGCGCTGGCCAACTCAAACAGCGGGATCGCCCTGACCAATAACGCCGGCTTGAATGGCGCCAATTTCATTGGCAGCAGTTCTGATATGGGCAGAAATATTATTTCTGGTAATGCCCAGTATGGGGTTGAGATCAACAGCGCTTTTACCAATCAGATCTTGAACAATTATGTCGGTACGGACACGACCGAGGCAGGGAACCTGGGAAACACTAGTCATGGTATTTATCTACATAATGGAGCACGCAGCCAGTATATCGCCTCCCGTAATATCATCGCTTTCAATAGCGGGGATGGCGTGAGAATAGACGGCAGCACCACTTATTCCAATACCTTGACCCAGAATTCGTTCTTTCAGAATACCGGCCAGGGGATCCGCCTGAGCAATTCCGCCAACGGAGGGATACAGATCCCCACTATTGCCACCTCAGAGTATTTTAGCCCTCCCTTTGGATTGTTGTATGTGCAGGGTGGGGGTCCGGCCTCGGCCATAATCGAGCTTATGAAAATCGCCACCCCGGAAACTGAGGCCGCGGGGGAGGGCAAGGCCACTTTGGGTTTTGCGGAAGCCGATGCCAACGGCAACTGGTTTGTTTATCTCCCCACCGGAGAGGCCCAGCCCGGGGACAAGATTACAGCCCTGGCCACGGACAGAAATGGCAATACTTCGGAATTCGCCCAGAATCTCTCCACCGTAGTCGGGACCGTGATCTATCGGCCGGACGGTATGATAGGGCTGGTAAGCGATAGCACGGATTATATAGGAGAGGACGTTTTCAATACCACTGGCAGCAACCAGACCAAAAGCAAGGATATCTATAACACCCAGGCGGCGATTTATTATATCAAAGTTAAGAACGCCGGCAATATCAGCCCGGACAGTGTGCGGATAACCGGGACCGGAGATTCTTCCGACTGGCAGATCAAATATTATGATGCCAAAACCGAAGGGAACGACATTACTACACAGGTAACCGGCAGCGGCTATATTACTTCCTCCATTCTAGCCTCCGGATCTTTTGAGTGTCGCGCAGAGGTCATCTCCACTGGCTCCACCCTTTCCACCAAAGAAGTCTTCGTGACCCTGGCCTCCGATTCTAACACCAGCCGGCTGGATGTAGTGAAAGCGGTAACCGTGGCTGCCCCGGCCGCCCCTACCGATGCTTATCATTTTGAGATCTCCGCACCTGCCAGCGCGGAGGCCGGCAAGGAATTTCAAGTTATAATCACCGCCCGCAATGCCGCTGGGCAAGTGACTACAGAGGTTGTCGGCAAGACCCACCTGACAGTAGATTACGGCACTATAAGCGTGACCAGTTTGGACGCCACGGCTTTTTCCCAAGAAGGCATTTGGAGCGGGATGATCTCGCTTTCCAATGTGGGCACCCGTACTCTTTGGGTGAAAAATGATTATATAACCAGCACTGCTACCGCCCTGATTGAGGTCGTAGTCCCGCCGGAGATCTTGTCCGGCGGCTTGAGCCGCTTCGGCCCCAATCCCTATGATCCGACCAGCGGTCAGCCGGCGGTTTTCTGGTACTGGTTGAATGAGAATAAGACCACCAGCATCTTCATTTTTGACCTGCAGGGCAGTCTTTTGTGGAAACAAACCTATATCGCGGGAAGCCAGGGTGGACGAAGCGGGGTCAATGCGATAACCTGGGACGGCAAGAACAATTTTGGCGAGATCCTGCCGAACGGCATCTACTTTTTCCGGATAGTACAGGGCAGCAAAATTATCTATAAAAGCAAGCTGATTATTTTAAGGTAGCTACATTAGGTTGCGCGCGGTCCGCCAGGATATCTCCCACTGGGATATAGGCCCAACCGGAATAGTTAAAACAGACCGGGCCCAGATTGAACTGGATCTTGACCTTATACCAATTGGCGTCCTCGGAGACATCCAACATTTTGACTTCAATGGGGATCTCGTAAACGATTTTGGAGCGGCCATCGGGTCGGGCGTAAAGCTGCTTTATCTGTTGATTATAGGGATCTTTATCGGCCCAGGCAGCCCCACAAATTCCAAGTATTAAAGCCAAAAAGAATAGAAGAGTCAAGGCCTTTTTCACGGCTCTCACCTCTACTATATATATCGTAATGAGAGGGCTAAAACTTGAGTATTTCTTTGACCTTTTTCTTGGCCTCTTCCTCCAGCTGACGCTTGGTCTCGGCCTCTTGTTTTTTCAGCTCTTCCTGGGCCTTGGTCTCGATCTCCACCTTTTTAACCTCGATCTTGGCCTTGATCTTGCCTACCCCCACCTCCAGCGGCTTTTCCAAGCGTAAGTTGGGGATCGGCTTGGTTAAAGCCCCCACCAATTCGAAGTCTACCGAGGCGAATCCCTGATCGTCCTTGAATACGGAAAGCTCACGCGGCAAAGTGCCGGTGACAGCGGGGCTGAATTTTAAGGTCAGGCGATTCCCTTTTACATATTGCATTTTGCCAAAATCTAAGCCGCCAGCAAAGGTTACCTGCAGATCAGTATCCTGCACGGTCAATTTCTTAACCTCCAGCGCTTTCTTGGCCAGAGACAGTTCCGCCCTCAGCCCCCTCACCAGCATGTCCTGTTTTAATATATTAAGATTATATTGCTCTCCGATCCCGGCAAAGGATTTAAGCTTTTTCAGCCGGCCATCTGCCAGCAAAATTATCCCTGAGGCTTCTAGGTTATCAAATACCTGGGGCATCTCCACTCCGGAACCTTTAACTGAGAGGGAAACATCCAGCTTCCCTTCCACCTTGTTCTTCATGTCCAGCATCTGGGGCAGAAAGGAATCGATCACATCATTGATAAAAGGGGCGGAATTGAAGCCCTTGACCTCCAGCTTACCCAGATTGTAAGTAAGGAGGGGTAGGTTGACCATTCCTTTTAGAGCGAGCTTGCCCTTATAGGCTAAAATTTCCGGGATATCCAGGGTGGCAATGCGCTTTTCCAGGCCCAGAGTCATCTTCAAGGCATCAATTTTTAGACTGGCCAGTGTAATGTTCTTAAAATCCACATTTCCTTTTAATGTTAACTTCGGCGGCAGAGCAGAGGCCGCTTGTTTTAAGGTTTGGGTGAGCGCTCCGGCAACCGGTTTCTCTTTCTCCTTTTTAGGAGGAGCGGCAGCAAAGATGGCCAAGAAGGGATCCAGGGAAAGCTTGCCGGAAGAAAGCGAAGCAGTTATATTGGGGCCCTTTTCCACATTGATCACCGCCGATAGGGTTTCGCCGGCCACCGAGACTGAAAGATTGGGGATTTTCATCGTCTCTTTTAAGGGATCGATCCCGAGGCTCCCCGATATGGCCAGGGGGATATCTTTATTCTGATAAGTGCCCACTGCGGAGGCCTTGACCTCTATAGGCTTGAGCAGGGAAAGGGTAATGCCGGAAATCCTCAGATTAATATCTTTAAGTTCGTTTTTCCCGCCGGAGCTGTAATCCATATAAGTGATACGCCCCTTAGCCAGTGAGAAAGTGTCAATAATCAAATTGACAGGTTCCGCCTTTTTAGGGGCTTCTGCTTTGGACTTTTCGGCTTTGGCCTCAGCTTTTCCCAGCAGATCGGAGAAATTGAAATCCCCGCGGCGGGACCTTTCAATTAAGATCTCGGGTTTAACTAAGGTGATCTGGGGAATGATGATCTGGCCCTTAAAGAGGGGCCAAAAGGCGTAGCGCAGCTCGATCGCATCCGCCGAGATGAAAAGTCGATCGTCAAAGCCCTTCCGGTTGCTGATGGTCAAACCCTTAAGCTGTATCCCCGTAAAGAGATTAAAGGAGGCCCCCTTGATTTTTACCTCCCGCTGCAGCTGCTCGGAAAGTTTAGCGGCGGCGAAATCCTTGATGGCATTGAGGGGCAGAAAAAGATAGAGCAGGACAGAAGCGATTATGATTAATAGGATCAGTCCGCCCAAAGCAACAGCCGTCCACTTAAGGATTTTTTTCATTCTGTATCACCTCAGGGGATATTATAACATGGGGAAAAATGAAAAAGGCAGGACAAGCAGATAATAAAAAAGCCGGGAACAGTCTACCGGCTTCTTTATCAACCAAATAAGAGGCAATCCTCTCTAACTATATATCGTCAAGTTTTCCGGGAAATTTCACTTTATTTGAAAATTCATTATCCGCCCGGTAGCAAACGATTTTGGATTGCCGGAGATTGAGGTTCGGGTGAATCTACCACCGGACCAATGCTAGAATCGACACCTCTCAATTCCAGAACCCAACCGCATCGAAACTCCTGGGCCTCAAAATGAAATGACCAAGCCACTGAACGATTCCCAGCAGGCATGGCTACCCCAACAGTAATCCGGTCGATATGATCATGTTTGACAATAACACTAACCCTTCCGCCTCTTACATCCATAGTTTTTACAAAGTCCTCAAGGGTAGCCCCGTGAAAATCAAAAACTTCTCCAGTGAGAAAAGAGTCTATTGCCTTCCCCTCCAAAGGCAATGCATGCAAAGCCCTCAAAAA
>Ga0315295_10001517_pt1 | contig 19899 bp, 17 predicted proteins | sample YL17G14_0_MG_FD_204453 | JGI IMG/M metagenome (GOLD analysis project Ga0315295, IMG submission 204453) | Sediment microbial communities from Yellowstone Lake, YNP, Wyoming, USA - YL17G14_0 | ecosystem: Environmental > Aquatic > Freshwater > Lake > Sediment | place: USA: Wyoming | collected...
GAAGAGAGTACTCCTCTTTGTCCGGTCTGGGTATCTATAATTTAAATCCCGGTATTTCATCAAACAGCGTCTGGTAAAGGTGTCCAAAGAGTGCAATATACTCAGCCGCACGCTCTGTCGCAATATAGCTGGTTTTTTCGTGGTCTTTCATCAGGGACAGGTATCCTTTACGGCAGAGGAGCTCGAGGTATTCCTGCCCGGTCTTCGAATTGAGATCGCAGCGGTTGATGATACCCGTAAAGGATCGGGGGGTTTTACAGAATACGAGGATCTCCCAGTAAATCTCGTACCGCGTTCGCCGTTCGCTCATGGGGAGTTCTGCTCCATGGTTTTTTCCAGTACATTTTCAGACCGGGAAATCTCTGAAAGACGCATATCCCAGACCGATGCATACCTCCTGAAATAATACGAGCAGAGGAGACTTACCGTTGCTATGCCAAGCGAAAGGAATGCAGAAGGAATCAGAAGATAATTGAGCGTGATCATGCCGGATGGTAACCCGGCTGAAACAAACTCTATACTGCTCATGATGCCCAGGACAAGGAAACAAAAGCCACCCGCGGTACAGACAAGGATCATGGTTCGGATCGTGGCCTTGTTTGTCCGGTACTGGTTTATCATCTGAATGATGAATCCGGTACTATCCTCCGGAGTCATCTGCCCTTTCTTTGCATCATACGCGGATTTCAGCTCCTCGATACTGCTGAAAATCTCCACGCTTGCCAGTATCCACTTTATACCGAGTACCGCTACTGCGAATCCGACGATAACCATGATCAGGGGCATGAGTAACAGCGAACCCGCTTGGGCCATTTCCTGGAGCCGGGTTACGATAAACATGATGCCATACGCCATTGTTATGGCAGCAAATACCAGGTTTGAGATTGACAATATCCAGAAACTCCTTATTTCATCTTCGAATTGTGGAGACACGTCCGTTCTCATGGCTGGCACTTCACCGGGCTATAGGTATATTGTCGTTTGTTAAATAAAGACCATGAAACTAAGATACGTACTAGAATTCGAAGTATGAACCTTTGCCCTATCAGCTGCATCTCGTCACGAGCCTTCGACCGATTCGGATGGATCACTACAATGACCCATTTGGTCTCATTAAGGATAAGATTCATGGAGGAGAGGGTAGTTACTATTGATCGATAGCGGGAGGGAATAGATGGCGCAATGGAAATGCAGTGTATGCGGGTATCTCTATGATGAAACAATCGGGGATCCCAAGGCTGGAATACCCGGAGGAACCACTTTTGAAAGTCTCCCTGAAATGTGGACCTGCCCGGTCTGCGGGGCAGGAAAAGAGGCGTTCAGGAAAGTGCCCACCGAAGATATCCATGCAGGCTCGGTCACGACCGTATCCGATGTGATGGTTGCAGAACTGGTTGCATGGGGTGTGAACATTGTATTTGGTCTTCCCGGTACCTCATCGCTCGGTCTTGTTGAAGCAATCCGTAAAAATCCCGGGATCAGGTATTTTGTAGTGCGACACGAAGAGAATGCGGCTTTTGCTGCTTCAGCCTACAATAAACTGACCGGCACCATTGCTGCATGCCTGACGATTGCCGGCCCGGGCGCAACAAACCTTGCCACCGGACTGTACGATGCAAAGGAAGATCATGCTTCGGTCCTGTCATTGAACGGGCAGGTAGAAGCACAGTATACCGGTCCGGGTGGTGTGCAGGAAATCGACCAGGATGCATTCTTCCGCCCTATTACGGTGTATAACAATACCATTTATGAAAAAAACCTAGCAGTCCTGTTGTTGACCCGGGCTCTCAGGTATGCGAAAATTGATCGGGGTGTTGCCCAGATCTCGGTCCCTAATGATATCCAGAAACAACCGCTGGATTCACGGTTCTGCACCCGTGAGTCCTGCCTCTGTGGTCCTGATATCCTGCCTTCCGATGACCTGATAAAAACTGCTGCTGTGGCGATAACCAACGCCAAAAAGCCGGTTATTCTCGCCGGCTGGGGTGCCTACCCCTACGGGCAGAATGTGCTTGCTCTTGCAGAGAAGATCAAAGCCCCGATCCTTACCACGTTCCGTGCAAAAGGGATACTCCCGGAAGATAACCCGTGGGTGATCGGCATCCTCGGGAATGTGGGATCACCCCACGCCCGGTTCCTGGTAAACGAGGCCGATCTTGTTATCACTCTTGGGGTGGGATTCTCAAAATATACCAATGTACCGACGGAGAAATTCTTTGTACAGGTGGATATCGATCCGCTGAAACTCGGGAAAAACCGGCAGACCATTGCCCTCTGGGGAAACTGCAGCCTTGTGCTCCCGGAACTCCTCCCCCTGCTCCACGAACGGGAAGAGGGGGGTATTCAAAAACGCCTTGCTGCACTGAAAAAAGAGTGGGACCTGCAACGTGATGCAGAAGCGGACAGTAATGCGACGCCGCTGCGCCCCCCGTTCATCATGAAGGTGCTCTCAGAGATGATCCCACCCGATGCTGTCATCTCACTTGACGTCGGCGAAAACCAGTGGTGGTTTGGCAGGAACTTTTGCATGAAACAGCAGCGGTTTGCGATGTCAGGCTATCTTGCAACCATGGGATTTGGTTTGCCCGGGGCAATCGCTGCCAAAATTGCGTATCCCGGCCGTGCCGTGTTTTGCATAACCGGTGACGGCGGATTTTCGATGGCAATGGCAGATTTCATAACGGCCGTGAAGTACGATCTTCCGATTGTGGTGGTCATTCTGAACAACCGCCAGCTCGGCATGATCCAGGTCGAGCAGATGATGGAACATTACCCGAACTATGCAACAGATCTTCTCAACCCGGACTTTGCCAGGTACGCAGAGGTATGCGGAGGCATCGGAATCCGTGTGAGTCGTCCTGAAGAACTCAGGCCTGCACTCCTCACTGCGATGTCCCACAACTGCCCGGTAATTATTGACGTGGAAACAGATCCAAAACGGTTCTGATACTATTTTTTAACAGTATAAGGCTGGAGTTCTTCCTCATCTCGCGTTCCTGGTAGCCCTTACACATGGGGGATGTCTGTATGGTCGGAGATCTCCGAGTTTGTGGTGCAGATGTTCCTTATGCTCAATGCATGGACATCGCTGTTCCCCGTCAACCGTGCAAAATCCCTGAGTTCTTCGGTGGATACTCTCAGGAACTGCTCAAGTCTTTTTCCCGATATCTCCGGGTCAAGACGCTCACGCAGTTCCGGTCTCTGGGTGGTCACCCCGACCGGGCAGTTCCCGGTATTACAGATACGATACTGCTGGCAGGCACACGCCATAAGTGCAGCGGTTCCGATTGCTATGGCATCAGTGCCCAGACAAAGCGCCTTGGCAAAATCCGAAGAGACCCGTAACCCGCCGGTGATTATGAGGGATATATCCCTGCCACTGTTCCTGTCAAGGTATTTTCTCGCACGGTACAATGCAAAAATGGTAGGAACAGATGTTGAATCTTTAATAAATTTCAGGGCTGCCCCGGTGGCCCCTGGCCTGCCATCGATTGTTATGAAATCGGGTTTGGCATAGAGAATCTCAGCGAGGTCCGCTTCAATGTCCCCTGCAGCAATCTTGACTCCAATTGGTTTTCCCCCGGATGTTTCCCGCAGCCACTGCACCTTCTCCTTTAAGTCTTCCCTGTTCCTGATATCATCATACATCGCAGGGCTGATAATGTCAGTACCTTGTGGGTATCCCCGGATTTTTGCGATTTCTGCCGTAACCTTTTCTGCCGGGAGACGGGCACCCATACCCGGTTCAGCCGACTGCCCGATTTTGATCTCGATTGCATCTGCAGATTTGAGGTTCTCTTCAGTGATGCTGTACCGGTTTGGCACATATTCAAGGATGTACCGGTAAGCCTGCCGGCGGGCTTCCGGTAAAATTCCCCCTTCCCCGGATCCCATGGCGGTCTGTACTGCTGCTGTGCCTTGCGCAATCGCAATTTTCACTTCCGTTGAAAGTGCCCCGAACGACATATGGGTGACAAAAACAGGGGTTTCTATAACCATCGGTTGCCGTGCCTTCGGGCCGATCACCGTGCGGGTATTGACAAACGTCTCCTTGTTCAGGGGCAGTGTGGCAATCTGTGCACCCTTGATGAGGATATCGTCCCATGAGATGACAGGTTTTTTTGTCCGCATCGGTTCGATAATTGATTCACCGGTGACTGCTATGGTATGGATATCTGCCATGTACTCTTCAAGGCTGTCTGACGGGCGTTCCCAGGCGTAAAGGTACCCTGGCAAAGCTTTCGCATGTTCATGTGAGAGGGAATCTTTGACCGGCGCTCCGCATGCGGGACAGGTATAGGATTGTGTAAATTGAGGTGATACAGATGGTGGAACAGGTTTGAGATGGGTCCGGTCAGATGCGCAGATTGGACATGCCCATTCATCAGGGAAATCTGCCGGTTCAGTTCCAGGCCGGATCCGGGTGAGCGAATTGCCCCGTTCCGGCTCATATTCAAACACATTACAGACATCACAGCGATAGAGGGTCATGCAGATTTACCAGCATTTCTCATGTCCGTTTTTGGATATCTTAAGGGTATTTGAGGATAAAAAACAGGGACTTACTGATGGATTCTAAGAGGGCACGTCCTTTATAACAGAGGGAAAATCCATTGCACGTACCGGTTGATCGTCACTTTCCGGACGGGTAGTGACGGTTCAGGAGAAAAATGGGTGGCCGCAATCATACCCGAAGGTACATGCTGCCCCGGTAAAATTCCCGTCACTCCACATTGGTAAGCCTGCCCTGCATATCGAGGATTTCTGCCTTTTTTTCCTCCATCAGTGCAGAAATGACCGCGTCAGAAAAGATCAGTGCCAGGGTTTCAAAGAGTGTACCAAGCGGTGCAAACGCAGAGGTGACCGATCGGTATTTCCCGGTCAGCTGCCGGATTTCAAACGAATTTTTATCCTTTTGGTAATACCCGGTAAGGTCGCCAAGGTTCACGATGCAATCTGCCATTCTGCTCATCTTCGAGTCTGGCGATCCCGTAATAAGACAGACCTTTCCCCCGAGTTCCTTTGCGGTCCCGCAGATAGATACCATCGAATGGGTCTCACCCGATCCCGAGAACACCACCAGCGTATCACCCGATCGAAATGCCGGCGTGATGGTCTCCCCGACTATGTATACCTTCAACCCAAGGTGCATCAGCCGCAACCCAAACGCCTTGGCGATAAAACCTGATCGCCCGGCACCGGCCACGTACACTTTCTTTGCAGAAAGCATCTCCTGGAAAAATGCCGCCATCTGAACATAGTCGAGCATGCCAGCCGTTTTTGTTATGGTCGCTGCCATCTGCTGCATAAACTCCGGAATCCGGGTAACTTCATCATTCATCTGTGTACACCTCACGTTTTGCATTGCAGGATATGAGCGTATCGGTTATTGGGTGAGACCCTGCTCAGGAGTACCCGAAATCAGGATAATTACCGGAATGCTATTATTTACCCTCCCTGGGAAGGGAATTCCTGAACCTGATGAGCTCGTCACAGAATTCTCCCAGGTATTCCTCCATAGACAGGCTGCCTTCCTCAAAAATGCAATCACCCTCTTCGATTATTTTATCGATCAAATCCTTCGTGGGAAGAAGGAGATCGATCGGAACCCCGGCCTGCTTTGATCCACGGACAAGGGCCTCCCTGAAGAGGCCGAGACAATACCCGATACGATAGTGATAAACAAGTCGTGTCTTCACAAGATACGCCGCAACTCGTTCTGTTTCAATACGGAGAAAATCCTCCAGGACCTGAGGGTCTTTGCATTTACCGAGCATGTAATGGTAATGAGCATAGGGATACATTTCTTCAAGTTCGGCAGGGACAATGCCACAGGTTCCGAAAATGACAATATGATAGCGTGAATGGTCTAAGACCTGCGAGATTATCGTCCTGATGAGCTGGTGACTGGGACTTTTACTATAGGGTTTGCGGACTGCACAGGGCATGAAAATGGCAATATCCCTGGGGGGTATATCATATTCTTCGATGATATACCGGTGAGACTTTTCAAACTCGGGATGATAAAACGGGGGGCCGGTCAGGTGAGGTCCCTTTGTTGTTTTTGAGTCCCTGTGGTCTTCCTGATCACCCATGGTTCTTCCATACCGGATTGTTTGCGCAATAAATGAATGAATCGCCCCTTTTTTAGTAATGCAGGGAAAAATGATCGGAATGCCATTGCATTATTTTCCACGAAGAATCACTTAATTATTATCAGAATACCCATATTGTATCCGGATGGCACGCCTTGCGGTAATAGGTGTCGGCAGGATTGGCGGGGAGGTCGCCTACCTTGCGGCATCGCTGGGAATTGTGGACGAACTGGTGCTGTATGACAGTGCTCCCGATCTGCTCCGGGCGCAGGTGCTGGATCTTGAGCATACCGGGCTCCCGATACCTATCAGCACTGATACACGTGCAATCAGGGAGGCAGATATCTGCATTTTTTCTGCAGGCCTGCCACGAAACCCCTCAATAAAAACACGTGCCGACCTCCTCGAAGCCAACCTGTCAGCCACCCGTGACGGCATCGCACTGCTCAAAGGATTTTCCGGCATTCTTGTCACGGTAACCAATCCCATGGATGCAAACAACTTCGTTCTCTGCAAAAAGAGCGGTATCGGGCGGGAGCGGTGCATCGGCTTCGGCGGACAGCTGGACAGCGCCCGGTTCGGGCTCGCGCTCAGGAACAGGGGGATTACGGGATTTCCCTTCGTTTTGGGGGAGCATGGTGAGCACCAGGTCCCGCTCTTTTCCAGCCTCGCATCCCGGGTGGAGAATGGCCAGCGGGAAGAGATCCTTGCAGAATTGCGGGGCGCAAGCATGGAAGTAATCAGGGGAAAGGGTGGTACGGTCTTTGGTCCGGCACTTCACCTTGTCCACCTTACCCGCATCATCCTTAAAGATGCCCGGGAACTGATCGCCTGTTCAGCAGTACTGGAAGGAGAATACGGATTATCAGGGTGTTCTCTTGGGGTTCCTGCCCGTGTCGGCCGCAACGGGATCCGGAAGATTGAAGAGTGGGATCTTGATATGTGGGAGACGGCAAAGATGAACGGAGCGGGACAATTTGTTAAAGACCTCTGTACACGGGCGGTGTCCTGATATGGCATCGCAATCGCTCCGGTCAGGTACCTGCATACATGCGAGTTGTGCACTTGACCCGATTTCTAATATAAATATTGCTATCAACCAGGTTGAGTACAGTAATGCACCGGATGGTCCGGTCATCCATATTTTCGGGCGGGACGTGAAGGGAAAAGCAGTCCGTCTGGATATTACCGGTTTCAGGCCGTATTTTTATGTCCCGGCTGATCAGGCAGAAGGGACTGTGCCCCCGCCCCAGGTCACGGTCGAACCCGGAACAATCTACCGCTCAATAAGGGGTGAGCCCCTGCGCCGGCTCTACACCCAGCGCCCGACCGATGTACGTGACGTACGGGAGCGGTACCGGCACTTTGAAGCTGATATCCCGTTTGCCACCCGGTATATGATTGACAGCGGGCTTACCGGGGGTGTATCAGCACCACAGACACCTGTGGATTATCACAATGTAGCTCCTGCCGATGTCGATACTCCTGCCCGGACGTGTATCCTTGATATAGAGTGCGAGGACGAACGTGGTTTTCCTGATCCTCAAAGAGATTCGATAACCTGCATCACCTGCCACGATTCATTCGATAATGACTACACGACATTCCTGCTGGCTGGTGGCGGTACTCCCGCTGAAATCACAGAGAAGGAAACTGAAGGAGGACTAAAAAACGGCTGTTTCCAAAAGAAAATGCATACCATCTGCACGTATACGGACGAAGTCGCTCTGCTCAAAGCCTTTGTCGTGTACATTAACGCACGGGACCCGGATGTGCTCTCGGGCTGGAACTTTGTCGAGTTCGATATGCCCTACATCACCGGGAGGATGGAGCGACTGGGTCTCAGGCCGGACACGCTTGCCCGCATTCCGGGTCAGACCGAACGCAACGCACTGAGAGGGCGTGCGCTCTTTGATCTCCTCACCGCATACAAGAAAATGCACGCAACGTTAAAAGAATCGTACCGTCTCGATGCCGTCGCATTAGAAGAGGTAGGTGAGCAGAAAGTCCGTTACACCGGGACAATCTCCGATCTCTGGAAAAAACAGCCTGCAGTCCTTGTCGAGTACAACTTCAAGGATGTTGAACTCTGCGTTGCAATCAATAAAAAAGACAATATCATCGAGTTCTACCGTGAGATTGCCCGTTACGTAGGCTGCCCGCTCGACAAGACCCTCAACTCATCGAGCGTCATCGATGTCTTTGTCCTGCGGAAGGCATCGGGTACCTATGTCCTGCCTTCAAAGGGGTTTGCAAACGCAGAGGAGTTTGAAGGAGCCACCGTCTTTGAACCGAGCAGGGGTGTGCGGGAGAACGTGGTAGTCCTTGACCTTAAATCCCTCTACCCGATGGCGATGATGACGATCAATGCCTCTCCTGAAACAAAAGATCCCCATGGGGAACTCAAAGCCCCCAACGGTATCAGGTTCAAAAAACAACCGGATGGTCTCACACGCAGCATCATATCTGAACTCTTAAAGGAACGGGACGAAAAGAAGGCACTGCGTAACACCTTTGCGTTTGGTTCCCCGCACTACGTCATGTATGACATGCAGCAGAATGTGCTCAAGGTGATCATGAACACCTACTACGGGGTTTCGGGCTACACCCGCTTCCGGCTCTTTGATCGCGAGATTGGTTCTGCTGTTACCTCTGTGGGAAGGGCAATCATTGAACATACCCGCCGTGTAATCGAGCAGCAGGGATACAAAGTTATCTACGGCGACACTGATTCCTGCATGGTGCAGTTACCGCCGCTTGACCAGGAAAAGACGATCGAACTCGCCCTCGCCATTGAAAAGCGATTAAATGAAAGTTACCAGGAGTTTGCAAAGACGGAACTGAATGCCGATACCCACTTCTTCTCCATTAAGTTCGAGAAGATTTATGCCCGGTTCTTCCAGGCCGGGAAAAAGAAGCGGTACGCAGGATCGCTGGCCTGGAAGGAAGGCAAGGTGGTACACGAAACCGACATCGTGGGTTTTGAGATCAAGCGAAGCGATACCCCGCAGATCACCAAAGTTGTGCAGATGAAGGTGATGGAGATGATCCTTGCCGGTGAAGAATACGCGGGAATCAAGGTGCTCCTGGCAGACGTGATTACAAAATACCGGGCAGGAAAATATACGCTCGATGAGATTGGCATTCCCGGTGGCATCGGCAAATCCCTTGACGATTATGCAACCGATGATGCGCAGGTACGAGGTGCAAAATACGCCAACCAGCATCTCCACACCGAATTTGGCAAGGGGAGCAAACCCAAAAGGATCTATATCCGGACCGTGACTTCAAAATACCCCAAGACCGATGTGCTCTGTTTTGAGTATGGTGACCAGGTGCCAAAAGAATTTGTCGTTGACTGGGAACTGATGCTGGACAAGACCATCAAACAACCCATCTCGCGGATTATAGAATCCCTTGGCTGGGACTGGACTGATGTCGACCCGCAAAGAACAACACTTGCCCAGTGGGGACTGGGATGATGAGCGGGTTAAAACAATATGGTTAATAAAACAGGTGGTGGTGTGCGATTCGCACCAAACCGCAGGTAAATAATAATCAAAACTTCAACTCTGGAGAAATGGTTTTTAAAAAACCTGAACACTCAAGGCGGTTTCCCCCACCGCTTCGGCCCCCCCCCAATGCGATAACTCTTCAATAAGGTAATAGGGCACTATCGAACAGCGCAGGGGTTGTCTTGGGGGCAGGCACTGTCCCCTCCATCAATATTTATTTTGTCATTAATTGAAAAAACGGGTTTTTCCTATGAAAACGGACATGATTCCCCTTGGAAGACAATCGTACCGGATGAAAAAGTGATTGCATTTTCAATTTGAATCCAAGTATTCAGATATAGTGCGGGGATTGTTACCAATTTATCCAGCAGTTACGATGATTGCCGCCGCCCCAAAACAGGGCGCCCCCTCGGCGGATCGGTGACTAAAAAATTTTTAAAAAACTCTCTGCCCGCCGTGCCTCGGAGAGGCCCTGAACCGGGAGTCCTTCTTATAAAGTAAGATTTTCATAGTTTGGGTGTGAACCGAATCGACTCATGTCTGTTTCTCAAGAGCAGATATTCTTTCCCTCACTTCTGTTCCTAAAGAAGCGATGTATAAAGGAAGAGGGCAGTGAGATTCTCCAGAGAGTATCGAAGCTACCAAAGCGCCAGAAAATTTTATCCTGTTACTTTTCTATTGAGCGCTTCCCGCTCTCTTTTAGCCGCTCATGCAGTTTTTTAATCTGTTCACGCAGGGCGATTGCCCGTTCGAAATCGAGGCTCTCGGCTGCGTCCCGCATCTGCTTCTCGAGCTCGATGACCACATTGGGAATCTCGGTCCGGGGTACATGTTTGGTATCCTTGATGTCGACCTCTTTTTCCTTGACCGGTTTTCTGATGGTCTGCGGGATGATATGATGCTCCGTATTGTAAGCCACCTGCAGGTCCCGCCGCCGTTTTGTCTCGGCAATTGCCCGCTTCATGGATTCGGTCATGACATCGGCATACAGTACGACATGTGCATTGACATTCCGTGCCGCACGCCCGATGATCTGGATCAGGCTCCGGGCATCGCGGAGGAACCCTTCCTTGTCCGCATCAAGGATGCCGATGAACCCTACTTCAGGGATGTCGAGCCCTTCCCGCAGGAGGTTGATCCCTACGAGCACGTCGAACTTCCCGAGCCGGAGCTCGCGGATAATCTCGCTGCGTTCAAGGGTCTGAATCTCGGAGTGGAGGTAGCGTGTGCGGATACCCCGGTCTGCAAGGAACTCGGAGAGCTCTTCTGCAAGTTTTTTGGTGAGCGTGGTGACGAGCACCCGGTCACCGCGTTTTATCGTCGCTTTCACTTCACGGATCACGTCATCGGTCTGCCCCTCGATCGGGCGCACCTCGACTTGGGGATCTACAAGCCCGGTCGGACGGATGATCTGTTCGACCAGCTGATCGGATTTTTTGAGCTCGTATTCACCGGGTGTTGCTGATACAAAGACCACATTCCCCATATACTGCTCGAACTCGGGGAACTTCAGCGGGCGGTTGTCGTATGCGCTCGGGAGGCGGAAACCGTAATCAATCAGTGCTTTTTTCCGTGAGCGGTCTCCGTTATACATGCCATGCAGCTGGGGAATGCTCTGGTGACTCTCATCGATGATCAACAGGAAATCGTCCGGGAAATAATCCAGGAGACAGTAGGGTTTCTCTCCTGCTTTCCTGCCGTCGAAATGCCGTGAGTAATTTTCGATCCCTTTGCAGGAACCGGTCTCCTCGATCATCTCGAGATCGAACCGGGTCCGCTGTTCGAGCCGGTGTGCCTCGATCATACCGAGTGTCGGCAGTACCTCATCGAGTTCCCTGCGGATCGATGCAACCGCCGTCTTCCGCGCTCCCTCCGGTGTAACGAAATGCCGGGCAGGATAGATGTAGAAATATTTCATCTCCTCTTTTTTTGCGCCGGTGTTTTTGTCCACCTCACGAATACGTTCGATCTTGTCGCCGAACATCTCGATCCGGATAATGTTATTGAAGTACCCGGGCACGATGTCGATGATATCCCCCTTCACCCGGAACCTGCCGGGCATCAGTTCTAAGTCGTTTCTCTCAAACAGGATATCCAGAAGCCGGCTCATGATCTCATTTCTTGTGATCTTCTGGCCAACCGAGAGCTCAAACCCCATGTTCCGGAAGTTTTCGGGATTGCCAAGGCCAAAGATGCAGGAGACCGAAGCGACAATGATTACGTCACGCCGGAACGAGAGCGAAGCGGTGGCTGAGAGTCTGAGCATCTCGATCTTGGGATTGATGGCAGAGTCTTTCTCGATATACTGGTCTTTTGCAGGAATATAGGATTCTGGCTGGTAGTAATCGTAATAGGAGACAAAATATTCAACCCGGTTGTGCGGGAAAAAATCGCAGAATTCCTGGTAGAGCTGGGCAGCAAGTGTCTTGTTATGGGCGAGCACCAGCGTTGGCCGGTTCCCAGAAGCGATCACGTTTGCCATCGTAAACGTCTTGCCCGAGCCGGTAACGCCCAGCAGTGTCTGGTACTGATAGTTATTTTCCAGCCCATCGGTTAATTGTTTGATTGCCACCGGTTGTGAACCGGCAGGTGCAAATGTTGAGGCAAGCTGGAACTCTGTCATGGTGCTTAAGATTTCGGACTGGGATATTAAAAGGGATCGGGTTGTGACAGGAAAGTGTGGAAAGAGGGGGTGGATTTCTTTATTGGTTTTTCTGGCTCTGAGAATTCCTTTCCTATTGCGATGAAATAAGAAGCACCGGAAGAATGACAGAGGGGACAGTGCCTGTCCCCCCATACCGCCCCAGAGCTGTACGATAGTTCTGTATTATCAGTTTAAGTGGTACCGAATTGTGGGGAGCCAAAGCGGCGGAGGTGAAACCCCTTTGAGCGTTCAGATTTTTTATTTGAACATTACTCCAGAGCCATGATTTCCTATGAAAATATTATCATCGAGTTTTGATGCGGGTATTGTCATCCTTTTATCCATCAGTTACGATGAACGCCGCCGCCCCCGAAGGGACACCCCCGCGGCGGATCGGGAAATTCAAAAAACTTCCTGCCCGCTGTGCCTCGGAGAGGCCCTGAGGCGGGAATCCTTCATATAAAGGAAGATTTTCATGGTTCGGGTGCGAGATGAATCGATTCATATCTGACGTCTACAGATTATTTTGACCAGGATTAGAAAGGGACCCGGGAAAAAATAATGAAGTATGAATCTCTTTTCAATAGTCTGTTCCAATTATTTCGGCTTATAGTGTCCCCACTTTTCCAGCGCTTCTCTGAGTTCCTGTGCCTTCTTTGCCTTTTCTTCGAGCGTGACATCTTCCTGCCAGGCCTCGATTGCCTGCATGGTAGCCTGTGCACCGGCACGGGTCCCCTTCGGGTGGCCATGAATACCTCCGCTGACAAGCAGCACAAGTTCGGTACCATAAATGTTCAGCACATCGGGCACAAGCCCGGGGTGGAGCCCGCCGGACGAGACCGGGAATGCTGATTTGATCCTGCCCCAGTCCTGCTCAAGGAGCATGCCCTCCACAGCCGGGGTTTTTTTCTCCCGCAGCACATCAGCAAGGGCTATGGATTCCTTTTTTGATCCGGTCAGCTTGCCAACCGCCGTTCCCGTATGGATCTGGGAGACGCCGATAAGGCGCATGAGCTTTGCGAGGAACTGCATGGTGATGCCATGCTTTTTGTTCCGGTCAAACGTGGCATGCATAGCCCGGTGTGCATGGATTGCAAGCCCGAGATCGGAACAGTAGTCCCGCATCGTCATGACACTTGCAGTCCCGGCAACGACTACATCGATCATCGCGTAGTTCCATCCATATTCAGCCAGCATATCTGCTCTTTTTTTCATGGTTTCTGTATCAGCGGATATGTTGAGGAACGCGGATTTTTTCTCTCCAGTCTCTTTCTCGGCTTTATCCCGCAGCTTTGAGAGCTTTTTTACCCGGTCCTCAAACCGGTTGAACGGGGTCGATGTCAGGTTCTCGTCATCCTTGACAAAATCAAACCCCCCCATCCAGGTTTCGTAACCGACCTCTGCATGTTCCTGTGCAGAAAATCCGATCTTGGGCTTTGGAACAGCGCCGGTCAGTGGCCGTTTGCTGACCTTCATCATCTTCCGGATCCCGTCATTGCCAAAATGCGGGCCTTTGAAGTGGTGGAGGTATGCTTGGGGAAGGGTGACATCGATCAGCCGCAGGTTTCTCACCGCTTTCATGCCAAAGATGTTCCCCGCAATCCCGCTCAGCAGCTGGACCGCGTTACCCTCTTCCCAGAGTGCAAGGGGGTAAGCGATTTTTACAACATTTCCTTCGATGTCGAACGCTTTTGCCTCAAGACTTTTCATTCTGGGGGGCAGGGTATGAAGTGTTGTCCACGTGCCTGTCGAACTTTCAGATGCTATCCTTCCGGCCGCTTCTTTATTGCGGATCCCGGCAGCAGGTTCAAAATAAAACATGCAGATGAGGTCATCAGGTGCCGGTTTATAGTCCAGGTCGACAAATTCTTTGTACCAGTCAATTGTCATAGTTATTCCTGTATAATCAAGGGAACGGATAGTAAAAAATGTTCCCGGTGCAGGGAGGAGATATGACACGTTTTTGGCTCTGGAGAACCAGACATGAATTGATTTAGTTCACACCCTGACCATGAAAATCGTCGTCTATTCGAAGAGCCTCCGCCTCAAAGCCTCTCCGATTCACGGTGGGCAGGGAATTTTTTTGAATTTTTTGTCACCGATCCGTTGCGGGGGCGCCCTGTTTTGGGGCGGCAGCATTCATCGTAACGAATGGATAGGGTGGTAGATATTGGACAGCCGGACGATCATACCAGCCGTATGAGATTTTCCCGGCCTCGTTTAACCTTCTGGATAATACCGCGCTTATGGAGATCGTTGAGTGTGGCGCTCACCGTTGATTTGGGCAGTCCCAGGTTTTTGACGATCTCTGACTGGTACTGTTCCCCACCGCTTGTTTTCAGGAGCTGGATAATCCTTTCTTCGAGGCTGAAAAGTTCCGTTTCGGATAAAATGACTGGCGGGTCATCAGCCTCAACGGGTTCAGGAGATCGTCTTTTTGCCAGAACCACATACAACCCTCCCAGTATGATTACGCATAGCAATCCTCCCAGTAGTACTGGCAGCCACGGAAAGCCAGGTTTTTCAAAGATTAGTCGTGGCTCACCTGCACCGAATGAACGCTGGCCGTACCAGATAAGCCCGTCCCGCACCTGGTCTGGTGCAGGTTCTGCAACACTGACTGTATAACCGGAGGGATACCGGATGACGAGGGTATTGTCTTTTGCCAGATACAGCCCGCCGGCGAATGCATCACCAATGGCAAGATCAGTTCCTGTTTTTGCAAAATTTTTCCAGTTGAACGAATAATACACAACCCCATACCTGCCCGTTGGGGTAGTCTGGATAACCGCATCACCGGCAAAATCAGTAATTTCCATGGGCCGGGACGTGGCTGCTGCTGCCTGTGCTGCAGAACGCTGCATCAGATCCTGGAACTGGGGAAGATAGGTAAAAGATACATTTTTTGCATAGGAATCAAACGACCCTATATCCTCGTCGGCTGCGAGAATTGTCCGGTACTCCACGTGCCAGTTCGCCGTACCCTCTTCCCTGAGCGTAATTGTGTAGGTGATTGAAGAGTCCGGAGCAACAGGTGCCGCACCTGCAATAACCGGAATACTTGTCAGGAGTATCACTGTCAGGACAACAATACTGAACCGGGTCATATATTCCATGAATCACCAACCTGTTGATTATTTTTTATGCAAGAGTATAAAAAGTAGGTAGAGTTTTTTATTCATTCCCTATCCCCGTTGTGGACCGGGATGCCTTTGGTAGGTATCTGGATAAGTACCGTGCTCATGGTCGCGTTGACTTCTTTACTCACGCCTATTTTTTCCTTTATCTCGGGAGGAGCCCTTATCTTCCTGCGGGTTTTTCATGATTGATGATGTGTCGTTTCTGGACCCGGTTTGCGGGGGTGATCGTCCCGTTAACCGGAATCACATCTTTTTGATCTTTTATCTTTTCCCGGATCGTATCTCTATCCTGCTCCAGGGATTCCATAGCCGTGGGGTTGTCATCCCAAGCACGGTCCTGTTTCCTACTCTCCAGTTTCACTGCTTTGAAGACGGTCTTATTGTTCTTTTCAATAAAACGGGCAAATCTAATTTCGGTCTTCTCTCCAAACTTCAGTTCAAGTAAAAGACTGTTGTTGCATGCCAAGGCTAGACCTGTATTATTCTGGTACGAGAGCAAAAGATTGGCCAGGTGATGCCGGGTGATCATTTCCTCTGCAAGCAGAAGCCCCATGGCGTTGGATCCAAAGGGGGTAATGACCCTTCCATCAGGTTTAGTTTCAGCCTGTACATCTCAAGAGCCCGTTCAGCAGTAGTTGTCCGGTTGAGGTCCAATTCCCGCCGTACTTCAGCAATGCGGAGTTGGGCATGGTCAAGACGTTTTTCCACCCGCTGGGTTCATTGAAGGTGAATGTCTCGTCAAGGTCTTCCATGGCCAGCTTCAGCCCATACACGGGACTGTCAGGACTGATGGTACCATTATACGGCGCAATATCATCCGAAATGTCACCCGTGCCCAGTGTACCTGCTGAGTTTTCGTTCAGTGCTGCAACGGGCCCAACATTGCAGAGCAGAGCAATCACCAGTATTCCTCCCAGAATAATATGCATATTTTTCATATATTCTCCACATATCGGTATTTGTTGTTGATTGTAGGTATCATTTTTAGGAAGTTAAGGGGGGCTATGGTTCAATAAAAACCGGATGGTCTGAAGTTCTCTTAATAGCAAAGAAACCGTTCGGGATTGTTCAGAATTAAATGAAGCGATAATCCGAAAGACCAGGTTCTGGAAGAACCAATGAGGATTCAGGGTGATAATCAGGACCAGGTTCCCCTTAAACGCGCGAAGAACTCGAGTTTCCCTATCTTTTTTAGTTTCTGGCGGCATTCCCAAATAACCGGTTGGTATTCCGGTGAGCATCCGTCCATGGTAGCAACGGGTATGATAAGAAGGATGAGTGAAGGAAAAATGGGAGATGGTGAAGGGCGTGAAGGGTATTGCCGAGTCTGAGCTCCTGAATATTTAATGAAAATGAACGGGATTGTTGTACGAGCTTCACTCCAGTATTTTTCAATAAATAATTAAAGCAGAACGTCTACCTCTTTGTTGTAATTGCGGGTAGATCCCTTGAAAAAATGCGGGCGCTACGTGACACTTGAAAAAACAGGACCAATCGTCTCACCTTTATAAAAAGAGTATCCATGGCAGCAAAGAAACCCCCGATTCCAAAAAAGAAGAAAGATCCAGTACCTGCGTCGACCGTTGCATCAAAAAAACCCTACCGCATGATTTTTGAACACACCGTTTTTCCCACCATCATTATTGAGAAAGATTCAACTATTTCCCTGACCAACCGCGCATTTCAGGAGATGAGCGGTTATCGCCGGCAGGAGATTGAGGGAAAGAAAAAATGGACCGATTTTATTGCACTTGAGGATATCGATAAATGTACGAGATATCTTAATAAGGAAATAAAAAAGAACCGGCCAGGAGCCGAACCGGATTCCTTCAAATTCGTTGACAAGAAAAAACGGAACCCTGTAGTGGTACTCACCACCGGGGTTATTCCCAAGACGGAAAAATCCATCCTTTCATTCATGGAAATTAATGATGGGGAACAGGTTAAAGATTCGTTCGGTTGCATTAACCAGCAGATGTCAGGAGTCATCTATAATATTCCGGATGCCACGTTTGCGATCGATCGACATGGAGGGGTAATTGCCTGGAACCGGGCCATCGAGGAGTTAACCGGGATTCTGGCCGCGGACATCCAAGGAAAGGGAAATTATGAATATGCTCTCCCATTCTTCCAGACTCGCCGCCCGATGATCGTTGACCTGATTTTTACCTCTGACGCGGAAATTGAAGAACAGGGGTACAGCAGGATACAATGGACGGGAAATTCATTGTCTGCAGAGACACCTGTAACGGATTTACAAGGACGTTCCCTCATTATAAAGGAAATTGCATCGCCGATTTTTGACAAGTCCGGAGAACTTGCCGGTGCGATCGAATCAATTAACGATATCACATTACGCAGACAACAGGAGGTCGCCCTGCAGGATTCCGAGTCACAATGCAGGAGTATCCTTGAAAATACCGCATCGGGAATAGCAATCATCGAAGAGGATGAAACATTGTCGTTCATCAATCCCGAATTTGAAAAGATTATCGGGTATGTCAGAGAGGAAGTTGAAGGCAGGAAAAAATGGACTGATTTTGTTGCTCCTCCGGACCTTGAACGTATGCAGAAGTACGAGGATGAACGCCGGGCCGGCGTCGAGATCGTCCCGGCACATTATGAATTCCGGTTCATCCGTTTCGATGGAGAGGTGCGAAACGGGTTCCTCACCCTCATACCAATCCCGGATACGGGAAAGATGGTCGTCTCGCTTATGGATATTACCGGTAAAATACAGGAAGAAGAAGCAATCCAGAGAGCCAATAAAAAACTCAATTTATTCAATATCATTACCCGTCACGAGATACTCAACCATCTGACCGTAGTGAAAGGTTTTATTGAACTCTCCAGAGAACAGATCCGCGACCCAGCCTTCCTGCTTTCATCACTGGATAAGGAGCTGGCAGCAGCAAACGCCATTCAGAACCTGATCACATTCACCAGGGATTACCAGAATATCGGGATACAGCCTCCGGCTTGGTACAATATCAGCAATATGATCAAATCTGTGGCTGCCGGTATCCGGCTGGGATCGATTACACTAGTAGACGATACGGAATGTGTTGAGATCTATGCCGATCACCTGCTTGAAAAAGTATTTTTTTTCCTGCTCGATAATGCAGTGAGATATGGTGAGAAGATCAGGACAATCCGGTTCTTCTGCGAGGAGTCGTTTGAAGAACTGCACGTGATCTGCGAAGATGACGGCATTGGTATCCCTCCTCACGCAAAAGAGAAGATATTCAAACGCCAGTTTTTCCAGAATACCGGGCTTGACATGTACCTGTCTCGGGAGATCGTGTCCATTACCGGTATGTCCATACGGGAGACCGGGACCTATGGTACGGGAGCACGTTTTGAAATCCGGGTTCCTAAAGGAGCGTACCGTTTCACCAGCCCCCATTAAAAAAGGATAAGATCCTCCCTTTATCTACAGAGCGGGTTATTTTTTTGCAATGAGTTTGTGGTCGGACACATCAACTTTGTATAACTTAGGCCGCTCCAGTAAATCCAGCGCGTTAATCTTCATGTCTATCAGTTCGGAGTAATTGAACGAGTCATACTTCTTTTCTTCTTTTTCCATCCAGAAGACCACAATACCGTTCTCCATCTTTTTGCTGCCAACAATATCATTCATACTTTCCGATCAGTAACACAGGCATATGAAAGTATCGAATCAGGAGGAGAAGACAAAAAAGAGGGAGTTGGTTACTAAACACAGAGGAGATATAAAAAAAATGAACGCAGGGATTTCGGGCAATTATTTTCCTTCCCTATTATTATTCTATCACTTCCAATCATAGCATAAACACTTGCGAGGACCCCAGTGTGGCAGACAATGAATTAAAAGAACCGGAAAAACGCGGACCTGGACGACCGGGAAAAAAGAATCTTATGATAGCTGGTGTAGTGGTTGCATTACTCATAATCGCGGTCATTGCAGTGGTTGTAAGTATCCAGTCACCAGCGAGTAAGGGAACCCCCCACTCCGTGGTCATAAAAAATTTCACCCAGCCTGAAAAAGGAGTATCTTCTGCACAAACCCAAAAAGTCCAAAAAACCCTCAGCCAGACAGCTACGCCAACTATCAAACAAACACCAACAGTACAAAAAAACCCGGCACCACCGGTCGATTTTGTCCTGCAGCCGGGTGACCCGGCAAGCTGCGGACTGACCTGCCGCCAGCTGGATGCATCAATTACCAATACCGGGTATAAGACGGCCCACAATGTCTGTATTTCCGTTGGTCTTCACAATAGCAGAAATGAGATTATCAATCTGAATGGCGAGCCTTCCATAAACCGGTGTATTGGTGACCTCTCCGGGGGACAAAACAAAACCGAATTGATTACCATCAATGCGGATTGTGGTGTGTTCGCAACCAAATGTATTAGGGAGACGCTGACCTTACAAACCCGGGTAACCTCAGTAGAAAAAACGGTCCAGTTTCCGGATCAGCTGATTGCAGTCTGAAGTATCAGATACTCTCGTTGATTTTTTCT
>Ga0315295_10001518_pt1 | contig 19889 bp, 15 predicted proteins | sample YL17G14_0_MG_FD_204453 | JGI IMG/M metagenome (GOLD analysis project Ga0315295, IMG submission 204453) | Sediment microbial communities from Yellowstone Lake, YNP, Wyoming, USA - YL17G14_0 | ecosystem: Environmental > Aquatic > Freshwater > Lake > Sediment | place: USA: Wyoming | collected...
CAGCTCTTTCAGCCTGACGCTTTGAAAAGGAAAACACCCTCCTGAGCCCTCGGAGCGCTCATCCACCTCCAACTGAGAAAATCTCTTCACACTGCACACGTTTTGCGGAACCTCATTCTCAGGGTCTCGACAGCTCGTCGTACAGGGCGGGCATCCTGTCCATGAGGACGTCTGTCCCCCTCACGAGCTGTTTCAACCGGGATACTGCGGGAGACAGCTGGGCCATGACAGCCTGTTTGGTCGAAGGGAAGGTCTCCGCCAGGACCCGCCCGTCCGGCGACACTATCATGCTGTTCCTGCTCGAGCCTCTGGAGGAGCAGTTTGCCAGCGCCACATAGGTCCTGTTCTCGAAAGCCCTGGTCATGCACACCTTGCGCTCCAGCCCGGTGGCGAGATCGGCCTGCCAGGCTATGAGGTCCGCCCCCTTGAGGAAGAGCACTCTGGCTGCCTCGGTCACCGTCGCCTGGCGCCCCCGCAGGAAACCCACCTTGAGGCCCCCGACGTCCAGGAGCTCGTCTCCCGACCCGGTGAAGGTCAGGATATCGCCCCGGGGGTCGAACACCGAGGTGACGCTATGAGGCCGGCCGTGGGAAGCCACCGCGACGTGGATTCCGAACACGGCGGTCAGCGGCCGGAAGGCGTCCCTGATCGGCGGCTCGAACTCCCGCATCACGCTGCACGGTGTCTCGGGGAAGACCACAAGATCGACGCCCTGCTGCGCGAGTCTCGAGATCAGCGCAGTGCCGCTCTGGATGAAGTCTTTGAGCGACGTGTCTCTGTCCATCTGGACCACCGCCACGTACACTGCGGACTTCGCGGGCACGAGGGGTGCCTCCAGGATCCTGGCCAGCGGGGTATCCTCGTTCGGCCTCGTCAGAAGCGAGTAGTCCGAAGAGAAGTAGTCTTTGCGCTCCGTGAGCGCCTTATGCTGCTGTCCTGGGTCTAGATTGAGCGAGGCGGTCACGATCTCTTCCTTGTCGGAACTGGCCTCTTTCAACGTCTCGCCGGTCGGGGAGACCACGATGCTCCTCCCGCAGTACACCACCGAGTCTGCCTCTCGTCCGACCTTGTTCGCGCAGGCCAGCCACACGCCGTTCTCTGCCGCACGCACCGGCACTATGTACTCGACCTGGGGGTTCGCGAGAGTAGCGGGATCACGCCCTGAGGTCACCCAGTTGGTCGCGTCGGCGATGATCTGGGCCCCTTTTAGAGCCAGGATGCGCGGGATCTCCGGCAGCCTTCCGTCCGCGCAAACGATCATACCTATACGCCCGATGTCGGTCTCAAACACGCGGTACTCCTCGCCCGGTGAGAACCACCTGCTGTCGAAGTGCCAGAGGAATGTCTTACGCGCCCTCCCGGCGATCCCGCCCTCCCGGTCAATGAGGTAGGCGGAGTTGTACAGCCTCGCGCCGTCCTTCTCCGCGATCCCGGCGACTACGTGGACACGACGCTTCGTTGCCACGTCGCGGAATGCCTTGAGAGCGTCCTCCCAGTGCTGGACGGCTTTGACCGGATCACCGCTGAGCCCCAGGTAGTAACCCGGGTAGCTGCACTCGGGGAGGACCGCGAGGTCGACTCCTGACGACGCTGCCTCGTCGAGCATCGCAAGGACGGCTTCCAGCCCTTCCTCGGAGTGCTCGACGTCGTATGCTCGGTGCTGGACAAGCGCTACGTTGACTTCCACCGGGTTCCCTCCTTTGGGCCACTGACCGCTCTTCCGCCCACGGAAGACGAAATCCTGCATAGGAACGAGCCGCGAGGATGGCGAATGAGGGACGACACCTATGCCGTCGCAGAGACGCTCACCCAGAGAAAGGAGCTCCTACATGGCGAAGTTGGTGCTCGTCATGGGCGGGACCCGGTTTGTAGGCCTCCACGCAGTGCGGGAATTGGTGAACAGGGGCTACGACGTGACGGTCCTGAACCGTGGCAGTCACAATGAGGTGCTGCCGCCCGGCGTGAAACACCTCCGGTGTGATAGGAAAGACGACGGACTCGTGAAAGAGACCCTGCGCAACGCCCTGAAGCAGCACTCTTTTGACGCGGTGATCGACCCCTCCGCGTATGTCCCGTCCGACCTCGCCCCGGTGATCGACGCGCTCAAGGGCCAGGTGGAGGCGTACGTCTTCATCTCATCCGGCAGCGTCTACCAGTCCCGGAATCTCTTCCCCTGGTTCGAGGACATGCCTCAGGTCACCGGTCTCTCAGCCGGCGCCTACGGGTGGGGGAAGAAGCAGTGCGAGGACGTCCTCATGGATGCCCACGCCAGGCATGGCTTCCCGGCAAAGGTCCTGAGGCCCGGCTACATCTACGGGCCTCACAACACCGCGTACAGGGAGGCCTACTTCTTCGACCGCATCCGCGCCGGGCGTCCCGTCCTGGTGCCCGGGACCGGCGTAGTCCTGGCCCAGTTCGGCTACGTGGATGACCTGGCCAACCTGATCATCTTGGCCATGGAGGACCCGAAGGCGTCAGGCCAGGCGTACAACTTCGCGGGGAAGTACATGAGGCCCCTTGACGACTACGTGAAGGACTGCGCCAAAGCAGTGTCGGCCGTCGACGGGCGTGAAGTTCACGTAGAGATCGTGCACTACTGGCCTGAGCAGGTCGGTCTGACCGATAGCGACGTCGGCAGGCTCTTTCCCTACAGGTGGCGCGTGAATACGGTTCGGGATGTCTCGAAGATCCGCCACGAGATGAGATACGAGGAGCGGTGGACGCTGGAGGAAGGGCTGACCGAAGCCTGTCGCTGGTACTTCGGAGAAATCGACGAGGGGCGCCGTCCGTTCCCCGTTCCGGATCACGCCGAAGAAGACAGGATTGCCAAAGCCGTTGCCAGGTGAAGTGAGTTCTGCCAGGGCAAATGGGGAAGGCAACCATTGGGAGGAGACGGCTGAAACTGCCTCGCGCCATAGTCCGTGCCTTTCAGGACTTCCTTCGACAGCTCCCCCACTTCCGAAGAGAGGTCAAGCATCCTGGTTTCTATTCCTGCGTTGAGCCCTTTTGCGTTGGTGAAGTCACGCACCTTCACCTGCAGGCGCTTCAGGTCCATCCTCGATCCCTCCACATGTACTCTCAAGACCCCAGGGTAAGCGACTGCGAGTCACGATATGTCCAATCCCAGCCTCCACGCCAGGAACGCCCACATTTCCGCCTGCTCGTCCACGATTTTGCGGACGGGCTTCCCGCTGCCGTGACCCGCGTCGGATTCGACCCTCAGCAGGATGGGGTTCGGGGACCCGGTCTCCGCCTGAACCTCTTGCAGGAGGGCAGCCATTTTCCTCGCATGCAGGGGGTCGACGCGGCTGTCCGAAAGGGCCGTGTAGAAGTAGACCGACGGGTAGCGGATGCCCTTGCGCACTCTGTGGTACGGTGAGTATGCGTACAGCCAGGCGAACTCCTCCGGGACGTCGGGGTTGCCGTACTCCGAGCACCACAGGTGGGCGATCAGGGACTTGTGGTACCTCACCATATCCAGGAGGGGCACGCCACACGCGACCGCCGTGAAAAGGTCCGGACGCTGGGTGAGCGCAGCCCCGACCAGGAGGCCGCCGTTACTCCGGCCCCAGATCCCTAGGTGGGCGCGGTCGGTATATCTCTTGCCTATCAGGTGCTCCGCCGCGGCGATGAAGTCGTCGAAGACGTTCTGCTTGTTCTCGCGCATTCCGGCCTTATGCCAATCCTCGCCGTACTCGTTGCCGCCGCGGAGGTTGGCGACCGCGTAGACGCCGCCGTTCATGAGCCACGGGATGACGCTGTCCGAGTAGGTGGGGGTCCGTCCCAGGTTGAACCCGCCGTAACCGGTGAGAACGGTGGGGCGCGGCCTTTCGCGTGTTCCGGCGTCTCCAGCGTCCCGCCGTTGTAGGATGAACATGGGGACCGTGGTGCCGTCCTTGGAGCGGTAGAACGCCTGCTGCACGACTATCGGCCGGACGCCCTCGGGCTGGTCGCTGGAAAGGAATATCTCCGGTGCGCCCGAGCCGTCCACGTAGACCCGGTAGATGGCCGGAGCCAGGGCAAAGGACTCGAACCTGAAGAAGGCCTCCGCTCTTGCGAATTGCCCCGTGACGGAGCTGACGGTCCCCAGCATAGGTAGGGGTACCTCTCTCTTGGAGGATCCATCCATGTCGTAGAGGTACAAACGGGACGTAGCGTCCTTGAGTCCTCCGACCAGGATCGACCCGCCACATATCCCCAGCCTATCCAGGGTGAGGGACGGGTCCTCGGGGATGACGTCGCGCCAGTTCTCGAGCCCCGGGCGGTCCAGGTCCACGGAGCAGACCTTGTAGCGCGGGGCCTTGTAGTTGCTGAGGAGGTACAGGGTGTCTCCAACGATCTTGCCGTCCTGGAAGAGAGCCTGCTCGCCGACGACTACCGGGACGAACTGGGGCGCAGGGGCAGTCTCGTCGCGGTAGTACACGTCGGAGCTGCTCCAACCGTGGGTCACGGTCAGCAGGAGGTACCTGCCGTCGTCGGAGAAGGTCGTGTGGTAGAACTCCTCCTTGGGCCGCCCCTGGCCGAAGACCTTGGGATCGGCGGACGGGTCGTCTCCCAGGCGGTGATGGAACAAGTGGTGATTGTAGTTCTCCTCGCCCGGAGGGACCTCGCCGGGCTTGGGATACCGGCAGTAGTAGAAGCCGGTGTTGTCCTTCTCCCAGTTGACGCCCGCCATTCTGGCGCGTTCGATCCGGTCGGGCAGCACCTCCCCGCTGTCCACGTCGAGGACCCGCAGGACGCTCCACTCGTCGCCCCTCTCCGAGCAACCGTAGGCTACCATCGATCCATCGTCTGAAGGCTGCCACCAGTCCAGGGCTACGAGGCCCTTGTCGCTCATCTTGTTGGGGTCCACCAGGACTCTCTCGGCGGAGCCGCCCGATAGCTCCCTCATGCAGAGGACGGCCTGCTCTGCCCCCGCCTGCCTCAAGGTGTAGAACAGCCGCCTCCCGCGAAAGACGGGGGTGCCCACAAAGTCCCGGGAAACCAGGGCCATGAGCTGCTTGGCCAGGGCGTCCTTCTCGGGCAGCTGCCCGAGTACCTCGCCGGTCCTCTCGTTCTGCGCCTTCGTCCAGACGACCGTCTCGGCGTCCTTGCCATCCTCCAGCCATCTGTAGGCGTCGACGATGAGAGTCCCGTGCACGTTGTCGGTCACGGGCCGTCTCGGGGTCTTTGGCGGGCCGGGGATATGTATTTCCTTCCGAACGCTGTTCATCTGGGTCGCTCCTCTCGCGCTCTGTCCAAGAGGTTACTTCCCCGTGGAAAGACGTATCTCCGCGCGGACCACGTCCTGGTCGATGGTGACGTACGCCCATCCCTCTCTCTCGGATACGGGGAAGCCCTGGGCGTCCTTGACCCTGGTATCCGGGGCCAGGGGGACGGCGAAGCTCAAGCCGCTCATGCTCATGGTGCTTTCAGCGCGTATCCGGTAGCCATCCTGCAACCTCTCGACGGAGAACCTGGCTTTCTGATGGCGGTCGAGGAAGCTTGCGAACTCGGTGACTGTCCGGACCGAGATCCGGCCCGCCCGGACTTTCTCGAGCACGTAGTCCTGGACGGTCTTCCACATATCGGGATGCGTGGCTATGGAGATGGGGTGGGTGTAGAACAGGCGGATCTCGCGGCGTTCCGCGACCGTGTCTATGATCTTGCGGAGGTCGTTCTCGATGTCCCCGGCCGACCGCCCGCCAGATAACATGTTCTCCAGGGCCATGCCGTACTGGCTGCCGGTGTAGCCGAAGAGCCAGAACCTGTCCTCGCGTTTGCCGTCGAACCATCCGTGGGTCGGAGGCGAGCAGAAAGACGTAGGTATGGACGCGGCCTTGACGCCCCGGGCAGCTATGAAGTCGCTGACTTCCGTGCTGTGGATGCCGCCCGGCGCGGCGTACTCGGTGACCGGTGTCCCGGTGAGCTTCGCCAGGACGTCGAAGTTCTTGTCGATGTACTCCTTCTTTTTCTCCCTGGTGAGCTCGCTGAAGTGGTACGCCCAGTAGTTGTGGACCCATCCGCCTTGTGCCCCGATGCTTCCGTACTGTTCAAGCTTTCTGAGGTACGGCAGGCCCTTCTGTGGGTTGGCAGCGTCGAAGCCCTTTCCGTCGCCCGGCAGGTCGGAGTCAGGGCCGGCGGTGATGGAGAACGAGAAGGGGATCTCCCCGGACAGCAGGTTTTTCTTGAGGATGCGGTCGAGGTCTTTGAAGTAGACGCCCGAACAGACGTGGATGCTCAGGGCGAGCCCCCCGATCGCGTCTGGGGAGGCCACCATTCTGGGCATCCTGGCCACGTCTATCAGGAAGTACTTGAGAGGGTCCCGCATCATGAAGTCGTTGTTTCCTCTCATCTTGAGGGATCCGGGCCTGCCGTTCACGTAGATCGCCGCGCCCCCGCTGGGGTAAGTCCTGGACGTCATGATAGCGTCCTCGGAGCCTCCGGCGCCTTCCCGCCCGTAAGCCAGGGGCGTGGATTCCACTCCGCTGAGCTGCCAGTGATACTCCTGCACCGCCGGGATGGCGTGAATCTTCGCGGTATTGCCCGACAGCACACCCTCCTCGTAGTAGCGGCGAAGGGGCGAGTCCTGCGGGATCACCCACGGGCCCAGGTACCGGCCGGAGCTGCCCGGCACCTCGTCCGGTGGGGTCCCGGTCCGGCGGGTCAAGCTCCCGATGCCTGTGAGGGACGAGAACAGCCACTCGGTCCTTGTCCTTCCGTCCTCGTCGACCGTGCCGGCGTCGAAGCCTATGAGGGCCTTTCCTCCCGCCTCGGACACGTATCGCTCCACCAGGTGGGCTAGTGCCTTGCTCACGTTGCGGTCCACGTCCTCCGGCAGGATCAGAGCGATGAACTTCCCTTTGAGCTCCTGGGGCGTGAGGCCTTCGAGCGAGCGGGCGTCTACCACCTCGTGGGGGAACCCCTCTTCTTCGAGCATCTGGCTGTAGACCGTCAGTGTGGTGGTCTCGTCATGGCCCCCCGGCACGAAAACCAGTCCCACCTTGAGCTCCTGACCGAATGGCAGGTCGGGCGAGCCGGCCCCTCTGCCCCGGGCATTTCGGGTCTCGGGAAGAACGGTCCCGCCTGCAAGGCCGGACGACTCGCATCCGGATAGCAGTAGAACGGCCAGCATTAAGCCAGCTGACAGCGCGACTGCTGTTCTATGCTTTCGCCAGTACCTTGGGATGGGAGCCACCCCCGGATATCGCATGTGCCCGCCGGACGGTAACACTAGCGTTTCGACCGCCGTCCCAGTTAATCCTCCCGAAAGGACTCGCCGGACCGGCGTGGAACACTACTTTCGAGTCGCTGCGCGCCCAGTACTGGATTAAGGAGATGGATATCTTCATGGAGAAACTCGGTATGTGCCTGGACAGGGACCTCGCGGGGGAAGGAAAGCGCCGGATCGAGTGGGCCGAGGCCCAGATGAGCGTGCTTCTCGGTATAAGGAAAGAGTGGGAGGCCGCAGAGAGGAAGCCCCTGGAAGGGGTCAAGATCTCTGCTTGCCTCCACGTGACCACCGAGACCGCTAACCTGGTACGGACGTTCAAGGCCGGCGGAGCAGCCGTGGCCCTGACGGCGTCGAACCCTCTTTCCACCCAGGACGACGTAGCCGCGGCCCTGAATGAGGTCTACGGCATCACCACCTACGCCGTCCGTGGCGAGGACAGCGAGTCCTACTACGACCATATTCGCAGGGCAGTCTCCATCGGCCCCGACATCGTGCTGGACGACGGCGCTGACCTTGTCAACCTTCTGCATCGCGCACGCAAGGATCTCCTCCCAAGGATTAAGGGGGGAACCGAGGAGACGACCACCGGCGTGAACCGGTTGAAAGCCATGGCTGCGGCCGGGGAGCTCGCTTTCCCGATGGTCGCGGTGAACGACGCCGATACGAAGCACCTCTTCGACAACAGGTACGGCACCGGGCAGTCCACTATCGACGGCATACTGCGCGCCACCAACTACCTGATCGCCGGGACGGTCTTCGTCGTTTCCGGGTACGGCTGGTGCGGGAGAGGCATCGCCAATAGGGCCCGCGGCATGGGCGCCGGCGTCATCGTGACCGAGGTCGACCCCGTCAAGGCTCTCGAAGCGCTGATGGATGGCTACCGCGTGATGCCAATCTCCGAAGCGGCAAAGGCCGGCGACATCTTCGTCACCGCGACCGGCGGGCTCCACGCAATAGGCAGAGACCACTTCTCCCTCATGAAGGACGGCGCGATCCTGGCGAACTCGGGGCACTTCAACGTCGAGATCGACCTGCCCGCGCTAGCGGGGCAGTCCGCGCCGTCCAGGGAGGTCAGAGAGAACGTCCGGGAGTACGTGACCAAGGACGGCAAGAGGATCAGGGTCCTCGCCGAAGGCCGCCTCGTGAACCTGTCTGCCGCTGAAGGACACCCCGCCTCCGTCATGGACATGAGCTTCGCCAACCAGGCGCTCGTGGTGGCTTGGCTCACTGCGGGCTCCAAGATGGCGCCCGGGGTTTACGACGTCCCGAAGGATATCGACCACGAGGTGGCCAGGCGCAAGCTTGCCGCCATGGGCGTCTTCATAGACTCCCTCACCAAAGAGCAGCTGGATTACGCGAGGGGCTTCTCCAGGGGGACCTAGGCCGTCGCTGCCCCCGAAGATTCGAGGGGCCCCTGTTACCCTCCTTCTACCGCCGCGTATTACTGCACGGTAAGGATCGGCGCGCTCGTCCAGGCACTATCCCCGGACGGCGCACAAGGGGGACTCCAAGCATGCGGAGGATAAGCGTTGGCAGGTTCACGCTCGGGTTGCTCCTGGCTATCCTGGGCGTTGCTCTTCTCCTCGACCTCAACTACGGCTGGAACAGCCTCGACACTGTGATCCGCTACTGGCCCGCAGTCCTGATCATCCTGGGCCTGGAGTATGTCCTGGCAGCGAGAGACCGCCGGGCCCACCTGAGCGTGGGGTCGGTTATCGGGATCGCGGCGCTCGTGTGCCTGGCCTGGGCGTACTCAGTTGGCGGGTTCCTCGGGAACTGGAGCTGGTTCGGCATCAGCTACCCCGGGCAGGCGACCTACACCATTGAGCTGCCGGTCAACGTGCCCTTCAGCGCAGGTTCCACCAAGCTTGACGTGAAGGCGATAGGGGACGTCATCATCACCGGGACTGGGGGCAGCGCGGTCACCGGCACCGCCTCGGTGACGGTGAGGGCCCGTACCACTAGCGAGGCCAAGAGGGTCGCTGAGAAGCTCGCCGTTGCAGGCAGACCAGCGGGCGGGATCTTGTACCTGGAGGTCGACGCCCCTGAGAACCTCAGCAATTTCGTGTCCATTCACCCGTCCTTCAACCTTTCAGTCCCTTCCACAGCCAACGTTTCCTCGAAGACAGTATCAGGCGACACGAACATAACCGGAATCCTCGGCGATGTTGTCGCAGGCAGCGTCTCCGGCGAGGTCCGCGTAGACGGCCTGCCGTCCTCGGTGGCCGTCGATACGATCTCGGGCGATGTGGGAGTGACGCTCAACAAAGATACCAGGAACCTTACGATCAAGACGATCAGTGGCGAGGCAGTCCTGAACGTTCCCTCCGGCACGGGAGGAACCCTGTCTTTCAGCGCACTCAGCGGGGACATCCACGCGTCTCTGCCGGGGATAGAGGTTTCGAAAGGACCGGGGACTCACAAGGCCTCAGGCAGGTTCGGCACGGGAGTGACGAACGTCCTGATGACGACCGTAAGCGGGGATCTGACGATCCGCTAGGAACAGGCATGGGTCTCAGTTCTATGCTCTCTCAGAGCCAGTCCTTCCGCCGGAAGTAGATGAGCATGATGATGGTCACTACGACCATCGACAGGAGGGCCACCGGGTACCCGTAGAGCCAGCGGATCTCGGGCATGTAGACGAAGTTCATCCCGTATACGCCCGCGATGAGCGTGAGCGGCATGATGATGGTAGTGATTACGGTGAGCACTTTCATGATCTCATTCAGGCGGTTTGAGATGCTGGAGAGGTACGACTCCATGGCGTTGGAGAGTAGCTCGTGCAGATTGTCCGCGAAGTCGAACAGCCGGAGGATGCGGTCGTAGACGTCCATGAAGTACGCCCGGTCCTCCGGTTTCATGAAGGCGAAGTCCCTGCGCAGGAGGCCGTTCAGCACCTCCCGTTCGGGAGATAGGGACTTTCGCACCATGAAGATGCTCCGCCGCAGCCTGAAGCTCAGCGCCAGGAGCGCTTGGTCGGGACTCTGGAAGATGCGGTGCTCTATGCCCTGCAGCCGGTCTTCCATGTTCTCTATGACCGGGAAGTAGTCGTCGACCAGAGTCCCCAGGATAGCCTGAAGGAGGAACCCGGTCGAGCGGTCCTCCCACACCGCGCTCTGGCAGTAGTCCTTGTAGAGGTGATCCAGGGAGGTCATCGTCTGCGAGTGGAACGTGACGATGTAGTCCTTGGAGACGAACAGGTCGAACTCGGTCGGATGGAAAACACCACCTGTTGTGTCCCTGCTCACGGCATGGATCACGACGAACATGTACCCGGGGTACTCGTCGAGCTTGGGGCGCTGCAACCCGTGCAGACAGTCCTCGATGGCGAGCGGGTGGAAGTGAAACACGTCCGAGAGCATGGCCACCTCGTCGGCTTCTGGGCCTCCAGATCCACCCAGACCGGCACGCCCGCCGCGATGGACTCTGATATTCGCCGCTTTGCCGCCTCGGCGCTCTCACAGACGGTCGGCTCGGCCCCCCTGCCCAGCACCTTGATGCCCATCTGCTGCCTCCAGTCCCGGGTCTCCGTCAGGCATCAGTAAGTATCATTTTGCCTTAGGATCCTGTGTTTCTCTCCGGAGGCTGCTTGTCCTGCATCTGAGCGGAAGATGCGGTTAGCGGTGTTCCACGCTTCTTGAACCAGCGCCAACGCTGGTAGACAGGTACGCCCCAGGTGACGAAAATGAAACCACTGGCCAGGCAGGCTACGATCGCCACGCCCGCGACGCGGTACCAGTCTACCTGCCGGCCAGGCCTGATCCCGCTGTCTGCCATCTTGCTCAGCAGGTACGGGACGAAGTCAGCGAAAGCGGGATACTGATCCCTCTGGGCGCTGTACTCGCGGAGCTGCTTCACTGCGAACGACGTGAGGTAGAAACCGACGGACTCGTCCGTGCTCATTTCCCACCTGTAGCCGGAGTACCCGTAGAGCTCCCTGGCGCCCACTGCCGTGGCGCCGCGGAGCACCTGCTCGCAAAGGAACGTCCGAACGTTGCCGTAGGCCATGGACGACATCCGGGACGACACGGGAGAGTAGAGGCTGTACAGCTTGTTGACCAGAGTGCCGCCAGCCTTCTCGTACGCGCTTTGGACCGCCGGGTTCACGAACGCATGGCCCCACTCGTGCAGGGCAAGGAACCCGAGGGACCTGCCCGTCGGAAACTCGGGCCGGTTTATGCCGCGGCCCGACTCCCTGACGATCTCGTAGACCAGTTTCTTGCCCGAGTCGTAGACGGTCGCGCCGTACCCGCCGCCGGAGAACATCGCAGGGGCGAGGATCATGTGGAACTCGGCAGGCTGTTCCCCGTAAAATGCGATGAGCCATGTCACGATCCTGTCCGGCTCAAAGCCCCGCGAAGTCTCTCTCACGGACTCCTCGAGGTATGATCGCCACTCCTCGAGGAACCCCACGAAGTCGGATTCCTGCGCCAGCGACCTCAAGGCTATCCGGAACTCCTCCAGCTGCTGCCGTCCGCCGGCCCTTTGCGCAACATAGTCGCTGTACTCGTGGGTCAGCGCAAGATCAGGGAGGGGTCCCAGGTGGCAGGCGAAGCAGGGCACGGCATCGTACTGGAAGCCTCTATCATTCAGTCTCTGGGCGATCTTCACGGCAGTATGATCCCTGAAGGGCTCCAAGAGCTTGCTCATCGCCTGGAAGTACTCGTTGCCCCCGGCTCCCGAAGGGCCCCACTGGTCCATCCAGGTGGTCTTGGACAGAGCAGCCGACACCAGCTCCACCTGCGGGAGGATCTCGAGGGGATATGTGTCGCCGAAGAGACCGCGGTCAGCTGTGGGTGGACCACCTCCCGAAGCAGATCTGGCTCGGACCTCAGTCGGGGCGGTTACGCATGCCAGAAGGACAGAGGCGACAACCAGCAAGCTCACGATTGCCGCCGGGGACATGGAGCGGGATGTCAGGTCTCGTGACACGTGAAACCATTCCCTTCACGCGGGTCCCACCCGCCAACGCGCTGTCACGTCTATGTCGTTCCCTCTCTGGATACGACCGCAGGTGTCCAAAGTACTCCTTCTCAACTCCCGCACGGGCGATCCCTGCGGGCGGCCAATGATATATTGAGAAGACAAGCCCCGTCCCGAAAGGAGAAGGCCGATGAGCTACATAGACGAGTACCTGGAGTTCCTGTCCATCCCCAGTGTGAGCGCGCTCCCCGAGCACAAGAAGGACATCGAGCGGGCAGCCGAATGGCTCAGGGCCCGCATGGAGAGAGCCGGCATCAAGGAAGTCCAGGTCATACCAACCAAAGGGCACCCGGTAGTCTACGGTCACGCGAGGTCCGGCTTGCCCCAGTCCCCGACGGTGCTGATCTACGGTCATTACGATACCCAGCCCGCCGACCCTCTCGACGAATGGCGCTCGGAACCGTTCAAGCCGGAGATCCGCGAAGGGAAGGTCTACGCCAGGGGCGCCGCGGACGACAAGGGCGGCATCTTCCCGGCCGTCGTGGCCGTCGAAGAGATGCTCGAGGCGGGCGACCTGCCCGTGAGCCTGAAGTTCCTGTTCGAGGGCGAAGAGGAGATCGGCAGCCCTAACCTGAAGGAGCTCCTGGGGCAGAGGAAAGAACTCTTCTCTGCCAGTTTGGCTGTCTCGGTGGACGGGGGCATGTATTCCACGGACACGCCCTCGGTGACCACCGGTTGCAGGGGCCTGTCGGCGGTCCAGATAGACGTGAGGGGTCCCAAGCAGGACCTGCACTCGGGCGGCGCGGGAGGGGCCGTGAACAATCCCATCAATGCGCTTGCCGAAATAATAGCCAGCATGAAAGGGCCTGACGGCAAGGTACACGTCCAGGGCTTCTACGACGATGTGCTGGAGCTCTCGGAAGACGAGCGGGAGGCGTTCGCCGCCGTACCCTTCGACGAGGAGGCCATGAGAAAGCAGGACGGAGTACCCGAGCTGTTCGGGGAGGCCGGATACACAGTGACCGAGAGATTGTGGGCGAGGCCGACCCTGGATGTCAACGGCATCTGGGGAGGCTTCCAGGGTGAAGGCATCAAGACCATTATTCCGTCCAGGGCCTCGTGCAAGATAACCTGCAGGCTCGTGCCCAACCAGGAACCGGAGAAGATATGCGAGCTGCTGGAGGCCCACGTCAGGACCCATGTGCCGCTCGGAGTCACCGCCACCGTCACCGCTTTCCCCGGGAATTCCCGGCCATACGTGATCCCTGAATCGCACCCGGTGCTGCCGGTCATGGCCAGGGTTCTGAAGGAGCTCTACGGGCGAGAGCCGGTCACGGTCCGGCTGGGCGGCACATTGCCGATTGCCAGGGCGTTCCTCGACATACTCGGGACGTACCTGGTATTCTTCGCCACGTCGAGCCCCGACGAGAACGTCCATGGCCCGAACGAGTTCTACAGGCTCGAGGAGTTCGAGCGGCTGCGGAAAGGCCTGCCCATCTTGCTCCGCCGGCTCCGCGAAGCTCTCTGATCGATCTTGGCCCCGGGTGTGAAACCTTGGCGCGTCCCCGGCGGTATTAGTCTAGGGAACCCGGAAAGGACTGCCGGCCGGTGCCGGCATCTACCCGACCCCGGGAGAGAGGGGCGAGGGCCAGCTTCTTGACGACCTACTTGCTAGCGGCGCTACTGATACTGCTCAAGGTAACCGGCGTGCTCCTGGCCGTCCTGGTCGGGCTCGTCATACTCCTTATTTCGTTGCCCGTGAGGGCGCGTCTGTCGCTTGACGTGGCGGCCGAGAGACTGCTGGAGGGTATCTTCGATGAAGACGCCATGCCGTTATTCCGGGTGACCGGCAGGGATGGCGATGAGAGAGAGCCGGATGACGGGATCGTCCCCGTGGAGACATGTTACGAGCTGGTCCTTGTACCCCTGGGCGGTATTGCGGAGGTGTGCGTGGCCAGCGGGGCCGGCGCTCGGCTCACCGTGATGGGCGTGCGTTTCCGGCTCGGCGGGAGGCACAAACGGGAGTCTCCGCCGCAGACCGGACCGGGTCCGACGCCTCAGGAAGAGCCCGTTGGACGGGGCGCACGGCGGTTGCGGGCGCGGCTCGCCCGGCTACGCGAGTATCTCGCGCCCGAAGTCCGGGAGAAGACGATCGCTTCCTTAAAGGTCTTGTTCAGAGCCCTCCATTTCGAGGGCGACCTGGATGTCGAATGCGGCTTCCCTGACCCGGGTTTCACGGGTATGACGTACGCGGCCTATGTGGCTTTGGGCGGGGCGAGCTCCTTCGGAGGAGTCAGGTTCCGTCCGAACTTCCAGGGGGAGATGGTGGACGCGCGCGGTACGGTCCAGCTCACCCTGGTACCAGCCAGGCTTGCCTGGATCGTGGGCCGGTTCCTCCTGTCGCGCGAGATAAGGCCGCTGTGGCGGAGGAGGAAGCGGAGCGCGGAGGCCAGCGCAGCGGGAGATCAAGCGAAGCCTGTTTTGCAGGACGGCGACGGCTAGTCGAGGCGGCCGACCTGCTTAAAAGAAGACAGGGACACAAGGAGGAAGGGGAAAGTGAACTTCGAAGACCTGCTCAGGATCAGCGTCGCGCAGCTGGAGAAGTTTCTTACCACCAAGACAGTCGTCGGTGAACCCATCGTGATCGGCGAGGTCACCCTTATCCCGATCCAGACCGTATCCTTTGGCTACGGCTCTGGCGGCGGCGAGGGCGGAGACGACAAAGGAAAGGGAGTGGGCGGAGGCGGCGGTGCCGGCGCGAACCTCAAGCCCATCGCCGTGGTAGCCGTCAAAGGCACCGACGTCCAGGTCTACAATCTGGGCAAGAAGGGTGTTGTCGACAACATCGCGGCCCTGATCCCGGACGCCCTCTCCAAGGTCATGGCTGGCAGGGGCAAGAAGGGTGAAAAAGGCGAGAAAGACGCCGGGCACAAGGAAGAAAAGGAGTAGCAGCCGGACTCCGACGACAGAGTAGGAGGGGCGTCGCAGAGGTAAATCGGGCTCATTCATGGTAATAGTAACGCACGATGAAACCGCTCGTCGGCATCACGGCCGGGGACCCGGCCGGCATAGGGCCTGAGATAATCCTCAAAGCGCTGGGCGATCCTGCCATCTACGAGGTCTGCCGTCCGCTCGTCGTTGGCGACGCCGCCTTCATGGGGGAGACGGCCGAATCGATGGGACTCATCCGGGTGAACCCGGTCAACAGCGTGTCAGGCGCGCGCTTCGCCCCGGGCGGAGCAGACGTCCTGGACACGAGGGTTTCGGGCCTGTCCTCCTTGAGGCTCGGACAGGTCCAGGCTGCCGGTGGGCGGGCTGCGCTCGCATGGGTCAAAAGAGCGACGGAACTCGCCCTTGCGGGGGAGGTCGACGCGCTTTGCACCGCTCCCCTGAACAAGGAAGCCGTCGTGCAGGCAGGTTTCATGGGGTTCCGGGGCCACACCGAATTCCTCGGCGAGCTCTGCAAGGTGGCGAACCCTCTCACCCTGTTTGTGGTCGATGGACTCAGGATCCTGTTCCTGACCAGGCACATCTCCCTCGCGGACGCTGTGGCCTCAGTAACGTCGGACCGCATCCTCTGGTTCATCCCCCTCGCGGACAGGGCCCTCAGGGACCTGGGCATCGAGCACCCCAGGATAGCCGTGGCGGGCCTCAACCCGCATTCGGGGGAAGGTGGCCTGTTCGGGGCCGAGGAGGCTCGGGAGATCGCCCCTGCCGTGAGCCGTGCCCGAGAGATGGGGTTCGACGTTTCCGGCCCGGTCCCGGCCGACTCGGTCTTCTACCAGGCCCGCAAGGGGAAGTTCGACGCCGTGGTCTCCCTGTACCACGATCAGGGGCACATCGCTGCCAAGACCCTGGACTTCGAGCACACGGTCAGCGTGACGCTCGGCCTGCCTTTCGTGAGGACCTCGGTCGACCACGGGACCGCCTTCGACATTGCTGGAAAAGGGACTGCCAGCGATGTCAATATGAGGGAAGCGGTAAAGGTTGCGGCCGAGTACACGGTGAGGACAAGATCGGAGTCGCCTCGCAGTTAAACCCATCGCCGGCAGCTGAGGCCGTCCTCACTTGCAGTCGCACCCCCCGGTCATCCCGCTGTTGAAGCCCACTTACCGACGCCGACGACCGGCTCCTTGGCCCAGGAAATCCTCTTGTACCGGAAGAAAATCAGCGCGAACCTCGCGAAAAGGTCGACCGTCATGCCCAGCCACACGCCCATGATCCCCATCTTCAGCGGGAAGGCCAGGATGTACGCCAGGGGGAGCCTGATGCCCCACTGACCCACCGCTGCGACAATCATTGGGGTCTTCGTGTCGCCGTTTCCGCGCAGCACGCCCGAGAGGACGCCGGTAAGCTGCTGGGGGATCTGGGCGGTCGCCATGAGCCGCAGGTAGACCGCGCCCAGAGCTATGACTCCGGCGTCGTTCGTGAGCGCCGTCAGGATCTGTCTTGGAGCCAGGAACAGCATCCCGCCGGTGACCGCGGTGATGGCCGTAGCGATGGTGATGAGCTCGCGGGCCGACCTCTGCGCCAGCCTGGGATTCCCTGCGCCGATGGCCTGCCCCACGAGAGTGGTGGCAGCTATGGATAACCCGGCGGTCGGCATGTATGAAACCGACTCCGCTTGCATTCCGAGCTGGTGCGAGGCCAGCGTGGTGGTGCCGAAACCCGTAATGAACAGGGTCAAAATGATGTGGGCCGATTGCCAGAACATCCACTCGCCCGATGCCGGCATGCCTATGCCCAGCATCTTGCCCAGCTGCGCTCGGTCCAGCCTCCACGGGCCTCTCCAGGTCAGGCCCAGTTTCGAATGCCTCGAAGTCAGGGCCGCCAGCGCGAGGACAGCCCCGATCCACTGGGCGGTGACGGTCGCCGTGGCGGCGCCGCGGATCCCCAGAGCCGGAAACCCCAGGTGCCCGTAGATGAGAGAGTAGTTGCCCGCGATGTTGATCAGGTTGACGCTTACGGCCACCATCATCGGCGTCCTGGTATCGCCCGAACCTCTCATTGCCGCGCCCGCCGACATCATGATGCCCTGGGCGGGCATCCCGAGGACGATTATCCTGAGATACATCGCTGATGCCGCCAGAAGATCCGGAGCGGGCCTGAAGATGCGGAAGATCGGGACCGCCCACGTCGAGAACGCGGCGCCCAGGATCATCACGCTTGCCGCCGCGAAGAAGAGCCCCTGGACCGCGACTGTCCTCGCTCTGTCCCTGTCGCCGGAGCCGATAGACTGCGCGATCAGCACTGTGGCTCCGGTCCCGATGCCCTGGAAGAGGGCAAAACCGACCATCGTGGCGCGGCTGCAGAGCCCCACAGTCCCGATGGCCAAGGCCGAAAGGTGGCCCACCATCGCCGTGTTGACCAGCCCCACGCCCATTTGGAGCACGCTCTCGACCGTGGCCGGCCATACGAGATTGAAGACGCTGCGGCGGAGCTCGCCCTGGGTTGGCTCCTTGCGCGCCTGTTCCCCCACCCGGATCGCCTCCGCGGCGGCGGGGCTGGACATGGCGTCATTCCTCCGGCTCCGAGTTGAGCCTGGACGATTGCCCAGGCAATAACAACATTTTACACTACGACGCCCGTCGCGGACTACTCGGACCGGGTAGGAAGCCCTACTCAGACTGAGGTTCTGGACGACCGGGGAAAGAGGGGTGGCGCGGCCCCGGGGGAGGTGGAGGCCGCGCCGCGTGCGGATGGCGTTCGCCATGCCTGATTCAGGATATGTTGACATAATGTAATGGGTTCCACTCGTACCCGCCCGGTGGAGGTAGCGGGATCGGAACGTAATGGAGACTGTTGCCGGGACAGGCAGGAAAGTGTAAGATGGTCGCGTGCACAGTAATGTGCACAACCTGAGCTTCTTTCAAGCCTTCTAAAGGGAGGACACTGCGCCGTGCCTGCCATCTCCAAGGACAGAGAGAGCCTTCTCGGACTCGAGGGGGCCCTTTCGCTCGACCGGTCAACCGCCGGCGAGCTCTTCTCGCAGTACGTGAACCCTGGCCTCAAGATGCTGCTTAGTGCCGTCGGGTTCGACAGGAGGTTCGTCCGAGCGGACGGGATGGCGGTGTTCGACGACTCGGGCAAGAAGTACCTGGATTTCCTGGCCGGCTACGGGAGCCTTCCTTTTGGCCACAATCCGAAGGATATCCTCGCCGCTGTCGACAGAGCGGGAGAGAGCCCCAACTTCCTGCAGGCGCAGGTGAGCCCCTTCCAGGCGGCCCTGGCCCATGACCTCGCCCAGGTCACCCCCGGCGACCTGGAGGTCACCTTCTTCTCCAACAGCGGCACCGAGGCCGTCGAGTCCGCCCTGAAGCTGGCGAGAGGAGCCCAGGGAGAAGGGGCGTTCGTCCACTGCACAGGGGCCTTCCACGGCAAGACGCTAGGATCCCTGTCGGTCGGCGGGCGCGAGAAGTACAAGAAACCCTTCATGCCGCTCCTGCCCGGGACCGTCGAGATCCCGTTCGGCGACGCGGGAGCGCTGGAGAAGGCGCTCAAAGACCGCAAGGTGGCCGCCTTCATCGTCGAGCCCATCCAGGGCGAGGGAGGGGTCATGGTCTACCCTCCAGGTTACCAGAGAAAGGTGAGGGAACTGACCGAGAGATACGGCGCCCTGCTCATCCTGGACGAGATCCAGACGGGGTTCGGCAGGACCGGGAAGCTGTTCGCTTGCGAGCACGAGGGAATAGCTCCTGACATCATGTGCCTGGCCAAAGCGCTGGGCGGCGGCGTGATGCCGATCGGCGCCACCATCGCGACCAGGAAAGTCTGGGAGAAGGCTTACGGTGGGTTGTCCAGAGCAGTGCTCCACACGTCCACGTTCGGCGGCGGGGCCAGGGCATGCGCGGCTGGGCTGGCGTCGATCCAGAGAATAATAGCCGAGGACCTGCCAGCCAGGGCGGCTTCGCTGGGCCAGTACTTCATGGACAACCTTCTGACCCTGAAGGGTAGGTACGGCGCCATCCAGGAGGTGCGGGGAAAGGGCCTGCTCATCGGGCTGGAGTTCAAGCGTCCGGTGACCGGCGTCCTGGACCGCCTCACGGCCGGGACCCTAAACAAGGTCGCAGAGGAATACTACGCCTCGCTTGTCGCGGCCCAGCTCCTGAAGAAACACCAGGTCATCACGGCGTATACGTTGAACAACCCCAACGTCATGAGGCTCGAGCCGCCGCTCATCGTGGAAAAGGCCGACATCGACCACGTGCTAAACGGCCTAGAGGATATCCTCTCGCATAACACGTCATTCTTGAGCCTGGCCGTTTCAGCGGTCGCCACTAGGTCATGAGGGACACGAAGTAAGAAGGAGACCTTCCCTCGGAAGTGGAAACCCTAACCGGGGTAAGAGTCCTGCGAGAGCAGGGCTCTTACATGTGAAGCATCCCGTTTACATACGGGACTCCAAAGAGGGAGGGTCAGCGGCGCGCCTCTGCACGGGTGGCGCGCCAAAGCATGATGCCTGCTATCTCACCTAAAGAATACCTCGGCTTCGCTCCGGGCGACGACAGGAAGCTGGCGTCCTGGGACGAGATAACCGGGTACCTCCGGAAGCTGACCGGCGGAGCCAGGCGGATCCGCTGGGTCGATATCGGAGAGAGCACGGAGGGCCGCCCGTTCTTCTACCTCACCATCGCGTCACCCAGGACCCTTGCGCACCTGGACGAGTACAGGGAGACCCAGAGTCGCCTCGCGGACCAGCGTGGGGCCGACGAGAAGGAGATCGAGGCATTCACTGCCAAGGCTAAGACCATCG
>Ga0315295_10001519_pt1 | contig 19889 bp, 13 predicted proteins | sample YL17G14_0_MG_FD_204453 | JGI IMG/M metagenome (GOLD analysis project Ga0315295, IMG submission 204453) | Sediment microbial communities from Yellowstone Lake, YNP, Wyoming, USA - YL17G14_0 | ecosystem: Environmental > Aquatic > Freshwater > Lake > Sediment | place: USA: Wyoming | collected...
CTGGAACATCTGGTACAAGTGGATCTTCAGGGTCATCTGGAACATCAGGTACAAGCGGTTCTAGTGGATCATCAGGAACATCTGGAACAAGTGGAAGTTCCGGTTCTTCTGGAACAAGTGGAACATCTGGTATAAGCGGATCTTCTGGAACATCTGGATCTTCAGGATCATCTGGAACATCAGGTACAAGCGGTTCTAGTGGATCTTCAGGAACATCAGGAACATCTGGAAGTTCAGGATCATCTGGAACATCTGGAAGTTCAGGATCATCTGGAACATCTGGTACAAATGGATCTTCAGGAACATCTGGAACATCTGGTACAAGTGGATCTTCAGGATCATCTGGAACATCGGGAGTTGGAACATCTGGAACGAGTGGAACATCTGGATTATCTGGTGATAAATACCAAACAATATCAACATCATATCTAACAATTAGTGGCGGAACTCAAAGTTTAACTGTCGGAACAGGATTAGCATATAGTGCGGGGCAGTCATTAATTATAGCATTAGATGGTAATAATTATATGACTGGTACGGTTGTATCATATAATCCAGCAAATGGAGAATTAGTTGGAAATATAAATGCAACCGAAGGATCAGGATCGGGATCAGATTGGGATGTTAATTTGGGCGGAGCATCAGGAGCTGATGGATCATCAGGTACATCTGGAATATCTGGCAGCTCTGGAACAAGCGGAGAATCTGGCTCATCTGGAACGTCTGGATCATCAGGTAGTTCTGGAACTTCAGGAACATCTGGATTTTCAGGTTCTTCTGGAACATCTGGATTTTCAGGTTCTTCTGGAACGTCTGGATCATCAGGTAGTTCTGGAACATCAGGAACGTCTGGTTCATCAGGAATCTCTGGAACATCTGGATCATCAGGTAGTTCTGGAACGTCTGGAACATCTGGATCATCAGGTTCTTCTGGAACGTCTGGAACATCTGGATCATCAGGAAGCTCTGGAACATCTGGTACATCAGGATCATCTGGTAGTTCAGGAACATCTGGTAGTTCAGGAACATCTGGATCATCAGGTAGTTCTGGAACGTCTGGAACATCTGGATCATCTGGTAGTTCAGGAACATCTGGTAGTTCAGGAACATCTGGTAGTTCAGGAACATCTGGATCATCAGGTAGTTCTGGAACGTCTGGAACATCTGGATCATCAGGTAGTTCTGGAACGTCTGGAACATCTGGATCATCAGGTAGTTCTGGAACGTCTGGAACATCTGGATCATCAGGTAGTTCTGGAACGTCTGGAACATCTGGATCATCAGGTTCTTCTGGAACATCTGGATCATCAGGTTCTTCTGGAACATCTGGATCATCGGGTAGTTCTGGCACAAGTGGAACATCTGGAGCCTCAGGAACAAGTGGAAGCTCAGGCTCTTCTGGAACCTCAGGAGAAGCTGGATCTTCAGGAACATCTGGAACTTCAGGAGAAGCTGGATCTTCAGGAACATCTGGAGTAAGTGGAATATCAGGTACATCTGGCACATCTGGTTCATCAGGTAGTTCTGGAACGTCTGGAACAGCTGGAACCTCTGGAACAAGTGGAAATGTTAACGGCGTATTAAATGTCATTATTGATGGCGGTGGTTCTGTAATTCCAACAGGAATAGCGTTGGATATTGAATGGAAATTCGGAGCGACAATCGATAGTTGGGATATTTTTGCTGATCAAACAGGATCAACTGTTGTTGATATTTGGTCTGATATATATAATGATTTTCCTCCAACAGTTGCTAAAACAATTACTGGATCAGAAAAACCAACATTAATAAATCAAATAAAAAATCAAGATATATCATTAGGGACTTTCAATACAACAGTAGCATCTGGCGATATATGGAGATTTAATGTTGATTCTATAGACACCATAACTAGGGTTACAATTGCATTCGCATACACAAGAACATCATAACATATGGGAGTAGTAATTTATTCTGGAACAACAACATGGGCATGCCCAAATGGCGTAACTTCAGTTAGTGTTGAATGTTGGGGTGGCGGTGGTGCTGGCGGTGGTGCAACTCCCGCTACTGGCTGCGGTGGCGGTGGAGCTGGTGGTAATTATGTTATAAAAGCCGTAGCGGTATCATTTCCGAATTCTTATACAGTAACTATTGGAGCTGGTGGTATTGGTGACACAACAACTAGTCCTGGACAATCTGGCGGTGATACATGGTTTAATGCGGTTGACACAGTAATAGCTAAAGGCGGGATCGGCGGCGGCCAGTGTTCAACTAATAAAAGTAACGCGGCTGGGGCAACTGCTAGTTCAGTTGGGTGCATCGGAGATACAATAAGAATAGGGGGTAATGGAGGAACTGGAGCTTATGCAACCGCATCTGGCGCTGGCGGTGGAGGAGCTGGTAGTACTGCAGTCGGTAAAAATGCAGTTGGCTCAACACAGGGAGGTAGTACAGCTGATTATGGTGGAAATGGAGCTGCTGGCGTGGCTCCTGGCAACCCTGGTGGCGTGGGTACTAATTTTGGTGGCGGAGGAGCTGGTGGGGATACAAACTCTGTTGCTGATAGAGCTGGCGGTAATGGCGGTCTGGGACTTATAAGATTAACTTATACAGAGCCAAGTCCAACCCCGTCTCTAACACCATCATTATCAATATCATCAACACCAACGGTAACGCCAACACTAACGCCATCTTTATCAATATCATCGACACCAACGGTAACACCAACGGTAACACCCTCTTTATCAATATCATCAACGCCAACGCCATCAATTACACCGACAGTAACGCCATCAATTACGCCAACGGTAACACCAACGGTAACACCCTCTTTATCAATATCATCAACGCCAACGCCATCAATTACGCCGACGGTAACACCTTCTTTATCAATATCAGAAACGCCAACTCCATCAATTACACCAACGGTAACGCCAACGGTAACGCCAACGGTAACACCAACAGTAACACCGTCTTTATCAATATCATCAACGCCGACGCCATCAATTACACCGACGGTAACACCTTCTTTATCAATATCAGAGACGCCAACTCCATCAATTACACCAACAGAAACACCAACAGTAACACCGTCAGAAACACCAACAGAAACGCCAACGGTAACACCTTCTTTATCAATATCAGAGACGCCAACGCCGTCAATTACGCCAACAGTAACACCAACAGAAACACCGTCAGAAACACCAACAATAACACCGACAGAAACACCATCAGAAACACCGACGATAACACCATCATTATCGATATCGGAAACGCCATCCTTATCAATATCATCAACACCATCAGTAACACCGACAGAAACACCAACAGAAACGCCAACATTAACGCCATCTCTATCGATATCAACAACGCCTTCATTATCAATATCTAGAACGCCATCGCCAACAATAACTCCGTCGCCATCATCAAGCACCATATCTGCTCATCCACGAAGTTATGCTATATTCTTAGATTAAAAATATTTATATAATATTAAATATAAATTGTGTGATTTAAATATTAACTAAAGTATAATATTTATGGTTATGTCAACATATCCGAGTTTAATATATGAAAAAAATCTTGATAATTCACTTTGTCATTTCTATACTATTGAATTAAACGAATATGACAATTCTATCAACGATGCTGAATACATATACTCAGGAATTACATTGGTTCTTAATTATAGTGGATTTACTCCTCATTTTAACATAACCGGACACACATATTCTAATTTCATATTAAATAACGATGTTTATACCTATACAGGACTCACGGGTGAAACACACTATTTTACAATAGGTGATTTTTATTCGGGGGACACATCAACAATTGATCCTCTATTAACTGGATTTACTGAATCAGAAATAATTAGTGGATTTACAACATCAATAATCCATTGTGCCGACATATTAGACGGTCTAACGGGGACTTGTTGCCCAACACAAGCGGTTTTATCCAATCTTCCATGGGTTGCCATCACAAATGAAGGTGGAGGATCTGATAATTGTTCAGATTATATTGCCCGAAGAACATCAAAAGGATGGACACTTGATTATGTGTTCAATAGAAATGGATCAGAGTGGACAGATAGTATTTTCTTTTATACAGGAGTTAGAGATGAATATGATCCTGAAAATTATGCCGATAATAATTTATCTTTTAAATTTACAGATGATGGTAGAATTAAATGGACGGCATATAGATATTCTGGATATTGTGATACCGTTTCTGGATACACCCCAGTATATTATATCAGTACAGGACAAACATTACCATTATGTAGCGGAGGAACATCAAATGATTTTAATATAACAATTTGTTTTGAAAGGTACTATTATTATACAGATTGTGATTTACCAAATGAAGGCGGTTGGAATGACCTGATAAATACGGGATATACGTCGACTACGGGATCAACAATGATTACTGATGCGGCAATAGAAGAACTAAATCAAAAATGGTTAGATGAAAGAAATAAACGATTGGGTACATTAAAAATATATCACAATGGAAGACCGCTTGAAATAGATGATGTGCATTCTTCGATTTCAAACTTCCGTAATTTACCCGTTTATAAATTTGAAAATTGGGAGGAAGTCATTCTTTCGGATAGAGGATATCAGCCTTTTGTTCACGCGGTTGGCGGTGGAGTAACAGGGTCGGGAAATTTACATAATAGCGTTTGTCGCTACACTATAAAATATGCGGCATATTTTGAAGATATAATGAATTTTCCATACATTTATAATCGTTATTTAACCATTACAAAACCAGACTATACTATAAGAGAATGTAATGAGGCGTGCGATGATTCTATTATAATGATCACCCCATCAAGAACTCCTACTGTAACGCCAACGCCGAGTATTATTCCAACTATTACACCAAGTGAAACAGTAACACCCACAAGAACGCCATCAATAACGCCATCTTTATCCATATCTAGAACGATAACTCCATCAAAAACGCTATCGAAAACTCCATCGAGAACCCCATCAAAAACACCATCAACAACGCCAACAATATCATTATCAAAAACACCAACACTAACAATAACAAAAACGAGAACGCCAACAAGAACGCCAACAAAAACACCATCTATTACTTTATCTATAACGCCAACAATAACGCCAACAATAACGCCAACAATAACGCCAACTCCATCAAGAATATGCGTAAGACCACTTGGATTATTAGAATATTATTTCCTAACATCATATGACGTTCCACCGATGACAAATTTTACGTCGACATTAAATGAGGCATGTGATGCGTTACCACTAATTGGCGTTGTAGTATTCTCTGGGCAGACTGGATATACATCAAATCTAACAATTGGCCAGCTAGTATATTATCCCGATGGCACAGATTGTAATTTAATAGCCACAGGATATTACATTCTTGATGGATCTACACCATTTATAGTATATATAAATAATGGATATGTTAATGATTTTTTATTGTGTCCATCTCCAACGCCAACTCCATCTTCGTCAATAACGCCAACTCCATCTTCGTCAATAACGCCGTCTCTATCAATATCAGAAACGCCGTCAGTAACGCCATCGGTAACGCCAACAGAAACACCAACGGTAACGCCATCGTTATCAATATCTGTGACTCCGTCAATAACACCGTCATTAATACCAGAATTTATTATTATTGGCAATATAACTATTACTGATGGTGCAAATGGATCAAGAGGATATTTCTCATTTAATATTCATAACGATTATGGATATGGTTCTAACTATTATCTTGATTGGGAAATAATAAGTGATGGAATTACAGTAATTGACAGTGGATTTCAATATATATATCTTGAATCTGGTGATAATACAATTGAAGCTGATAATAATGTTGATTTTTTCTATCCAGATGTGGCACAGGAAAACCTTACTTGGTCTGTGAAAGTAAGAGATGAGAATGCTAATCCAAAGATATCAAATGAATTTTCATCTGTGGAGGTAACAATGAATTCTGTTGACACTATTGGCACCCAAACAAGTTCAACGCCATATGATAATATATCAATAAATGTTACAGCTGCAAGTGGCTGTACTCTTTATGTTACCACAAATATAAGAAATTCTATTCATATGAGTAAAGGCGGATCATGGGATAATTTAGATCTTATTACTGGAACAGCCGATTATTATCTTTCAGGTACAATACCAGATGATATAGGTGCCAATCACGATATGCTAATTCAGAAAACAGCTGCTATTGAGGATACATTATATTCAAATCATTTTACTATAATATAATTAACTATATATTTATAACATATGGATTTCTTCATAAGACAAGGGGCAACAGACCCCATATTAAAAATGAGATTAATTGACGATGGAAAAAGCGATAAATCATCGTTTAACGAACTATTGGAAAATTCCACTATTACATTTGAAATGATAGACACTAAAACGGGAATGCCTTTTATTCTAAATGCTCCATGTTCATTAGCGCTTAAAACAAAAAAATATAATCAAACAACAGATGAATATTATATTGTTTATCGATTCACGGAATTACAAACTTCAGAACCTGGTAAATTTGAAGGGAAAATTACAATCCAGTTTTTAGACACCAATCAAAATCCAACAACAAAACTTATTGTTCCAATAAGAGATAAACTTTATATTAACATTATTTAAACTTCAATTGCGGCGTGATAAGCATAATCATTAGCGTCAGTTTCAATAAGTTCTTCGTCTTCATTATTTTTAGAACTATTTAATTCTAAATTAACAACTTTTCTATTGTAGTCAACCCAATACTGGTCAACAAGTGATAAGGTATCTTCAATATACATAAAAAATGGATCTCGTTGAATACGATTCCAGAATAACACTTCACTATCTGATAATGTCATAATTTCATTAAGAGTGTCTTGTCCTTCGGATTTTAAAGGATGTCCGTGATCGAGTTCACATTGTAATGCAGTAAAATATTGTCTATTTTCTGGATTTTCTATTAAAATATCATCTCGTATTTCGGGTTTAAATGCAACCAATAATGGCAAAATTCGCTTATTAAAATTAGCAATATAACGAGCAATGTTATATTCCCCAACCATATTAGGGTTATTAATTATATCCGATTCTGAAATCATATAACAATTGATTTCGATGTATGTTTCTTTTGGAGGATATTTTCCATTTTTTTCAAAATATTCTTCTAACTGTTTTTTTGTGTATTTTTCTTTATATTTTGACACTTTTTGAACGTCTCCTTGAGATTTTATTCTTCCATTATTAACATAATATATTGTTTCCCCAAGAAATGCCAGATATTTGTTTTGCATTATAAGTTCCATATGTGCTTGACGGGCCATTAATGACCCTGATTTGGTTTTCTTTTTGATGTGTTTTCCATAATCTTCGATGCTTTGTTTAACTCTGGCCTTATTGGCAATTTTCACTAATGGTATTTGTTTATTATATATTTTATCAATATAATTGTAATAAAGATTAATGAATGATAAGCCATCGCCGTCCAATAAGTATTTAAATCCTTCATCCAGAAATTCAACGACATATTGGGGTAATTTCTTAGATTTAATTGTATTACCTGTTAATTTTATTTTTACTTTGCCCTTTTTAATTAATTTTAATATATAATTCTTTCTTGATATGTTAAGCATTGCTAATGCTATATATTCAATATCCAAACCCATTTCTCCTCTTGCAAAAATATCATTAAATTCTGCGGTATCTGCATCAACACTCGCATATTCTTTTCCTTTTTCAACAAGTTCATTTTTACCCAACCCAATATATTTGCGTGTTTCAGCGTCTTCAGGCATTGAGAAACAAATTCCATCTGTATCAAAAGTGAGGGGAGTATATCCTCTTTTCATAAACCACATAATTACCATGCGAAGGAATTGACGGCCAGTGCAAGTAATTGTTTCTCCCTTATTTATATCACCCCATGGAAATATTTTAGGCGCCGATAATGATCCGAAATATGCGTTAATAAATATTTTTAATGGTAATTGTTTTCTATCATATTTGTCCGATAAATCAGGATTAGTTTTTTCATATTCTTCTTTAAGCCTTTTAGACTTAATACGAATATTACGAAAATATCTTAGCATTGCCTTTTGAACGCCCATAACATCACATTCAGGAAATATATCAAATACAAGCTGAATAGACGGATAAAGAGATGAAAAATCGAATTTTACAATATTTTTAGAATATCCAACATTTAATAAACGACATAGCCCGCCAGTAAATCCTCTTTTTTCGTCTTTTTCGGGAATGGCTAGGTTATTTTCATATGACCAGGCCAGCATAATGAGTTTCCACAATGTTGCAGTACCCATTGTTGCTACTCTTTCATATGTGGTTGGTACTAATTTTGACAATAAAAATGTTGATTGACTGAATGAATCGTCAACAATTAAAGTTTCATATAGATCATCGTCAAGATATTGCTCGATAATTTTTCTTGCTGGCCATATTTCATATTTACCTGGATATTTGCTTAAAAGGTTTTCGGTTCCTGGATCTCCAATCTTTCTCCATCCACCCGTTTTTGGGTTGACATAATAACTATCTCCACTCAAATAAATTTTTGAGATGTGCGCCCCATCAACATAAATTCGATTGGGTTTTTCTTTCTCCAGATATTTTGTTATATATTTTAATCCCCATGATTTAATTTCGGAGTTAATTGCTTGAGCTCTACGTACTGGATGGGAAGTATCAATGACGTTAAATCCCCAAAGAATATATTGGTTATATGGCTCTATTTCGTTTGCTAGTTTTAAAATTCCTTCTTTTACTTTAATTCCTCGATGCGATATAATTTGAGTTATTCTATCTATATTCATTTTTAGAATTTCTGATCTCTTCATTATAAATGGAAAGTCGAAAGATGCTGAATTGTGTCCAGCAATAATTGTGGGCTTTAGTTCTCGAATAATATTAAAAAATTCTTCAATACATCTTTGTTCTCCATTTTCTCCATAAACATCAATTACTTTTATAAATCCCCTGTTTGTTTTAACTCCAATTAATATTATTTTATCAATATCTGGATTTAAACCTGTGGTTTCAATATCAAATACTAATCTGTGTACATCCGAGTATTCTTCAATTCCTTTAAATAATCTTTTTTTCTTTTGTACAAGATATTGCTCTGCAGGATTTAATATTTGAAAATATTGTTTATATTTTTCTCCCCATGGATCAATACCGCCTTGTTTAAAAAAGTTTATAAGCTCCGTATATCCTTTAATGCTTTTAACTAAATAACAAAGCCCGTTTTCGAGTCTTTCATTACCATATGTTTCAAGGCGTTCAATTAAAATACCATATTCAGCCATCTTCTTTTTTTGAAGAGTTTTCTGATTTTGATAAAAATTGAAACCAGTTAGATCCCCAACCCATAAAAATGGAACAATTGTATCTTGTTTTATAACTTTTCCCTTTTCGGGATCTTGAATAATTTTGAAGATTGTGTTGGTTTTGTAATCGTATTCCACTCCAACAATAAATTCTTCTGGATCCTCTCCATTAAGAAAGTCTTCGACAACTTTCTGTGAAATAACTTCTTTCATATTAATACTTCTTAGTTTGACATATTAGCTTACGGATTTTCCGTAGTTAGTCTTAATCACTAATAAATATAAACAAAAAATTTTGAATAAAAAAATTAAATTACATTAATTGGACTAATTATCGCACGATATTTGAGACTTTCATTCAAAGATCTGGCTTCATCTGCTTTTCTTTGAAGTAATTTATCGGGACGCAATCTTTCTAGCCTACCCATAAGTTCTTCAATTAGTTTAAATTTTTCGTCTTTTGCTTCTGTTAACAAACTCTGATAATCTAGCTTAATCGCACTATCTGGAACTTGTAATTCTCCTGAAAATTTACCCCAAATTCTTGCCAATCCTTCTTTTGCATATGCAACAAGATATTTTCTCACCCAGTTTTTAGCTGGGCCGTTTAACGCAATCCATGTAAGACTTTCGGTTTCAACATCGGATGGTAATTTAATTATATCTTTATTTTTTTGAAGACAATCATCTCTATCTGTTGTTTCATAATACCAATACCAAACTTTCCAGTTATTAGATCTTATTGATCCAAAGTCGAATCTACCACCTGGGGTATTGTATAGATGTACTAACTTTGTTCCATTAGGTCCTGCTGTAATTCTATATGTTAATTCACCGCCGATTAATCTATTTTTGATATTTCTATCTTGCATTCTTAATAAAAGATCAAATGCTGGCAACATAAAATATGACCCCGATGCTCCAACTTGGGCAAATCCACCAACGCCACCAAATCCTACGCCTCCAAGTCCACCGAAACCGCCTAGAAATGGGTCAATAATTGAATCTGTTAATTCTGCTCTTGTAAACCATAATAATTCGTTTATTTCACGGCCAGCAGGAATTGTATATATTTGCTGTGCTGCAACCAAATTAAAATAATCTTTTTTTAATTCATAATCTCCGCCTGCCTGTAAACCGACGATTTTTGAATATGCATATGTATATTGTGTTTGATAATCTAAGCTTCTGGTTGTGAATGCTCTTGTTAAAGATTGATTATCTACATCAAGTCCAGCTAACGCTGACCATTGTGATTCAATTAACCAATCATTTACATATTGTTCATATTCGGATATTGCCAATTCTAAAAACGAATCTAGTTGTTCTTCTGTTAATTCAACACCACGAACAGGCAATCCTAAAAGATGTAAAACTTGCGTATATAATTTTTCTCTATCTTCTCCATTTATTACTGTTGTTGCCATCTTGATTTTCTTAATAAATATTTGTATATTTGATATTATGACACAAGATGAAGTAAAAGATGTCTCTAATAATCCGAAGTTCCGAGATAATTTAAAAAATATAATAACAAAATCAGTAAATTCTGTACAATTTTCCAACGATTCTCTTTATAAAATAGGATATTGTGAAAAAAATCAACTAAATGGAGTTTTACAATATGTATTTGGAAAATGGATTTGGGGTTGGCACAACACAATTAACACAAATTATTCGTGTTTATACGTCATAATTAAATATATAAATGAAATATTTAATAAAAAGATAACATATGATGATTTTATAAATTATAAATCAGAAACATTATTATATTTTGATGAATGTTTAACAAAATCAGCTCAATATCTATTTACCCCATATAGTCCTGAATTTAACGAAATGATTTTTGCTACACAATTTTCTTGGTGTTATGGAAAAATTTCAGAAATTTCAACAATTTATACATTATCCAAAAATGAAATATCACCGATTACATATAAATTATCTTTTGATAGAGGCGAAAGAAACGATCTTTTTAAAAGTTGTGATTTTTATATGATTACAACAGGTTCAACATTAAGCGTTCAAAATAAAAAAGTATATAATAAAGAATTTATTGATTTAGAAGGATATTATTTATGGGATTTCTATATTAAAAAAGAAAATATGATGCTTGTAAATTGTATGACAATAGACAATAGCGAATTTATTTATTTATTTAAATATAATGAAAATAAAAGTGGAATGATATTAAAAAATAATAAAAATAAATTTAGAATACATCAATCCTTATTGAAGAAAAAAATGAAAAAAGAGGGAAAAGATATAACAAATTTAATGATAAAAATTAATCAATATTGCTGTAATAATCATATTAAGTTTTATTATGATATTGAAAATATTGCGACTAAAAATAGTATTGAAGAGTTAATAGATAATGGTGAAAAAGTTATTAAGTTTACATTAATTGACATACATGACGAAAATTTATTTAATATGTTATCTAAATTTTATGAAAAGCTTAAAATAACTCCTTAATTAATTCTTTAGCAAAAGATTCAGAATATTCGCCATCTCCCATTACTTGGTCAATGATATCTTTTTTCCTTTGTAAAATATTATAAACAATTTGCTCAATAGTATTTTCAAATATTGGGTAATATACCACAACATTGTTTTTTTGATTAGGCCGGTGCGCTCGGTCCTCGCTTTGCGCATGATGTGCGGGTACAAATGATAAATCATTCATAATGACAACTTCTGCTTCTGTTAAATTATGGCCAAAACCACCCGCAATAATATTTAAAATAAACACTTTTATTTTTGGATCAATTTGAAACTTATCGATGCTTTCTTGTTTTTTCTCTTTTGTCATTCTGCCGTCCAAGATAACAGAATTCTTTTTGTATTTTTCGTGAATCATATCTAATGTCATAGTAAAATTTGTAAAAACTAGCACCTTTTTATCCTCATTGAGAGCTTTATCAATTAATTCACATGTATATGGAATTTTTTCATATGAGATAACCTGTCTGACTTTCATAAGACGGCCCAAGACAGCAATGATGTTTTCTCTGTTAACATTTTCTTCTTGTGTATTAATATTTAGAGTTGTTCGATGTTTATTTTCTTCCGTAATCTTCATAAATTCTTCGAGTTCCTCGTTATAGTATGTACTTTTCAATTCTAAGAATATTGGCGTGATGATTTTTTCGGGTAAATCAAGAATATCAGACTTTAATCTTCTTAATACCAAATTTTTAGTTAATTCTCTCAGTTCATCCAAATTACTATGACCACTTGTATTCCATATTGTTCTACCGTTAACTTTAAATCTGAATCCCCTGCAATATCTTTTAACATAATGTTGCCAATTTGAAGCAACTGGTGAATGAACAATTTTTAAAAGATTAAAATAATTAATTGGCCTATTAGTCATTGGAGTTCCAGTTAGTAACCACACTTTTGGCATTTTTTCAAGAATATCGATTAATAATTTAGACCTTAATGATGATGCGTTAGACACCATATGGGCCTCATCTATGATTGCTATATCAAACTCCTCATTAACAATCAATTTATATGCCTCACTATCTTCACTTTTATCCGTTGTATGATAATTTTTTAATATATCATAATTTATTATATAAAAATCAAAAATTGATCCCCATTTTCTACCTTCAACAATTAGTGTTTTTCTGTTGGTATATATTTTTATTTCCCGCTGCCAGTTTATTTTAAGTGATGCTGGGCACACAATGAGAATTTTCTTTGCTCCACTTTCTAATGCTGCTATTATTGATGATCCTGTTTTCATCAGTCCCATAGAATCAGCCAAAATAAATCTATCATTCGCCAAGAGTTTCTCAATTGCCATTTTTTGATGCTCCATTGGCGGACGAGCATCATATTTTGAATAATCAATGACTCGATTTAATTTCTTTTCAGATGGAATGATAGCTCCTTTAGGTATCCAAAATGCATAATTTTTTTCGAAATCAAAAAATTTACCCCAAATGTGATACGCTTTATCTGTCTCACATAATAACTTCTCACACCATATTTTATCTATGGGATTTGTGAGTATTCTTTCTTTCATTAATTTTTCTCCAAATGATGGCGTTATTTTGATATACCTTCTAACAACTTTTGGAGTTATTTGGTTGTATCTTAATATATAATCAGCTTGTGGGCGTGTTAACTTAAAACTTTTGTTATATAAAAATTTTCTTTTCCATTCTATCAACTGATTATTTGCTCCTTCATATGTTGATAGAATGTTTCTCGCCTCAATTTCGGGAATCTTTGTCTCCATATTTAAATTATAATATAATATACATAATTAGATTGAGAAATTGAACTATTTATAGACATATGGAAAATAAATTGCCTATAACCAGACTTTCGAAGTTTTTTTCAGAAGATGATTTTGATTTACATATAACTATGGGTCAGGAATATCTTCACGGTGACTTAAATATGAAACTTGTTTTATATCGCGTTGATAAAATAAGAAGCGAAATTGATGATGTATATGGTGAAGTTGGAAAAGATGAAATAAAATTCTTACCGCCAGTTGAATTTAATTGTTTAATAAAAGTTGTTGAAGCAGAAAATAAAGCGTATAAGACAGGACTTTTGAGGTATCTCGAGCCTGGTAATATGATAGTGTCCGTATATATAAAACATTTAGATGATTTAAAAGTTGATATAAGATTTGGCGATTATATTGGATATCCTGATAGCGAAAAAAGAATAAGATATTATACTGTTGTAAATGATGGCAAGGTTACGGCAGATAATAAACATCATCATTTCGGATATAAACCGTCTTACAGAACAATAATTTGTGTTCCGACACAAGAAAATGAATTTAGAGGAATTTAAATGGCATACCCCAAAAAAAATAACATAGAAATCTACAAGCAAAAAGAAATACTTGAAAGAAGACAGGAATTATTGGAGAGAATAACGAAATCTGACACTAATATGCCAGATTCCGTCTTGCACGATGATTTAGATATGGGAATGTTAGAGTTCGTTAAAACGAATCTAAAGGTCATTTCTGACGGTGTTCAAATTCCAATTATACCAAAAATTTTAACGGTACAAAGATGGAGCGAAATATCAAATAACTGGACATTTGCCGACGAAGATGGAAATATAAAAGTTCCGTTTATTGGAGTCATAAGAAAACCAGATGTGCAGCCAGGAACAAATCCTGTAATCCAGCGAAACATTCCAGATAGAAGAACATTTTTTTATGCCGCGGTTAAAACATGGGATGGAACACAAATGGGCGCCGATATATATAAAATGCCGCAACCTGTTGCAATTGATATTGGATTTGAGGTAACAATAGTTTGTCAAAAATTTAGAGATTTAAATCGATTTAATAAAATAGTTTTACAAAAATTTTCTTCCAGGCAAGCATATACGACTGTAAAAGGACATTATATTCCAATTGTTATGGATAGAATTAGTGATAATTCACCAATCGATGCTCTGGAAAACCGTAGATTTTATTTACAGACATATGAATTTACTATGCTGGGATTTCTAATTGATCCAGAAGAATTTGAAGTTAAGCCAGCAATAAGTAGATTATTATTATTAAATGAATTTATGTCCACAAAAAATTATCAAAAGAAATTTATTAATAAATCAATTGAAATCAAAGTTGTGACATTTCTTGCCGATGGTATGCAAACATCTTTTAGCGTCGGCGAAACAATAGGGTTTCTATTTTTTGTTGCAGTTAATGGTCTTATTCAAGAAAGAGATATACATTATTACTGGCTAGGACAAACATCAAGAATAACTTTTGTCACTCCACCCATTACTGGTAGCATAATAACAGTTTCTTATTACGCTGGTAGAAGTAATGTTTTCCAAGATGCTTATGGTAATTTGCTATTCTTAGAAACCGAAAACTTTATTTACAGCGGAAATTTAACATTTACTGTTCTAAATGAAATACATAGCGTTATATATGTAGAAATTAATGGGCTTGTAGATGAAGAAGATGTCGGCTTTGTTATCTCAAGTCATAACCAGATTACATTATTATCCACGCCTATTATTGGATCTAGAGTTGGTATATGCTATCTGCGATAAATTATTCGGCATAGATTTCTTTTTTCTTCGGTCTATTAAATTCATCAATCCATTTCTCCACAACTCGATAAATTTTTAATCCGTTTTTATCACAATAGGATTTAAGAATTTCATGATGCTTCTCACTGATTTTAATATTTTTACTCTTGCTTTTCATATCTAAAGATAAATAATAGGAAAAAAGGATAAAATACTATCTACGATTTTTTTTGTTGATAAATCTTTGGTGAAAACAAAGATATTTATGATAAATAATACTAATAAAATAAACAAATAACATAATAATCAATAATCAATGGCAAATTCAAACAGAGTATTCGTTTCTCCAGGGGTATATACTTCTGAGAAAGATTTAACATTCGTAGCACAAAGTGTTGGCGTGACTACACTAGGATTAGTTGGCGAAACTCTTAAAGGTCCCGCTTTCGAACCTATATTAATAACAAATTTTGACGAGTTCAAAACATATTTTGGAACAACATCTCCAGAAAAGGATGGGAGTTCATTTAAAAATCCAAAATATGAGCTTCCTTATGTTGCTAAAGCCTATCTACAAGAATCAAATCAACTATTTGTAACAAGAATACTTGGCTTAACAGGATACAAACCAGTAGCAACATATACTATTAAAACATTAGGCGGAGTTAGTTACGATTCTGAAACTCCACCAGCTCCTAGCGCAGTAAGTGAATTGACGCCAACTGTTGATATAACTAACAGTATGTTTTTTGCTGAATTATCAGGAAAAACCGCAACAACTGGCGATAGCGTAACTGATTGGCTAACAGGCCATACATATGCAGACGGCGAGTGGTTCACGATTGGGTTAGTTCCTGATAGCGAAACATCATCCTTGACTGGCGACGAAATAGTCGGACCAATTGGCGATGCTACGGGGTATACGTGGTCAAATAATTTCTTTCATAAAACAGATGATGTCATAGATGGATTATATTGTTATCTTTTTGTATATAGTACAGGCGTTGGATTTTTTACCGTAACACGACTTGATTATGCAACTGCCGTAGTTAATAAATATGATAATTTAACAGTAGCGGCTTTAAGATCAAGAGGACGCTATTCAACAGTTTCCACATTAACATTAGAAGTAACCCTTTCTAGTGGATTTACAATATCATCTAGTACTATTGAATCTAATCCTTTAAGTGATTTTACGGCCACTATTAACACAGATGCTGAAGTGATAAAAACATTTACATGCTCTTTAGATAAAACATCAACAAAATATATTTCAAAAGTACTGGGAGTAGATGTTTATGATAAAAATTATTCTGATTATCCATTATATGTCTATGAGATATATCCAAATTTGATTAATGCTCTTAATGATCGTGGATTAATTAGAGGAATAAATTTAACTACTGGATATCATACAGTTAGTAATGATTTTATCACCGCTTGGGATACTCCAGCATCTCCAATGGTTGTTTCAGAAGTTAGAGGTGGAAAAGTTGATGATTTATTCCAGATTATTACTATTCCAGATGGTGATTCAGCAAATTACGAAGTTAAAGTAACTATATTAAATGTAGATCTCGAAACTGGCGAATTTGATATGATGGTTCGTGATTTTAACGATACAGATGAAAATATGGTTGTTCTTGAAAAATATTCAAGATGTACAATGAATCCAGAATTACCTGGATATGTTGCATTAAAAGTTGGAACATCTGATACCAAATATGAACTAAAATCAAAATACATTATGTTATTGATGAATGAAGATCATCCAATGGATGCGGTTCCCGCTGGGTTTAAAGGATTTACTGCTGATGAACTGGTGGATCAATCAATACTAGGTAATGTTATGTATAAAACTCAATATTACACGGCTGGCGACATTGTTACATATACTAATGGATTACCAGATGACGTACCGACTGATAAGGTTAAAAGAGTTTCTTTAGGATTATCTTCACAAATGGGATTTGATGCTGATTTATTTAAGTATAAAGGCATAAACGCTAATACAACATCTCCTGGATTTCACTTATCAGTAAATGCTGCAACAATAACAGGTAATACAATTACAGGATATGAATATGATTGTACTCCTTATGATTTAGAAGGAACAGATAAAGGAGAACTTGATACCGTCGCATCTCGTAAATTTACCCTTGCTGCATGTGGCGGATTTGATGGGTGGGATATTTACAGAAATACTAGAACATATGGCGATGCCTATATTTTTGGTAAAACAACTTATGTTAATAACAATACCGATAATGGTGGAGTATTTAATGTATCGGTTGGAAATTCTGACTATTATGCATTTCTTGAGGGCATTGACACATTTGCAAATCCTGAAGCCGTTGATATAAATGTTTTTGCAACCCCAGGTATTAATTTCTATGATCATTCTTCTTTAACTACACAAGCTATTGATATGGTCGAAACAGATAGAGCAGATTCGCTCTATATAATTGCTCCCCCAAATTATTCAACTGCAGATGAGGTTATCGATGCTTTGGATACAATTGGACTGGATTCCAATTATTCAGCCGTATATTGGCCTTGGATACAAATTAGAGACAACGATAATTCAACTCAATTATTTATTCCACCAACAGGGGAAGTCGTTAGAAATATAGCTTTAACTGATAACGTATCCTATCCATGGTTTGCTGTAGCCGGATATTCAAGAGGTCTTGTAAACGCTGTTAAAGCAGCTAAAAAGTTAACTCTCGATGAAAGAGATGATCTTTATAAGATGAGAATTAACCCAATCGCAACTTTTTCTGATACAGGCCCAATTATTTGGGGTAATAAAACGCTTCAAATTAAAGAAAGCGCTTTGGATAGAATCAACGTAAGAAGGTTACTTTTAAGAGCAAGAAAGCTTATATCAGCGGTATCTGTCAGATTACTATTTGAACAAAACGATGAACAAGTAAGAAATGAATTTTTGAGATTGGTTAATCCAATTCTTGAAGCAATTAAGAAAGAAAGAGGAATCTACGATTTCCGCGTTGTGGTATCAAATGATCCTGAAGATATTGACCAGAATACTCTTAGAGGTAAAATTTATATTAAGCCGACAAGATCTTTGGAATTTATCGATATAGAATTCATTATTACTCCAACTGGAGCATCATTCGAAAATATTTAAGATATCCTTATTCAGCAAACAAGTGTTTTATAAGTGAAAGAAGGGTTGGAAACAACCCTTTTTTTTATTGATGAATTTTTTTCCCAGTATTATATTATTATTTCTGGCCCAATTTTTTTTATTAATGTTTTGGTCCAATGGTCCTAATTAATTTAAATTCTGGACCTGGGCCTTTTTATTGGATCCTTTTTATACTGGATGCTGGGGAAGGTCCATAAATATAAAAAAAATTTTTAATAAAATCAAGCAAATAAAGAAATATTTTTGTTTCTTTAATAATATTAGTTATATAGAATATTGGGCCATTGGAAATTTACGAAAAAATTTTAAGAAATCAAAATTTTTCATAAATTTTAACAAATTTTTTATTTCCGCAATCCCATAATCTCAAATATCCTAATTCTTTTGTTATTTCATATTCTGTTTTTGATTTCGAAAATCCCATTTTAATAAGCTTATCTTTTCTAAAATTAAATCGTTGATATCTTTTAATTTCATTAGGCTTAAGATAAAAATAATTAGGCTTTGTTATTTCTTTAAGTTCAAATCCCATTTTATAATATGTCTTTCCTGTGAAATATCGAACATCACAATAACTTGTGATTTTAAGAGGTTTAAATATTTTTTCAAAATAGGATAATAATTTTTCGGATCCTCCTACCACATTTATTCCTGATTTTGTGCATAATCTTATCATTTCATATTCTCCTTCTTTTTTTATTCCTCCCATTGATTTTCTATTACCTGAAAATGACATTATTTGTACTAGTTCATTTTTATAAAATAATCCAAGCTTGATTTTTGATGGAGCATATCCTTGTATATGATGATCTTCAATGAAAGATTTATAAGCGTTATTATCAATTAATTTTATTTCGCATTTTCTTCCCCATATTTTTTTATTAGTTCCAGATATTCTGTTTTTAATTATATTTTGAACAATTTCTTTTTTAAATTTCCATTCATCTTCCCAAATTTGAAATAAATGAATTCCATCTCTTTCTGAAGATATCCATTTATTTTTATGATAATTTTTATCTGGTATAAATTTTTCACTATGATAATATAGTCCATTTAATTCTATTCCAATTTTTTTATCTTCTATAAAAAAATCAATTTCTTTGGGAGTAATCGTAACTCTGTCGTGCTTTTTGAAATTATATCCATTTTCAATTAAAAAATTTTCAAGTTCTTCCTCAATCATAGACTGGTATGGTGGAACGCATTTTAAGCATAATGAAATGTTATTTCTTTGCCTATAATTAAATGAATTATATTCATGAATTGAATTTTCGCCGCAAATATCACAATGAAATATAATTTCTTTATTGTTTTTTATTACTTTGTCATCTT
>Ga0315295_10001522_pt1 | contig 19871 bp, 16 predicted proteins | sample YL17G14_0_MG_FD_204453 | JGI IMG/M metagenome (GOLD analysis project Ga0315295, IMG submission 204453) | Sediment microbial communities from Yellowstone Lake, YNP, Wyoming, USA - YL17G14_0 | ecosystem: Environmental > Aquatic > Freshwater > Lake > Sediment | place: USA: Wyoming | collected...
CGCCCTACGTCCAGGCCGCCGCGCGCCGTGCCACCTCGTGGCTGCCCAGCGTCATGGCGATGACCGATGCGGCCATCATCGCGCGGTCGAGGTCGAACTCGTCGAACGGCTCGCCGTCGCGCTTGTTGCTCAGGTTGAGCACGCCGCACACGCGGTCCTTCCAGGTGAGCGGCACGCAGATGAACGAGTCGGAGTTGTAGGCGTCCTGGTCGGTGTGGTGGGCCTCCTCCGCCTCGCCGCGCACCCGCACGAACAGGGGCTTGCGGTTGTGCGCCACCCAGCCGGAGATGCCCTGGCCGACGCGCACCCGGACCTTGCTGGCCACCGCGGGGTCGATGCCCCGCTGGGCCGCGATCGAGAGCGTCTCGCGCGGCTGGTCCAGCGTCATCAGGCTGCAGCGCTCGATGTGGAAGTGCTCGCAGAACCATTCGACCAGCGTGCGCGGCAGCTCCTGCGGGTCGTGCTCGTGGGCCATGAGCTGGAACACGTCCTTCATGAAGCCCACGGTGCGCTGCAACTCGGCGGCCTGGTAGCGCGTCGTGGTCAGCTCCGAGTAGGCCTCGGTCAGGTGCTGGGTCGCGGCGGCGGACTGCTCCTCGAGCGCGAAGAGCGCCTCCTTGACGCGTCCCAGCTCCTGCTTGTACTCGGTCGAGTTCTTGTCGAGCTGCTCGATCTCGCCGGCCAGCGCCTCGAGCTGCTGTGCCTTGGTGCGGTTGTCGTGCTCGAGCTGCTCGGTGTGCGCGCTGAGGCGCTGGATGCGGTCGTGGAACTCGGCCGCGGCCGGGGGCATGGAGTCGTCGTCCGGCCGCGAGCGCGCCGACCGGTACAGGTGCTGGGCCAGCGCCAGGGCCGCCATGCTCTTGACGGGGATGAGATCCCCCACCGCCCGCGCCCCGAAGGCGCCCCGCTTCTCGCTCACGATGACCAGCAGGGCGAGGATGTCCTCGGCGTCGGCCAGCGGCACGCAGACGCAGGACTGCCAGTGGGACATGGCGGTCAGGGGGGCCAGCGAGGGCGCCTCGAGGGCGTCGGGCTCGTAGGCCGGGGACGAGCCGAACAGGTGGGTCAGGAGGGTCCGGCGGTCCGCATGATTGAAAAATGCACTGGGGTGGAAGAACTTTCGCACGAGCCGGGCCGGCAGACGGTCCACGGACAGGTTGATGTCCCGGCGGACCAGGCGCTGGCCGTCGCGCTGGTAGACGCTGACCAGCGTGTCCTGGCTGACCTCGTAGAAGGCCAGCGACGCGCGCCAATCCCCGCGCACGGCCTGTAGATAGCCCAGGAACTCGTAGACCAGGGCCTCGGTGTCACGGGACCCGGTCAAGCGGTCCGAGATGTCACGCAGGTCGAATTTCGACACGGAAGGATCCCTCCCTTGGGGCACGACGGAATGCGGACCCTGGGGAAACGCAAGGCGCATGCCGCAGCGGGACGGTCGGGGGAGCCGTCTACCGGGGGCCTATCTCCGCTGCTAGTATGCGGTTCATGAGCGCCCGCGACGGAGGTCGGCCATGAGTCCCGGTAGTGGCCCCGCGCGCGCGGCCAAGCGAGCGGTGTCCGCCCTCCTGCGCCAGAGCGCGGTGAACGCCGCCATGCGGATCTCCCTGCGCCCGTTCGCCGGGGTGCTGCCGCTGGACTGGCTCTCCCGCCTGCCCGTCGTTGGCATCGTCCGGGACCGGCTCTGGTCGGGTGCGGAGCTGCGGCTGGCCTCGGACGGGCGCGACCTCATCGCCTCGGCCGTCCACTGGCGCGGCCTCGCGGGATGGGAGCCCGAGACGCTGGCGGCGCTGCGGAAGGTGCTCCCCGACGTGCGCGTCTTCTTCGACGTCGGCGCCAGCACGGGCGTGTTCTCCCTCATCGCCGCGCTCGACGACCGCTCCCGGCGGGTCTTCGCCTTCGAGCCCGGCCCCGGCATGTCGGAGGGGCTGGAGCGCAACCTCGTCCTCAACGGCGTCTCCAACGTCAGGCGCGTCGAGGCCGCGGTCTGCGGGCACGACGGCACGGTGGACCTGTTCATGCCGCCGGGCGAGTCCCTGCCCTTCGGAGCCTCGACCCTCGCCGGGCACCGCGAGGCCGGGACCCGCTTGCGCGTGCGTGCGCTGAAGCTCGACACCTTCGCCGCGCAGGAGGGGATCGGGTGCGTGGACCTCGTCAAGATGGACACCGAGGGCACCGAGCCCGTGGTCCTGGCGGGCGCGCGCGGGCTGCTCGAGCGCGACCAGCCGTGGATCGTCTGCGAGGTGCTGCACGGGCTCACCGAAGCCGGTCTCCACGAGGAACTGGACCGCCTCGGCTACCGCTACTTCGCCATCACGCACCGGGGGCTCGAGCCGAGACCGCGCATCGTCGGGGACCCCGCCTACCGGGAACGGAATTGGCTCTTCGCCACCGAGCGGCGCCTGCGCGCCTGCCCGCTCGGCTGACACGCGGGCCCCGCGCTCCCGGCTTGCGGCTCGTGAACGGCCCGGGCTAGAGTCCCGCGCGTCCCCCAGCATCACCGCCCGGCGAGGACCCCGCCATGCCGAGACTCGTGGCCGACCGTGAGATCCTCCACAGCACCTTCGACCTGGCGCAGGTGATGGCCGCCGCGGCCGCGCGCGAGGCGGCCGGCCAGCGCATCCTGCACCTGGAGCGCGGCGAGCCGGACTTCGACACGCCGCACCATGTCGTCGAAGCCCTCGTGGCCGCGGCGCGCGCGGGGGAGACGCACTACGCGAACCCGAGCGGCGTGCTGTCCCTGCGTGTGGCCCTGGTCGAGAAGCTCTCGCGCGAGAACGGCATCGCCTGCCACCCCGAGGACGTGGTCGTGACCATCGGGGCCACGCAGGCGCTCTGGATGGCCTTCCAGGCGCTGCTCTCCGCCGGCGAGGAGGTGCTCGTGCTCTCGCCGTACTGGATGATCGTGCCCAAGATGGTGGGCATGGTCGAGGGCGCGCGCTTCCGCCCGGTGCCGGCCTACCTCGACCTGATGGAGGGCGGGCTCACACCGGCGGGTCTCGCCCAGCGTCTGCGCGAGAGCCTGCGCCCCGAGACGCGCGGCTTCTACCTCAACACGCCCAACAACCCGACAGGCGCCGTGCTCACGCGCGAGCAGCTCGAGGCCATCGCGGCGGTGGCCATCGAGCACGACCTGTGGGTGGTGAGCGACGAGGCCTACGAGCACATCCTGTTCGACGGCGCCAGGCACGTGAGCATCGCCTCGCTCCCGGGCATGGCCGAGCGCGCGGTGACTGCCTACACCTTCTCGAAGACCTACGCCATGACGGGCTGGCGGCTGGGCTACGTGGTATCGCCGCCGCCGCTGCGGCCGGTGATGGGCCCCGTCCTCGACGCGTTCACGACCTACGGGGTCTTCCCGGCCGTGCAGAGCGCGGGGCTGGCCGCGCTCAAGGGCCCTCAGCAGGCCGTGGAGTCGATGCGGCGCGCCTACCAGGAGCGGCGCGACGCACTGCTGGCGGCGCTGGAGGGGCAGCACGCCATCCGCGCGACGAAGCCGCAGGGCGCGTTCTACGTGTACGCGGACGTGTCGGCCGCGCTCGAGCGGCGCACGGTGTGGGACGTGGTGCGCGAGTGGCTCGACCTGGGCGTGGCGGTGCTCCCCGGCACGGCGTTCGGGCCGCACCCCGAGCGCGTGCGCCTGTCGCTGGCCACGCGCAAGGAGGACGTGGTGGAGGCCGCGCGCCGGCTGCGCGAGCACTACCTGGGCACGAGACGCTCCTGACGCGTGGCGCCGTGACCGGGGCGCGCCGCGCCTGTGGTCGGCGCCGCGCTCGTGTCCGCGTCGAACTTCCTGAGCAGGCGCACGGTGGGCACTCCGGGATCGAATTCGATGACCGGGAGCCGCACCAGGGCGTTCACCCTGGCCTCGATCTCCCGGATGGCGTCCCGCTGGAGCGAGGCGACGGTGGCCGCGTCGAGGGGGAAGCGCACTCGAACCGTGATGCCCTCGACCGGGTCGATGCCGAAGCGGCGCTGGAAGCGGGCGCGGTTGCTGGGCACGAAGAGCCCGAGTGCATGCTCGACGTCGATGCCCGGCTTCTCGTGGTCCAGCAACTGGTACTCCCCCAGCTTGTAGTACATGTCGTTCGTCCAGAAGACGATGGCGCTGTCCATCGGGAGGGACTGCCACATCGAGTGGATATCGCGGTCGAAGCCCACGAAGAGCCTCACGCGCTGCTGCCCGGTGCGCAGCCAGGGCACGCAGAGGACGAGCGCGGCGAGCCCGAGCAGCGCGCCCGTGGCGAGCGCCGCGCGTGGGCCCCGGGCGCCGAGGCCCGCGAGCCGGCCGACGATCGGCGCGACGGCCGCGAGTCCCAGCGTCATGGGGTGGAGGAAATACGAGGACGGGTCGCTGACCGAGTAGACGAAGGCGCACGCGGTGCCGAGCGCGGCCGAGACGAAGAGCGTCCAGGAGATCGTCCGCCCGGCCAGGCCGCGCGCGATGAGCGCGGCGCCCGTAAGCGCCGCCAGGCCCGGGAGGAGGAAGGGGTAGACGTACGAGCGGAGCAAGCCCTGCTGCTCCGGGGACGAGCCCCACCCGCAGGCGTCGTCGCGCGGCGACCACGATGAAGAGGGCAATCGAGAGCGGTGCCGCGACGAAGATGCTCGTCACGTGATGCGCGCCGCCCAGGCCGCACAGGAATCCCCACGCTGCCGCGTGCGAGTAGAGCCGCCGCGCGGGCCAGTCCGCCTCCTCGTCCAGCGCGCGCGCGAGCCGCACGAAGCAGAGCGCGGCTCCCAGCACCCAGGCCACCTGCCAGCCGTAGACCTCGGCCAGCGTCGTCTCGTACGTCCAGACGGGGTTGAAGGCGAACAGCCCCACGGGGAGCGCCGCGACGAGGAAGCGCCCGCGGCGATCCAGGGGCGCCGCCGCAGGGATCAGGCTCAGGGCGAGGCGGTGGAACAGGTACATGGCGGCCGCGCCACCCAGGGCGGTCCATGAGTTGGCCGCGCGCGCCCACCCGACGCCGAGCGCGTGCAGCAGCGAGACGAACAGGTGTCCGAAGAGCGTGAAGAGCGGGTAACCGGTGGGGTGGGCCACGCCGTTCAGGGCCAGGACCAGCGTGAACTCGGCCGAGTCCTTGTCGCCGGAGACCGGGGGGCACTGGACGAGATAGACGGCGAGCGCTACGAGGGCGACGCCGAGCGACCAGGCGCGGGGCGCGTCCCCGCCGGCGGGTCTGGCGACCGGCTCGCCGGCGCTCGCGCGCTTGTCAGGCCTGCTCATCTTGGTGGTGTGTCTTCGTTAGGAGTGCGGTGTCGTGGGCAGGCACGGTCGCCGCCCTCTCCTCGTCGCGAGCCATGCGTCCTCCAGGCCGATGGGGAACAGCATGGTAGGGCCAAGACGGGGCGACGAAAAGTCGGAGCGGCGCCCGTCGGCCGGCTTCCGCGCGAGTTGGGGTGGGTCGTCGCCGGTCGCGCCGTGATCGGGGCGTGACGCGCCGGGGCTAGCCCTCGATCTCGTTCCCGTCCGGGCCCAGCAGGCGCGGCTTGCTCGGCGCTGCGGCGGCCGCGGGCTCCGGCGCGGCCGCGTTGTCGCCCGGCGCCTCGTCGGGCAGGGCCTCGTCCTCGTCCACGGTGATGACGTAGTTGCCGTCCACGGCCTGCGGCACGATGAGGCGGTGCAGCGCGAAGGCGAACACGTCGTCCATGGTCTCGACGGGCACGAGCTCCAGCTTGCGGCGCACGTCGGCGGGGATGTCCTCTACGTCCTTCTCGTTGAACGCGGGGTAGAGCACGGCCCGGAAGCCGGCGCGGTGCGCGGCGAGCGCCTTCTCGCGCAGCCCGCCCACGGCCAGCACCTTCCCGCGCAGGCTCACCTCGCCGGTCATGGCCACGTCGTGGCGGATGGGCCGGTCGCTCAGCACCGAGGCGATGACGAGCCCGATGGTGATGCCGGCGGAGGGGCCGTCCTTCGGCACCCCGGCCGCCGGGAAGTGGATGTGGATGTCGAAGCTCGCGAAGGCCTCGGAGTCGATCTGGAGCACGTCCGCGCGAGAGCGCACGTACGAGTGGGCCGCCTGCACGGACTCCCTCATGACCTCGCCGAGCTGGCCGGTCGTGACCAGGCGGCCCGAGCCCGGCATCTTGAGGGCCTCGACCACGAGGATCTCGCCGCCGGTCGGGCTCCAGGCGAGGCCGGTCGCCACGCCGATCTCGTCGGTCTTGCCCGCCATCTCGAGGTTGAAGACGCGGTGCCCCAGGTAGCGCTCGAGCCGCGCCGGCGTGACGACGTGCCGCTTGGTGTCGCCGGTGGCGCGGGCGCGCGCCACCTTGCGGCACACGGTCGCGATCTGGCGCGAGAACCCGCGCACGCCCGCCTCGAGCGTGTAGTGCCGCACGACGGCGCGCAGGGTCTCCACCGGCAGGCGCAGGTCGCGCGGCGCCAGCCCGTGCTCACGCAGCAGGCGCGGCACCAGGAAGCGGCGCGCGATCTCGAGCTTCTCGTCCTCGCCGTAGCCGGGCACCTCGATGACCTCGAGCCGGTCCTGCAGGGGCTCGGGCACGAGCTCGGCGTTGTTGGCGCAGAGCAGGAGCACGGCGTGGGAGAGGTCGAGCGGCAACCCGATGTACTGGTCGGTGAAGCGCGCGGTGCCCGCGGGGTCGAGCAGCTCGAGCAGCGCCTCCAGCATGACGAGGTTGCCCTCGATCACCATGCGGTCCACGCCGTCGATCATGAGCACCGGGTTGCGCACGCCGGCCTCGCGCAGCGCCATCACGAGCTTGCCGGGCTGGGCGCCGGGCTGCGAGCGGGGCACGCCGCGCAGGCCGGCGATCTCACCCGGCCCGGGCACGCTGAAGCGCACGAAGGGCCGGCCGAGCGCGTGCGCCACGGCCGCGGCGAGCGAGGCCTTGCCCGTGCCCGGCGGACCCACCAGGCACAGCGCGGGCCCGGGCAGGTCGGGCTTGAGCCGCCGCACCGCCAGGTACTCGACGATGCGCTCCTTGGCCTTCGCGAGCCCCAGGTGCATGCGGTCGAGGCGCGCCTCGACCTGCTTGAGATCGGCGTCCTCGGGGGCCGAGCGCTCCCACGGCAGCGCCCACAGCCACTGCAGGTAGGCGCGCACCTGCCCTGCCTCGGGCGAGCCCGGTGGCAGTCGGCGCAGACGGTCCATCTCGCGCTGGGCCTGCCGCGCCACCTCGGCCGGGAGGCTGGTCACGGGCAGGGGGCGGGGGGCCGTGACACCGTCGGCGATCACACGCTCCAGCGACGGCGCGGCCGCACGCAGTCCTCTTCCGGACCTTCGCTGGTTCAGCGGGGAGCGGAGGGAGCGAGCCATGGTGTCTCTCCGACGGCTGAAGGTTGTGGGACCTGTCGTCCGGAGGGGCCAGACCGGGGTGGTGGCCGCGGCCGGGGCGTTTCCCCTACCCCTTGCGATAAGCAAGCCGTCTGCCGGGAGCAAGGAATGGGACGGTAGCCCCCGGGCACCACGGCCAATGCGTTTCCGGACAGACGCTTGGGCGCCGCGGCGTGCGCGCCTGGCGGGCCCCCGCGCGGGCCCCGGGCGAGTGGCTTGGGACAGGCGACGTTAGCCCGCGAGGCCATCGCACCCAGCCGGGGGGCGGGGTCGGGCGTTGTGCAGGGTTCGAGGGCAGGCCGCAACTACCGGGGCCATCCCGCCGCACCCCGGGGTGGGGCCGCGGGGGCCGGCGGACACGCCGGGAGGGACGTCTGGGTGGCTGGGACCGGACCCGATTCTACCAGTGTGGGCGTGCGTGCCCCATGCCGTGCCGCCGGGTCGGGAGTCCGTGGGGGCGCCTCTCTTGCGGTGCACCGGGAGCCAAGCACGAAGGCCCGGCAGAGATGCCGGGCCTTCGCTCGAGACGTTCCTGGCGCGGTCAGGACGCGCCGGGAGGGACTAGGGTGCGGGACCTCCCGACGGAACACGGTCATGTGGCTCGGCCCGGGATCCTCCGGGCAACTCACGCATGTCAGCGTGACTCGTCGTATCTGGACTCCGCCCGCAAGCCTGGCGGCGCAGAAGTAGATGGCGGGGGGAACTGACTGCAGTCGTATCTCCGGCCCCTGAATGATGCGAACGGCATCCGGCCATGATGGAATCCGCGCAGGGAGCCAATCGTCGCAAGCGGCCCCAAGGGCCAGACGAGTCAACGGCTCTTCCCCGCGCCGGTCAGCACCGGTTCGCCATCTATCCCACTCCCACGCAGTCTCGTGAGGGGGTCAACCTCTATGCTGTGGCGGCCACACGCCGCTCCATGAAGTCTCGATCTTCCCTCCAGACCCGCCAGATGATCCGGGCGAGGTGATTGGCCAGAGCGACGGTGGCCGTGTTGTGACCGCGGCGGCATGAGAGTGCCAGCGCCCAGTCGCGCAGACCGTCTCGCTTCAGGTACCGCGAGGCTGAAACGAGGACCGATCGGGCGCCATGGATCAGGAGCATGCGCAGATACGAGTCCCCACGCTTGGTGATCCGGCCCCGGCGTTGTGTCTCTCCGCTGGAGAACTCCCTCGGCACCAGCCCGAGGGAGCTGGCAAAGCGGCGACCGGATCGAAAGCGTCGCACATCGCCGACCAAGGCGACGAGCGCCGTGGCAGTCAGGACGCCGACACCTGGAATCGAACTCAAGCGCGCAACGACCGGCATGAGATGGCCGGACGCTTCGAGCTGCCGCCCAATCGCTTCGACGCGTTCCGTCAGAGCGCGGATCTCCAGGCAGGTCTCGGTCAGGCCCGGACGAAGAAGTGCAGGGAGGTCGCTTTCGGTGTCCCCGATCACGGCCTCGAGACGCAGGACAGCTCGCGGTCCCCCTCGGGGGATGATGAGACCGAACTCGCGCAACACGCCGCGGAGAGTGTTGATGCGGCTGGTGCGCGTCGCGACGTATCGGGACCGCAGCCGATGTAAGGCAGTCAGGGTCTGCTGCTCCACGGACTTCACCGGCACCGGCTGAATCTCCTCGTTGCGATGCGCTTCCAGCAGCGCCCTGGCATCCGCCCGGTCGGTCTTGTTCCCCGTGCGGTAGCGAGCGACCTGGTGTGGCGGCAGCAGGCGAACCTGATGACCGTGGGCCTGGATCTGCCGAGCCCAGTAGTGGCTTGAGCCACAGGCCTCCAGGAGGACGGTGGCCGCCGGCTGCTGAACGAAGAACGCCGGCAGCCGAGAACGCGACACGCGCTTGCGCGTCGCGACGCGCCCGGGGTGGTGAGAAACGGCGATCTCGAAGACGTTCTTTGCCAAGTCAACGGCGATGGTCGCGTGCATCGGGACTCCTCCTGGCTCAAGGCCGTGCAGCTCACGGTGCGGCTCAGCACGGCCGAGCCGTGCATGCCGCGGACGGAGTCCATTACATCATCGAAGCGCCCTGTCCTCGCCGCCTCAACAGGTCTCGGACCACAAACACAGCGACCACCCCACGAAGGAGGTGGTCGCCGTTGACCGTTGACGAATGGTCACTCCATGTCACCGGTAGATCGTCTTGACCTTGCCCCACGTGGTCCTGTTCGTGGGTGTGATGCACGGGACGGGCTCGCACGGCACCCCGACGCCCAGGAAGATGCCGCCAAGAACCGCGCAGTTTGCGACGGTCGTGACGACGCACGCGCCCGGCGTGCTGTTCCGCAGACAGCAGGCGCCCGTCGGCGGGAGGCAAGCCGGGTTCGCGGCACTGCCGGAATTATGGATCGGCAGGGTGTTGTTGCACGTGACCGCGCTGAAGTCGGTGGAGTTGTTGTCGTTGTCCGTCATGCCACCGTTCCCGCGAACGCCCGCGAGGGTATTGCTGAGCGTGGGGCCGGTCGCGGTCTCGAAGCACTGCGTGGAGTTGAAGGTCGCCAGGTCCACCCAGGTCGCCGTCGCGCAGGTCGTCGTGGTGCCGCTCGTGGCGAGCCCGATCTTGAACGCGGTGCCGCTCACGGCGATGTTCCCGGTCGCATCCGGGGTCACCGGCAGAGGAAGCGCCGTGGTGCTGGCGCCCGCGGCCAGCTGGATGAGGTAGTAGCCGCACGCCGGGATGGTGGCGCCCGTCGGGAACTGGACATAGAAGTTCGAGCTGCCGCCGAACAGGGTGGAGGTCGCCGACGCGTACTGGATGGTCCAGCCGCTGATGTTGACGGGGGTGGAGGAGCTGTTGAACAACTCGACGTAGTCGTACTTGTAGTAGGCGCCGCTGTTGCCGCCGCCGCCGTACGCCTGGCTGATGCGGACTGCGTTGGACGCGAACGCCGACGTGGCCACGACGAGGCCGAGCGCGAGGAGAGCGATCGTAACCTTACGCATGGTGGGGGTCTCCCGATGGTGCGTGGACTGTGATGTCGTGTGGACCCCGACCCTCGTCCTTGCCCGCTTGGAAGGTGGACTCTGGCTGTGGTTCCCACGGTGGACGCATGCCCGTGTGCGGGACGGGTCGCCCCGACGGCGGCGCTCTCTGGCAACCTCCGATTCGCTTGAAGCGCAACCATCATATGGAAACCACGAGGCGCCTTCAAGCCGGCGCCCGAGCGTCGGCGCGACACGGGAGGTTCAGGACCCCTAAAACCCGCAGGGTCTCGCGTGGTGCTGCGGCTCACTCCGCTGTCACTTCGCGGCGTGGCTGGGCTTTCCCACCCGCATCTGGCCGGGTCCACAGATGCACCGCGTTCGCGAGCAGGAACACCGCGAACGCCCGGGCGAGAAGCGCCTGCGGCAGCCATTGCGCCAGCCAGGAGGCGGCCGGCGCTCCGGCTGCAGCCCCCAGGGCGAGCCATGGCACGAGGCGCAGGACCACGTTCCCGTGCCTCTGGTGCTCGATCGCCCCGGCCGGCGCGGTGAGCAGGATGACGGCGAGCGAGGTGCCCTGCGCCGACTGCTGGGACATGCCCAGGACCAGCGCGAAAGCCGGGACCGCGAGGATGCCGCCGCCGACGCCCATGAAGCCGGACAGCACGCCGATGGCGGCGCCCAGCGCCAGGTCGAAGGCCACCGTGGGCGCCACGCCCTGGAACGGCGGCCCCGCCGCGGCCGGCGCCTTCCACAGCAGGCGCACCGCGACGAGCGCGATGAAGATCGCGAAGGCACGGCGCAGGTCGCGCGTCGAGGTGCGCGCCGCCCAGCGCGCGCCGTAGCGCGCCGTGAGCATGCTCGCGATCCCGACCAGCGCGGCCGTGCTCCACGCGACGTTGGCGTGGGCGCCGTAGACGAAGAGCCCCGCGATGGCCGTCGCCCCGACGGCGGCGAGTGACGTGCCGTGCGCCTGGTGCTGGGTCAGCCGGAAGAAGCCCGTGAGCATGGGGATCAGGATGATCCCGCCGCCCACCCCGAACAGACCGCCCGCGATTCCCGCCACGACCCCGGCGAGCAGGGCGGCGGTCAGGTCGCGGGCGCTCACGCAGGTCCCGTCCGGCCCGGGCTAGGGCCGCACCTGGTCGAGGCTCAACTCGGTGCGCTGGACGAGGCGCACCACGTCGGCGAAGCGCGTGGCGTTGGTCGGGGCGCCGAGCACCACCGCGATCAGGTCGCGCCCCTGGTCGCGCAGCCAGGTGGCCACGCAGTAGCCCGAGGCGCCGATGAAGCCGGTCTTGCTGCAGTTGAACTCGTAGCGATTGCTGCGCAGCAGGCGGTTGGTGTTCACGATATGGTGCGTGCGCGCGACGGTGCGCCGGCGCCCCGGGTACTCGGTCACGAACACGTACGAGGGCGTGGTGGTGATCTCGCGGATCAGGTAGTGGTCCGCCGCCGCGCGCAGCAGGCCCACCATCTCGGTGGCGGTCGAGACGTTGTTGGCGTCCAGGCCGGTGGGCTCGGCGAAGCGCGTGTTCGCGAGGCCCAACTCCGCCGCCTTCTCGTTCATGCGCGCCGCGAACTGCTCCTGGGAGAGCCCCGATTCACGCGCCAGCACGCGCGTGGCCACGTTGTCGGAGTTCATCAGGCTCATGTGGAGCAGGTCGTAGAGCGCCACCCGCTCGCCCTTCCAGAGGCGGGTGTGGCCGCCCCCGCGGATCTCGTCGCGCGTCACCTCGGCCGCCCGCCGCAGGTCCGGCTTCTGCTCGAGGAACACCAGCACGCTCATGAGCTTGGTGAGGCTCGCGATGGGCACGGTCTCGCCCGCGCCCTTCTCGAACAGCACCCGGTCGGTCGCCGGGTCCACGACGATGGCGTTGCGCGCGTACACGCCCCCCCGCGGCGGCGGCAGCCGCCGGGAGCGGCGGGACCTCGTGCGCCGCGAAGCGCCCCCGGTCCTGGTCCGGGCGCGCTTGGCCCTGCTCACGGACGCCGTGGCCGTGGCGCTGGTCTTCGTCTGGCGGGTGTGGGTGCGAGTCGCGGCGTCGGCCATCATGGCCGGACACGCGACCAGGGCGATGAGGAGCAGGGCTCCCCAGACGCGCAGGGCGCGCAACAGCATGGAACCTCCCTTTGCCCCCGAGGGCGGCTGGCCCAAACCATCCATGGTATCGGGTACTGCGAGGCTTGCACTTTAGCCGCGCGATGGCGGGAGCGTCAACGGGAGAGCGCCTGCCGGACGAGGGGAAGTGGGATGGCGCCCCGGGCCAGCAGCGCGTCGTGGAACGCCCGCAGGTCGAATCCCGCCCCGAGGCGGGCCTGCTGCTCGGCGCGCAGGTCGAGGATGCGCCATCGCCCGAGCGTGGGCATCGCGGCCTCGAGCCCCGCGGCACAGCGCCGCGCCGCGCGCGCCGCCACGGCGGGCGCCAGCGGACCCTCGCGCTCGAGGAACGCCGCGGCCTCGTCGAGCGTCATGCCCTGCGCGTGGATGGAGAGCGTCACCACGCAGCGCGCGACCTCCCGCCGGAGGTCCTCCAGCAGTGCCCGCCGGCAGCGGGGGTCGCCGGCCCCGTAGCCCTGCTCCAGCATCATCTGCGGCGCGTACTGCGCCCAGCCTTCGGTGGCCGTGGCGCAGGCGGTGGCCCGCATGAGCGGCGTGGGCGCCCGCCGGCGCGCGAGCGCCTGCAGCCAGCGTCCCGGGATCCCTTCGCGCAGCGCGACGATCGCCACGGACCCGCGGTCGAGCGCGCCGAGGCGCGCGCCTTCCGGGTCCCGGTATGCGCCGGTGTCGGGAACCGCCACGGCCAGCCAGGAGTCCAGCGCGCGCTCCTCGAAGGGACCGGGCGCATCGAGCGCGGCGAGGGGCGCGCCCGGATCTCCCGCCGCGCGGGCCGCTCCGTCCCCCGCCGTCTCGCGCACGCGCAGTCGCTCGCGCCGGGGCAGGGTCACGACGGCATGCGTGTCGAGGAACGTGCGGATGTCCGTGAGCGCCCGCTCGAAGCAGACGAGCAGCGAGTCGGAGTGGAGGAGGGTCGTGTCGGGGGAGCCGGGTTCGGGTCTCCCGGACAGGGCCGCCACGCGGGGGCGCATCTCCTGCAGCTCGCGACGGCCCCGCTCGATGAGCGTGTCGGCGGGGGTGCTCTCCATCTCGGCGTACTCGAGCAGCAGGCGCGTCGCCTCCGGACCCAGCGCGGCCGGGCCGTCGGCCTGCATCTGCAGATCCGCGTGCAGGTAGTCGAGGAACTCCTCGACCGCCCGCACGGCGGCCGAGTCGGCCTCGGCCAGGTCCGCCTGCGTGCGCGGCTCACGGCAGCCGATGCCGAGCCCGGGCACGTCGCCGCGGTAGAGCCGCAGCGCCCGCTCGAAGCCGGGCAGCGCCTCCTCGATGAGCAGCCGCGGAGGCCGGCGCAGGTTGACGCGCGCCTGGCGCAGCACGTCCGGCGCCTCCTCGAGCCGGCCGGTGATGGCGCGTGCCCGGTCGCAGGTGGAGCCGGCACCACGCTCGAGCGGGGAGGCGACGCCGTCGCCGACCAGGTCGAGGTAGGCGGCCGGGTCCCGCTCCCAGCGGCGAGCGACCTCGATCCCGGCCCGCTCGGCCGCCAGGCGCGCGGCGAGCAGGTCGCGCTCGAGCGCGTCCGCGGGGGCGAGGCCGGCGCGCGGGACGGCGTCCAGGCGGGAGGCGAGGCCCTGCAGCCATTCGAGGTCGGTGCGCAGCGAGCTCTGGGTCACCGGCACCAGCCGGGCGTCGTCGCGGTGCAGCCCGAGCCGGGTGGCGAGGTGGGGCCGGCGCGCGCGCCAGCCCTCGAGGAAGTCGCGGCTCAGGCGCCCGAGTCGGGCGTCGGAGACCCGGTCGCGGTCCTCCGCGCCGGCCGGCGCGGCGATCGCGAGCAGCAGCAGCGCCGCGGCCAGCGCGCGTGCGCTCACGGTCTCGGCACCACGTCCTTGGCGAGCGCCAGCGGGTCGGCGATGCGCAGCGGCGACGTGGCGAGGAAGGCCTGGCCGTAGCGCACGCCGATCTGCCAGCCCCAGTAGCGCGCGAACGCCGTGAAGGCCTCGGTCGGCTGCGGCAGCTCGGCCGGGCGGCGGCGCTCGGGGTTGGCGAACTGGCTCCGGTGGCACTCCAGCGCGCGGATCCAGTCGTCGAAGTACGGGGTCACGTCCACGACGAAGGTGGCCGGGGTGCCGGGGGGGAGGAAGTAGAAGTAGAGCGCCCGTGCCTGGTGCGGCTCGCCCTCGACCGGGGCCTTCCCGAGGTGCGCGAGGTTGAAGGCGTTGGCCACGATCTGGCCGGTCTTGTAGTGGTCGTTGTGCCCGAGGCCGCGCCCGATGGGCAGGTTGTAGTAGGGCGCCAGGATGACCTGGGGGCGGTGCTTGCGGATCGCCGCCGCCGCGAGGCAGCGGTTCTCGAAGCTGTCCTCGATGCGGCAATCGCCCAGGTCGAGGTTCTCGCGCACGTCGAGCCGCAGGATCTTCGCCGCCTCCTCGCACTCGCGCAGCCGCTCCTCGGGCGCACCCCAGCCCATGTCCCCGGTCGTCATGTCGATGATGCCGGTCGTGTGGCCCAGGGCCTTCATCTTGCGGAGCGTCGCGCCGCAGCCGATCTCGGCGTCGTCGGGATGGGGGCCGAATGCGAGGAAGTCCACTGCCATGGGAAGGTTCTCCGACGTCTGGGACGGGACTCCGGTCCGCCGCTGGGGCCGGCCGGCATCCCGACCCGTGGCGGGCGCCCGGTCCGGACCCCGCGGGCACCAGGGTGCCCCACGGGCTGTCCGCCGCGGCCGAGCGGGCGGATGATAGCCACCGCCCCGGGCACTGACAAACCCGTATGCGGCCCGGGGCTCATGCACTATGCTGGTGCGGAAGCGCGCCCGGGGGGCATCCCGCCCCGGGCTCGTGGTTTCGGGAGGTCCGATGCTCTACTTCTCGTTCGGATCCAACCTCGATCCCGACCAGATGCGCGCGCGCTGCCCCGCGCACCGCGTGGTCGGGACGGCGCTGCTGCGCGACCACAAGCTCGTCTTCCCGCTGTTCTCGGAGGGCTGGGGCGGTGGGGTCGCGAGTGTGCAGCTCTCGCACGGCAACGATGTCTGGGGAGCGCTCTTCGAGCTGAGCGAGGACGACATGGCCGCGCTGGACCGGTTCGAGGGCTTCCGCGCGCCCGGCGATCCGCACAATCTCTACGAGCGCGAGCACATCTGGGTGGAGCTGGTGCGGCCGGAGGACGGCTCGGTGCCCCGCCGGGTGCGGGCCTGGACCTACCTCGCCCACACGGCGAATCCCACGCCGCCCTCGCGCCGCTACCTGGACGCGGTCCTCAAGGGGGCGCGTGCCCATCGCCTGCCCGACGACTACCTCGTCGTGCTGTCGCGCATTCCGGCGCTGCCCGAGGAGACGCCGCCGCCGCAGGAGTCCGGGTAGCGCCCGCGCCTCGTGCCGGGAACGACTCGGGGGTCCGCCGGCGCGGACCCCCGGATCGTTGCGGCGCGGCCGTCAGGTCACCGCCTTCTCCTGGGCCACCTCCGCCGGGTAGAGCTTCGCGAAGTAGTCGCGCAGCATCCGGTCGGAGGAGAACTTCTCGACCGCCATGGCGACGCTGGCCTGCATCATGGTCGTCCACCGCCTGCGCTCCGCCCAGGCCGGCAGCACGGCCTCCTCGAGCACCCGGTGGAGCGCCGCCATGTCCCGCTCGTCGTCTCCCGAGCCGTCGTCACCGATGGCCCAGCCGTTGACGCCGTGCTCGCAGCCCTCGGGCCACCAGCCGTCGAGGATGCTCAGGTTGAGCACCCCGTTCATCCCGGCCTTCATCCCCGAGGTGCCGCTGGCCTCCAGCGGGCGGATGGGGTTGTTCAGCCACACGTCGCACCCGCGCGTCAGCATGCGCCCCAGGGCCATGTCGTAGTTCTCGAGGTAGATCACCTGGCCCGGGTACTTCTGCTCGGCCGACACCATCCGCGCCACGATGGTCTTGCCGAACTTGTCGTCGGGGTGCGACTTGCCCGCCAGCACGATGTGCACGCCCTGCGCGAGCAGGCCCGCGAGGCGCGTCTCGTCCCGCACGATCAGGTCGGGCCGCTTGTAGCCCGCCGCGCGGCGCGCGAACCCGATGATGAGCCCCGCCTCGTCGGGCCGCAGGCCCTTGCGCCGCTCGATCTCGGCGATCAACTCGCGCCGGTGCGCGGCGTGCGCCTCCCACAGGGCTGCGGCGTCGCCCGCCGCCGCGCGGACGGCGGGGGACTGCCAGGTGGGCGGGTGCACGCCGTTCGTGACCGAGATGATGGGCGCGGCGTCGATGATGTGCTTCCACATCGTGCGCGCCGTCTCGCCGTGCAGGGCCGAGACCGCGTTGGCCATGCGGGCGAGCCGCAGCCCGGCCACCGTCATGTTGAAGGGGTCGCCGCCGATGGCCCGCATCTCGGCCCCCGACAGCTGCAGGCACGCCCCCATGCGGCGCAGGTCCTTGAGCGAGTGCTCCTCGTTGCCCGCCTTCACCGGCGTGTGGGTGGTGAAGACGATCTCGCGGCGCGTCTGCTCCAGGGCCGCGGGGAACGTGAGCCCGGCCTCCATTCGCGCGGCGATCATCTCGATGCCGGCGAACACGGCGTGCCCCTCGTTGAAGTGGTAGGTGCTCACCGGGATGCCGAGCCAGGTGAGCGCGCGCGCCCCGCCGATGCCGAGCAGCATCTCCTGCGCGATGCGCACGTCGGTGCCCGCCTCGTAGAGCCGGTGCGTGATCCAGCGGTCCTCCTGGCGCAGGGGCTGGATCAGGTAGAGCGGCACGTGGCCGAACCGGGCCGTCTGCCACACCTGGCACGGCACCTCCTTGCCACGCACGTTGACGCGCACGCGCACCCCGGTGTCGCGCAGGAAGGAGTGGTCGTAGCGGGGGAACTCCTCGTAGGGCTGGCCGTCGGGCCCGATCCGCTGGACGCAGTAGCCGCGCTCCCACAGCAGGCCGACCCCGATCACCGGCAGCCGCAGGTCGGCAGCCGACTTGATGAAGTCCCCGGCCAGGATGCCCAGCCCCCCCGAGTAGATGGGGAAGGACTCGTGCAGCCCGAACTCCATGCAGAAGTAGGCGATGTGGGGAACGCGCGGCATTCAGGCTCCGGTGCCTGGCGCCGACCCGCCGCGACCTGCCTGCGCGGGCGCGGCCGGCGGATGGTCCAACTCAGCTCTCACCGAGGGACAAGGCGACCGATGATAGAGGCGCCACGCCCGGGTCACAAGAAGCCCGGGGAGTGGCGCCACGGGGGGCCGAACAAGGAATCGGCAGCGCCGCTCCGGGACTGAAGCCCGTCCGCTGCGAGCCGGGGATCGCCTCCCGCCCTGCCTCCGGCGAGCAGTCCTCACGGGAAGGGCGGTGGGCCAGCGGGCGCGGGTCCTGCCCCGGCCACACCGGCAGATGGTGCCCGCGGACGCGATCCTCCGATCGCCCGGGACGGGTGAAAGCGCCCTCAGCAATCGCGGTCTTCCCCAGATCCGGCGACCGGGCCGCCCGGAAGCCGCATCCGTGGGCGATCCATGCCGCGCGTGGAGTCCGATGTCTCCTTGTCCCGCAAGGGATTGGAGCCCAACCCCGTACCGCGCGGTCCGCGCGCTCCTGCGCCTGTCCGTGGCACGTCCGCTGCCTCTTCCGGGTTGGACACGCACGTCCCGGTCACCGTGCGCGCGAGCGCACGGCCCGGAGCTGCAGCCGCCATTCCCGGCCGCCGGACCACGATCACGGGAGACCCCCGATGTCTCGCCGTATCTGGATGACCTTCTCGCTCGCAGTCATTCTCGCCATACCGGCGTTCGGCCTGCCGCTCGATCCGCCCGCCGTCTCGGTCGTCTCGTCGGACCGCACCTCCATCACGCTCGGGGTGCAGGCCGGTGGCAGCGGCGCGCCCGATGGGTTCATCGTCGAGTGGCTGCCCGCGGTCACATACCAGGCGCTGGGCAGCTGGCCCTCCTCGACCTCGGCGGCCGGCGGCTCGACCTACGACGGCGTGCCCACGCTCCACGTCACACCCGGCGTCCCGAGCTTCCGGCTGGGCTCGCGCGAAGTGGTCAGGGTCGTGCTGGGCGAGGTCTTCGACGAGACCGGTGTCACCGCGGCGGACCGGGATGAGCTGGATCACGGCACCGACTACGTGGTCCGCGTCCGCGCGGCCGGAGGGTCCGGCCACGAGGAGAGCGCCAGCTCGGTCACCGTCGTCTGCGCCACGAGGCCGCGCACGTCCACGGACTGCACGGTCAGCCAGGGCTACTGGAAGCGCCATCCCGAGAGCTGGAGCCGCGTGGCGTCCGTCACGCTCGGGTCCGTGAGCTACACACGGTCACAGCTCCTCGCCATCTTCGGCCAACCGGCGCGTGGCAACGGGCTCGTCTCCCTCGCGCACCGGTTGCTGGCGGCGAAGCTGAACGTGCTGCTCGGGGTCGTCCCGCCCCCGGAGGTCGACGCGGCCGTCAGGGAGGCCGACGCGCTCATCGGATCCAACCTCGTGCCGCCCATCGGCGGCGGGACGCTGGATCACTGCCAGGTGCGGTCCCTGATTCACACGCTCAGCGACTTCAACAGCGGCACCCTCGGCCCCGGCCACTGCCCCGACAGCCTCCACGTGCTTCCGGCGAAGAGCGAGACCTGGGGTGGCCTGAAGGTGCACTACCGGTAGCGCCACGCCGGCCGCCGGACTGCAACGCGCGACGCCGCGGGTGACCGCGGCGTCGCGCGCATTCGGGGCAGGGGTCTCCTGCGGGCGCCCATCGTTCGCGAGGCTCCCGGGCGCGGCCCGCGCCGAGAGCCTGATGGCTGGAGCGGCGTCGAAGCGCGTGAAGAGGGCTCTTCTGAGGTCCGCACACCGGTGGTAGGCTCCGCGATTGCCGATGCGACCTTCGTTTCGGGGTCCCGGCGGGGCGCGGACGCGACGCGTCTCCCGCGCCGGACGGGAGGAGGGCGAGATGAGCGAGCGCAGCGAGTACATCCTTGACGCCATCGATCTGCGTGGCGCCGTCATCGGTCGCATCTCGGGCCAGGACGAGCGCGGCCGTCCGCTCGTGGCCTGGCCCGGGTGGGAGGGGGCTCCGCGTTGGGCCGAAGTCGTCTTCCGGGCGGATCCCGTGGACTGGAGGGCGTGCAGCGGTGCTCGCGCGCTGCTGGCCCTGGCGGAGGGCCCCGAAGGGATGGTGCCCGTCCTGGTGGGCCTCCTCGATCCGCCGCGCACGCTGGATGGTCCGCTGCCATCTGCGCCGGGGGATACGCTCCGGGTGCCGGGGGCCGTGGCCGATCCGGCGGCGAGCGCGGTTGCGCCCGCCGATCCCGCGGCGTCCCGGAGCCCGGCCCCCCAGGACCTGCACGTCGAGGCAGGCCGGGAGATCGTGCTGCAGTGCGGTGAGGCGAGCATCGCGCTCCGCGCCGACGGCCGCATCGTGATCCGGGGAGGGTACATCCTGTCTCGCTCGACCGGCGCCCACAAGATCAAGGGCGCCACCGTCCAGATCAACTGACGCACCGCGCGTGGAGAGGCCGCGGCCTCTCCGCCACGGATCGGCCATCCCTGCGGACGCGGACATGCGACTCGACCTGCTGGAAGAGCACGTGGACGAAGCATGCTTCCTGTTCGGGCAGCGCCAGAACGCCCTGCGCTCGCTGGTGCTGACGCAGGGCTACCTCGA
>Ga0315295_10001523_pt1 | contig 19870 bp, 16 predicted proteins | sample YL17G14_0_MG_FD_204453 | JGI IMG/M metagenome (GOLD analysis project Ga0315295, IMG submission 204453) | Sediment microbial communities from Yellowstone Lake, YNP, Wyoming, USA - YL17G14_0 | ecosystem: Environmental > Aquatic > Freshwater > Lake > Sediment | place: USA: Wyoming | collected...
CCGCGATGCATCAGCACATCCTGGACATGGCCAGGCCCATCGCCATGCTCAGAAAGGCCCGGACCGGCGGCAACTAGACCGATCCCCTTCTCTCACCCTGCCGCTGGGGGGAAACCGGCCCCGGGGCCGCCATGACCAGACCCCACCTTCGCCGGCAGCACTTCGAGGAGTGGTGATTATCGGGTGGTTTTCCGCCTCTCCCCAGGCGACCGGAGCGGCAGGCTGTCCCTGAGGGCGTGCTCCGCCACCGGCACCAACTCCTTCAGGATCTGTTCCCCCCGTTCGTCCTCAATGAGCGCCACCAGGATATAGCGGCGCCAGGTCTCACCCCAAACCAGGACCGAGTCCGCATGGAAGCCCCGAACTTCCCCTGACTTCCGGTACAATCGGTTAGGCGGCACGGTCCCTGCCAGCACCGCGACGAACTTGCCGGGCAGGTCCGGAAACGCCAGGATTTTCAGCATCTGGCCCGAGCGCTCCGGGTTGATCAGCCTGCCGTACGCCAGCAGGTAATAGAAACGGCAGACCTGGTAGGCCGTGGCCGTGTAGAGCCGACCCGTAATGGGTTCGGGGTTTTCCTCGCCGCCATGGGAGTAAGTGCCTCCCACCCAGATGCCCCCGCCGGTTGGGGGGTCGTAGAACCCGTAGCGACGATCACGGGTGAGCGCCTCGATCCGCCTCAAGCCGATCTGACCGATGACCTGACTGGCCGCGGGGTTGCTCGACCGGCGGATCATCTCGATCAGGTCTCGGTGGATCTCAGAGGTCTCCTTCAGGCTGCCGTCTTCGAAGCCCTGGAAGGCCGCCAGCAGCACCATGAGCTTCGGCAGACTCGCGGCATACATCATGGTATTGCCGTTCACCTGGGCAAAGCGCGGCACTGTTGGGTTTGAAAGGTCGACCAGGCCCACCGCCATCTTCCCTTCGTCCATCAGGGGCCGCCAGGATGCATGCTGTTTCAGGGCCAGCTCCAGTCCGGCCTGCAACTTTTTGTCCCACCTTTGGGACAGCGGCCGCCATTCCGGGCCGGAAACGCAGAGAGGCAGGGGCGGGGTTCCGGCGTCGCCCAGGTTCAGGCCCATCGCCACAACCCCAAGGACGGCAAAAACGATGGCGGTAAAAACCTTCACCCAACTCTCCAAGATCAATTCAAGTTGCGCGCCAGCAATTTTGCCTTCTTGGAGGCGAACATGAGGTTTGAGGTGCGCGCCCGGTGGCGGTAACCGATCCCAAAGGGGAGAGACTGGATATCCTGGCCCCGTCTATACATCGCCGCCATATCCGCCTGGTAGCAGTTTCTGAAGAGCGAAATGGGGCCGGCGTAGGTGCCGTAAAATCTGAGATTCCACACGGTAGGGTCGAAGTGCCTCAACGGGATGGCCGAATCACCTTGCAGCACATCTTGGCTCTGGTCCAGAATGAACTGTCTGATGGCGGAAAAGTGAGGCTTGTACATCAAATAAGAGGCGGCTTTGGCGAAGGTCGTCACCGGGCCGAAGCTTTTCAGGAAAGAGACAAAAGGCTGGTTGCGTGCCAGGGAATCGTTCGCGAGATTGAACTGAAAGTAGTAGAGAGTTTGAGCGCCGGCCTCGCCCGGGCTTTCAAAGACGATCCGCACCCCCGGAATGCCGGTGGGTGGATCTCCCGGACCCGCCGCGGCGGACTCTGCGATGCTTCCGTCCGGCTGCATGGCCCAATACTGGACGTCAAGGACCCGGGCCTGTTCCCTGGCCAGGAAAAACATGAGGACCGGGAGAGTCCCCTTGAGTTCACTTTTGCCTATGGAGGATCTCATTTTGTCCGTGATGAAAAAGTCCAACTGGAGCAGGTCGTAAAGGGAACGTTGCAGGCTGGCAAAAAAATTCCGTCCATTGAGGGCGGAAAAATCCGGCAGGTTTCCCACCGGTTCCAGGGCGATCAGCAGGTAAGTCTTGGCATGGGGGAAGAGGGCAAAAACGTTGACGAAATCCGGGCCGCTGAAGGGATAAAACACGGTGGCGGCTAAAGCGGAGCTGAGCTCCTTGGAGGCCCACTCGCTCATGGGCGCCAGTCGCCCCCGGGTGAAACTCTCCCAGTTATGGTCGGTAAACCTGGCATGCCTGATCCAGGCCGGACTATCTTCATATGCAGCCAGGGTGCTCTCCCGGTTGCTGATGCCGGCGATAAAGAGGGCGTAATCATCATAAGCCGGGATGCACTTATCGGTGCGGTCGGGTTTGCAGACGGTACGCCCGTCGGTGGCGGAGACTGGCTCCGAACCGGCGCCCAAAGCCGGGATCGACCCCAGAGCCAGGAGCAGCAATATCGCTGCCAGGCCGAACAGGTTCGTTTTACGCATCATTGGTTCCCTTCTATTTTTTTAACGTATGGATTTCTCAATAACTTTTCCTTGAGATCTGGGGAGCCCCGTGGCCGCCAGGAGCTTGTACAACAGGAGTCCTGAGGCCACGGTCAGCAGGCCGCACACGGAGGGCAGAGGTCGTTCGATGAATAAATACACGAGCATCCAGCCGTAGAGCAGGAGGAAAATCGCCGGCGTTACCGGATATCCCCACGTCTTGAAAGGTCTTGGCAGGTGAGGGTGCCTCCGGCGCCAGACGAACACCCCCAGTACGGTCAGGGAGGCGAACAGGGCCAGGGTGAACCCCACATAGGTTAACACCGTATTGAAAGTCGCGGTCAGGGTGAGAAAAATCGCCACCGCGGCTTGCAGGATAATGGCATAGACCGGGGCGCCTCTCGCATTCCGCTTCGCTAAGATCCTCAAGCTCTTTATGTCCTCGCTCATGGTTTGGGTCACCCGCGGGCCCACCATGATGAGGGAACTGAGGCTGGAGATCAGCGCCAGACAGATCAGCACCGTCATCATGGCGCCGCCTCTGCCGCCGAATATGGATTTCGCCGACAGGTAGCCGACGTCGATTTGACCCGAAAGCTCGCTCATGGGCACGGTATAAAGAAAAATATAATTGATAAGGCAATAACAGAGGGAAACGAAGGCAGCCCCCAGAAATAAAGAGATCGGCAGATTTTTCTCCGGCCTGAGAATCTCACCCGCGATGTACGACGATGAATTCCACCCGGAATAGGCGTAAAAGACATATACGAGAGAGATGGCAAAAGCCGGGCTGAACAGAGATCCCAGGTCGCTGCGGGACGGCACCAGGGTAATGTTCTGGGGGGTCGTCACGAAAAAGCCCAACCCGATAAAACTGACGATTAAAAGAATTTTCCCCCCGGTAAACAGGTTTTGAAAATGGCAGCCGAATCTCACATCCGTCAAATGCACCAGGGAGAGGATCACAATTATTGACACCGCGATGACCGTCTTGTCGATGCCCGGCAAGATGGCGCCGGCGTATTCGCCCAAAGCAATGGCCGCCAGCGCGATGGGAGCCGCAAACCCGGCCACCATGGAGACCCATCCCGAAAGAAAGCCGATGGCCGGATGATAAATATTGGAGAGATAGGTGTATTCGCCTCCGGACCTCGGCATCATGGCGCCCAGTTCCCCATAGCACAGGGCCCCGCAAAAGGCGCCCACACCCCCCAAAACCCACAGCATGAGCACCGCAAAGGGAGAGTGCAGGCTTGCTACCTGGAAGCCCAGGGTGGTGAACACGCCGATCCCGATCATATTGGCAATGACAATGATGGCGGCGGAAAAAAGGGTTACCGGCCTTCTCTCCTCGGGAGCGCCTTGGATTCCGCCTTTATCCTGGTCAGTCACAGATTTGTCTACCTCGCGGCCCGCACCAGGTTCAGTAAATCCGGCGCCGGGCCAAAAAATGCCAGGGCCTTGCCATCCGGACCCCTCCTTGGCTGGATCGATTTTACTTGAATCGGCCTGCTAAGAAACCCAATTTTTCTTCCGCACCGGGCTTACCGGACAAACGAGATTCCAAAACCGCCTCGATTGCCGACGGATAAACTTTGCCGCTGATGGCAAAACCCCAGGTAATACCGCAATGTGCCACCTGGAGGCCCGGTAAGTTCCTAGGGGCGGTGAAGGCAGCGCCCTTACAACCGCCTGGGGAAATGAGGAGGTAATTTTAAAGATATTCCTGGGACCCTCCACTTCCCCCCACCGGCACCAAGACTTCCATCCGCCGGCCGGGTTTTGGGCCGAGCCATGGTCTCCCCCGGATTGAGGCGACGGGGACCGCTGGGGTGGTGGCCAGCACCCTCATACCCGCATGATTAAAGACCGTGTGTCAATTTCGCTTGCTTTTCATAAAATATTATGTTAACAAAACAATTTCTGGCACAATCTTTGCGCAATAGCACGCCATTAAAGGTCAACCTGCCGACACTCCTTCTGAACGACGCCAATCCCCTTACTCCAGCCGGCGCCTGACCTCAACTAAAAAACCGAAACCGCAGGAGGTAAATAATTTTGAAAACGGTGATCATATTTCTGCTCTTAACCGTCCCAGCCTTGGCCCAGCCCTGGCCACACACTCCTCCCCCCATAGGCCATCTTTTCTTAAAGCAGGAGTACTGGAACTACATCAAGGAAGCCGCCCAACGCTACCAAATCTCACCTTACCTCATCCAGGCCGTATGCGCCATCGAATCAAGATACGACCCTGAAGCGAAGTCGGGGAGATGCTTTGGCCTGATGCAATTGCACCAGGACACCGCCAGAAAGTATGGAGTTGACCCCCACGACCCCCGGGCCAACATCATGGGTGGGACGGCAGTCCTGGCCAGCCTGCTGGAGAGATACCACGGGGACATGAGGAAAGTTTTGAGAAAGTATAACTCCACCTGCACCGCGGCCTATGAGCGCGAGGTCATCCGGGCTTATAAACAGGCGCAGCTTTTTGAAACATCTTCCCTGGTGCCTGGTAAGCCCAAAAATTAGTCTTGCCATCCTGAACCACTTCCCCGGCCGGATTCCCGCCCCTGCACTCTGTAGGGACAGGTTCGTCTTGCCGGGTTGAAGCCTGGGTTGGAAATGCCCCTGTTTCGGACCATGTGGTTGGAGAAAATTCCCCTTGTTCCGCCCTGAGCGATCATGGCGTATTCTGCCCCATACAAGATTTCTTCGGGATGGTTGATTGGTCGCGGTCCCCCGGCAATTGGAGACCGGGGGAGTCCAATGGAGAGCAGGGGCCCCATAAACCCTGCCTAAGGCATGCCGGGGATTTAAAGGAGTGAAGAATTTCCTGGCTTGGACCGGAAGGGAGGCCGAATTTCCCTAATTTAAATAAACCCTTGCAACCCATGACTAATTCGAAGGGGAAACAGAGTCTTCCATTGACTTGCCAGCTAACCTGTGTTAGAAGGGGCAAAATACGTCAAGCAATTACCAGAAGCTTTTATGATGGCCGGTACAGGAGGGAATTATGAGATTGGCAAAAGTTAATATGGCGCTTTCAGTTCTGGTCACGGTTTTATTCCTTGGGTACAACTGTTATGCCCAGCCCAACATTCCTAAGGAAAACATTCCCTCCAACCTTTCCGCCGAAGTCAAGGCAGAAGCGGAAGGCTTATATGCCCCCGAGGCGGCCAAGCGAGCCCAAGCCGCCATCAAGTTGGGAAACATGGGAGAAAAGGCTGTTCCGGCGATCCCCTTGCTCATCGGCATGCTGGGCGATAGCGCCGGGATAGAATTAAAGGCCCAGCCTGAATCTAAAATTGCCGAAAACACTTCCCCCGGCATTGAAGCCGCAGTGGCTTTAGGGAAAATTGGCGACCCGGCCTTAGACCCGTTGATTGCCGCCTTGAAGGATAAAAACCCCCACGTCCGGGTTCTGGCCGCCGTGGCCCTGGAAGAGCTTGAAAATCCCAAGGCGGTGGAAGCCTTGATTGCTGCCCTGAAGGATGAAAATCTTGATGTGCAAAGCAGCGCCGCCAGGGCCTTGGGAGAAATCAACGATACCAGGGCAGTGGACCCGTTAATTGAGGCCTTAAAGGATAAAAAGGCCGAAGTCCGGGGCACCGCGGCCGTGGCCTTGGGAGAGATCGGGGATAAAAAAGCCACCGCGCCCCTGGTCGCTGCTTTGAAGGACCCCAGTGAGAAAGTTCGCCGTTTGGCCGCCGTGTCCCTGGGGGTGATAAGCGACAACCAGGCAATAAAACCTCTGGTAGCCGCCTTGAAGGATAACGCTGCCGAGGTCAGAGCCGCCGCGGCCAGGGCATTGGGGATACAAGGTGATCTGAAGCTGTCTCAAGAGCCTTTACTTGCGGCCGCCCAGGATAAGAATCCCCAGGTGCGGGCCGTTGTCATCGAGGCCCTGGCCGGGATGAAGTCTCCCAAGATCGAAGGGATCTACATCACCTCCTTGAAGGACGAGGACCTCAATGTCCGATTGAGCGCGGCCGAAGCTCTGGCTGAGATTAAATCTCCCAAGGCAATGAAACCCTTGATGGCCGCCTTGAAAGATGAGTCCCCCAGTGTTCGCGCCGCCGCTGCTAAGGCCTTGGGCGCGTTAGGCGACCCCATGGCGGTGCCGGCTCTCTTTGATCTCCTGAAGGACAAGCAAGAAAGTGTCCGGGCCAGTGCAGCCGAGGCCCTGGGGAAAATTAAGTCTCCCCGGGCCATTAAAGCCCTGGCGAGCTTTCTTAAAAATGACGAGTTGCCCGTCCGGGTAAGCGCCGCGGTGGCCATGGGCCAGATCGGCTCGCCCCGCGCCGTCAAACCCCTCATCAGTGCTTTGGGTGATAAGTCCCAGTGTGTCCGTGAAGCCGCGGCCATGGGGCTGACCCATATAACCGGGAAGAATTTTGGCGAAGATCAGGTAAAATGGAACAAGTACTGGGAGGGCAATAAGGAAGCCTATCTCAGCGTCTGTACCAAGGGCTTGTGCCGCTATTAACGTGATCAACCGCATCGAGCCGGGAAACCATTTCCCCACCCGGAGATGGTTTCCCGGCCCTGCCTTCCGAATCCTCCATCTCTCGCGCCGTGCCACGCCACGCCACGCCTGTCCCCGCCCCTGTCCTCCACCCCTCAACCCTCGTCTTAGCGGGGGGCCGGGTCCAACTCTGTCTTGGCCTGATTGCGCCGGTGGGTTTGGCGGGGCCCTAAGTATTCCCCCAGCGGGCCCACCCACAGGGGCGCCCCTCCGGTTAATTCGTTCATTTTTGACTGCAACTCGCCGGAAAATCGACGGGAAATGAGTTCAGGAGATGGGGTGGAGAAAGGCGCTATGTTTTTCGCCGGTGCCGAAAACCCCGCCGCAAGCTTCTCGCTGGGAACAGGTATCGCATGTCGGCGGGTAAGACTGTTTCCAGTCAGTGATGGATTTCCTGGCAAAGGGCCAAAGTTCCCGGGGCAGAAGACAGAGCTGATGGTTATAAATGGACACCGGCACCAACCGGCGCGCCAGGTACAGAACCGCGTGGGCCAGCTGGTCCTGGTAGTCATACGGGTCCACCCACAGCTGGGCCAGGTTTTTGCTGGCCAGCCCCCTGGTTTCCATCCCCATGAAGGCTACCTGGAACACGAACGGCAGGTTCTGGTAAACGAATGCCGCATATTGAGTCAACCGCTTAATGGTCAGGGCGTGGAGGATGGTCCGCAGGCCCACCGGCTGACCCAAAAGCGCCAGATTATGAAGGCCCTGGAGCGTTTCATAGAAGCTCCCTTTGGCCCCCATGATGGCATCATGCTCAGTATCATTGTCCGCGAATAGGGGCGTTTCAATGAGCAAGTTCGGGTAGCCGGCTTTCACCAGCGCCCGGGCGAACTCCAAATCTTTCAGGCGCCTGCCGTTGGTCAGCAAGGTCAGCAGCGTGTTGGGTAACTTCTGCCTGCAGGTCTGGACCAGGGTAATTAAATCCTCCCCCAGCAGGGTCGGTTCACCCCCCGTAATCCCCAGTTGTTCCGTTTCTTTGGGGTCCAACAGGGAAATGAGTTGAAGATTATTCTCATAAAGGTCGTCAGGGTCGCCGGTCGGGGGTTGGGGACACATGACGCAGAGGGAATTGCACCGGTTGGTGGCCAGGATGCTGTTATATGGCGAGCCAGCCTTGTAAACCACCATAATTCTGCCGTCAGGTTCGATCAAGACCACATCGCCGTCGCCCAGGTCGGCACAGTGGTCCTGAGGCACATCCAGGATGCAGGGGATTTTAGGGGGCGGGGTAAATTGACTCGCGGCGGGAACTATGCAGGCGGCCAAATTTCTGCGGCCCCAGGGCCGGAAAGGGAGCCTCCGAAGGTTATCGGGGAAACCCGCCAGAAAGACCAGCGGCTTGCCATTAGACCAGGCCGACGTCTTGGTGCTGATCACCCCCATAAACGGGCGAGTTATGGCCGAGGCAGTGCCGCTTAATTCGTACACGGGGCTTCACCCCTGACTTCGGCCAGAGTGCGGTTGGTTATCCAAGACCAGAACACATCCATAACTCCCGGGGCATCCTGGTCGATGAGCTCCAACAGAAATTCGATGATTGCCTTGTGTTTCATGCAGAAATCGCTGGTGGGCCGGTGTCCCACCAGGTTCCCCTGAATGGCGTAATTCCGCACCGGGTCCGACCCACAGTAAGGTTGCAAGGGACAGGAATGACAGCCCGGCAAGGTTTCAACGCAAGAAACCTCGATTAACTCCTGGAGCACCGGAGAAGTGAAGATGTCCAGGTAAGAGTCCCGGTTCACATTGCCCAGGTAAAACCTGCGGTCTCCCATCTTGGCCAGCATCCTGGCTTCGTCACACGGATAAACATCGCCGTTGAAATCGTAGATTACCCCGTTGATCCCTGCGCCGGTGGGGGATTGCAGGTCTACGAACCCGGTGGCGAATGGCGTCAGGATGCGGCTCAAGAGGATGCAGGCATAGCCTTCCACCAGGGGAGTTCCCGCCAGATTAAGCTCAATAATGTAGAGCAGGGCTTTCTTATAAGCCTCCACAAAATCCTCCATGGGATAGGCAAAGCTCTGTCTATGCTCATCGCTTTGGGCGTACCCATAGGGGTTGACATGCCTGAGAAAAATCCCTTGAAACCGGAGCGCGGCGTACTCGTCGATAATCTCTTTAAAATGGCTCAGACCCTCTTCGGTGGCGGTCATCAGGGGGTTCACCCCGTCATGACCCAGAATGCTCCTGGCGTGCTTAAGGTTTTCCATGAATCGATCGTAACTGCCTTCCCCGGTCCGCATAACGCGGTGCAGGTCATGGATTTCCTTGGGGCCGTCCAGGGAGCTGGAGAGGGTGATCCCTTCTTTTTTGCAATACGCCAGGATAGAGGCATCTATCAGGGTCAGATTGGTGCAAATGACAAAATAAAGGCTCTTTTTCTTCTTCCGGTTGAGCCTCTTGGCCTCTCGCACGATGGTTTTGACCACCTCAAAATTTAACAGGGGTTCTCCCCCCTGAAATTCTATTTTAATGAGTTCGGACGGGCTCCCCATGATTTTGTGGACCACATTGATGGCGGTCTCCGGAGTCATGTCCCAACGCTGCTGGTCCGCGGGCTGACTGGAAGCGTGACAGTAATGGCACCGCTGGTTGCACCGCAAGGTTACCACCACCATGTGCAGGCCGGTGAAACCCTTTAAAAATTCCCTTTTCGTGCGGTACTTGGTGGCCAACAGTTCGATAACCGGGGTGACCGCGGTGTCGGTCACGAAGTGCTTGCCCTTTAAATCCAAAAATACGCCGGAACCGGGGTCGAGGTCATAGGAAACGAGTCTTTCGAAGGTCTCCCGATCCAGGAAAATAAATTCCCCCACTTCATTGACCACCAGCATCCGGTTGCCTGGAAACGGACTGAAGCGGAAAGGCATGAGGGTGTAGCGCTCAGTCACGGCCGACAATTCTTTTGACCTCGGCTTTGAGATTGTCCAGGGGTGCAAAGGCTTGCTGCACAATGAGGCGGCGGATTGCGCCATAGCGCTTTTCGAGATCAAGCCTGAGCTGCTGGTCGATGAGCTCATTCATGAACTTATTCTCGACCTCCGCCCGATCGGTGTCCGTGCATGAATCAAGAAATTCCAGGGTGACTTTGACATAACCTGCCTGGGCCGGCTCCACCCGGTTGCGGCATAATCCCGAGAGGGCGTAAGTGGCCGCGAAGACCGCTTCTTTTTCGTAAAGAGCTTTGCTGAGAATGACTTCGAAACCGCCTGGTTTTCTTTTGACTTTAGCGTCCATCAGCGTTCCTTCTGGTTAATAAGAGGAAGTGAAATGAAATATCCCAAAGTATTCATTATTGATACAAAAAAGACAATCCACAAATCGCCATAATTCTTATCTTAAATATAAAAATAGTATAGGTTTCGGAAAAATCCTCAACAGGGAAATCAACGAAGAAGTGATGTTTCAAAATCCTTGTGCTAAGCAAATATGGGGAAGGGGTAGCAGGATTATAACTTGCAATTGACGTCAATTTTCACGAACTAACGTCACTTGTAACTAGGTAATTATAGCAAATTATGCATATTTAATAATAAATTACCACGAAAATCTTTTATGCGATTGGGTCCTTTTATCTATAGCTGTCGTAATGTGAGTAATGCGCCCGATGCGCGTAGTGGGCCCAGTGCGAGGCGTGGTTTCCATGAGAATAATGGTTCCAATGTCTAACTAACGTTAAGTCTTTCTCCTGGCTCATTTTACCAAGTGTATCAACGCCGAGTTTCAAATAAAGGGGCGTGGTGGTTTTGACCTCATTCAGTTGCTTTGCCTGCGGTTGGGGAATAGGGGTCGCAGAAGCGGGCCAGACACCCAAAAATGAAAGAATTCCCAGTGCAATATAAGCTACCTTGGCCCCGATCTTTTTCATGGCGTCCTCCAGTATAAAAAACTTCTAAAAGGGGTATCCGCTGTAAGATCCTCTCCCAAACCACCGCTTCCCTGCGGCCGATTTCCCCTAAACCTCTCGGGAAATTTCCAGATGTTCCCCTTATAATTAAAACAGGTTAGAAAGTCAACGGAAAATGGGGCCGGCCTCAGTCAAAAAAAAATTGGCCGGTCGCCTGATCCGGCCCCACCGCACCTGCACGGATTCAGGGCGTTGCCGCGCTACGCCAGGATTTCAGGCCTGCCCACACTTTCCGATCCCGGCTTTTCATAACCAGGGCCCCGGGTGAGAGAGGTGAAAATCCTGCCCCAGAGGGTCTAAGAGACAAGGCTCCAAGAGGGGCGGTTCCCCAGATGTACCCTGCCTCCCGGACCCATGGCCGCCTCATAATGATCAGGGTTGTCTGGTGTTCCAGGTTGATGAGAAAGTTTACTCATTAAGGTCTGTCCCGGTGCTTCATCTGTCCCAAGTCCGTTAAGATAAATTTTTCGGGTCAGCTCTCAATACGGGCTCATGGTGTACTTCTGCTCACCCTTGGGGACGTACCATTTGATGAAGTTGTAGTCGATACCGGCAGGGGCGGGTTTGATGCCCCGGAAGCGACGGGATATGGCCGGCAGCGCATCGGGGACGAAGAGGAAGGTGTAGGGCTGGTCCTCGGCCACGATCTCCTGGAAGCGGAAGTAGGCCTGCCGCCGCTTCTCCCGGTCAAAGGTGTGGCGGCCCTCCTCCAGCAAGGCGTCCACCTCGGGGTTCTTGTAGCCGATGACGTTGAGTTCGCCGGGCTTGGTCTTGGTGGAACTCCAGATGTCGAACTGGTCCGGGTCCAGGCCGGTGTTCCAGCCCAACAGGATCGCTTCGAACCGCCCCTTTTCGATGAATTCCTTCAGGAAGGCGGCCCACTCTACCTGCCGGATCTTCACCAGGATGCCGACCTGCCGCAGGCGGCTCTGGATGATCTCCGCGGTGCGTTGCCGGGTATCGTTTCCCTGGTTGGTGAGGATGGTGAACTCGAAGGGGCGGCCGTCTTTAACCAGGACCCCGTCGGCATTGGGGGTCCATCCGGCGGCGGCCAGCAAAGCCTTGGCCCTGGCCGGGTCGTAGGGAAATTTGGGCACGTTGGGGTTGTAGTACCAGGTGCCGGGCTTGTAAGGACCGTAGGCCTCTTCCCCCAGGCCCATGAGCACCCCGTCAATGATCTCTTTTTTATTGATGGCATGGGTCAACGCCTGGCGCACCCGCCGGTCGGCGAACCGGCTATCGTTCTGGTTGTACCCCAGATAGATGTAAGAGAAGGGCATGTAGCGATACTTTTCATACATCCGCTTGAACTTGGGGTACTCCGTCTGGCGGCTGTACTGTATGGCATTGAGGCCCATGCGGTCAAGGTTCCCGGCCTTGAGTTCCATGAACATGGTGGCCGTGTCCGGTTTCACCAGATAAACGAAGCCGTTGAGATAGACGCGGCCCTCAAAATAGTCGGGGTTGTAGGCCAGGGCGATCTTTTCCCCGGCCCGCCACTCCTTGAAGATATAGGGGCCGGTGCCGATGGGGTGCCGCCCCAGAGGCGACTTGGTGATGTCTACGCCCTCCAACAGGTGCCGGGGCAGGATGTTCAGGCCCCAGGAACCCAGGGCCGGGGCGAAGGGCTGGGGATAGGTGACCCGGAAGGTGAAATCGTCCGGCGCCTCGGCCTTTTTCACCTGGAGATAGTCACCGGAATAGGCGGTGGGCGTCTTGGGGTCCACCATCACCCGGTACGTGAACAGGACGTCTTTGGCCGTGAAAGGGGCGCCGTCCTGCCACTTGACCCCATGGCGCAGATGAAAGGTGATGGTGAGCCCGTCCGGGGAGATGTCCCAGCTCTCGGCCAGGTCTCCCACCAGGTTGAGGTTGCCGTCATACTTCACCAGGCCGTTGTAGATCAGGGAGATGATGTTGCCCGAGGATGAATCCATGGCCAGGGGAGGGAGCAAAGTGCTGGCGTCGCCGATGGAGGCGTCGATGAACAAATCGCCGTAAGCCGGGCCGGTGTCCGGACCGCCATAGGTCTTCTCCTCCTCCTGGGCCTTGCAGCCGGCCATCAAGAGAACCGCGAGGACTAGGGAAAAAATAAGTCTCAACCAGCCGCGGCCGGAATTTGCACCGATCATCCCACGCTCCCATGGCCAGGCTGATTAAAGTCCCCCTTTTGCAAAGGGGGATTTAGGGGGATTTCCTCAATTCTTCTCATCCCCCCCATAACCCCCTTTAAAAAAGGGGGGAGAAGGTCAGATGATTGCCGCGCCTTCCTATCTACTATCCATGGATAAATATTTTGCATGTGTAGTCGTTCCCGCTTAAGAGAGTTTCTGGACCCGGGTTGCACTCATCTATGGGCGGGTTTGAAACCCGCCCCTACGAGGAGGACGACAGACTTGATGCACCCGAGGGCCGTTTTTCTCTTGCCCCGGCCCCGCCTTTTGGATACATTTAAAGAAGTCGGGACGTGGCTCAGCCTGGTAGAGCACAGCGTTCGGGACGCTGGGGTCGGAGGTTCAAATCCTCTCGTCCCGACCATCCTCCCGGGGCGGTAATGAAAAAAATACCTCTCGTCGTAGGTTAATCCAGCTTTTTCCACCAGCCGGAACCCTCAACTCATAATATCCCGCTTCATCCGCTCGAATTCGTCTTGGCTGATCTCCCCTTTGGCGTAGCGTTTTTTCAGGATATCCAGGGCGGTTTCGCCCTCAGCGCTGCGGCCTGGTTCCCAGGGCCGTTTGGCGCCGCGGCGGCCGAAGATGAAGTAAAGGCACAGGCCGATCATGACAAGCCAAAAGATGGGCATGATGATGGGGAAAATCCACAGGTGCCACTGCCAGTAATGTTCGGGATACATGGGAGCCTCTTGATGCACAGGCAGGAAAGCCTGCGCCACCGGGTAATCTCAGGGGCGACCCAGCGGGTCGCCCCTACTTATGGGATGGGGGAGGGGTAAGGGCAACTTACGAAAAAGCCCTTAGCCCCTCCCCCACAACTCTTTTCTCTTCCTCTCTTGCCCTTCACCTACCCCTTCCGGCGCCAGCGGGGGCCGGCCGGGGTGTCGGTGATCTCGACGCCCCGGGCGGCAAGTTCATCCCGGACTTTATCCGCCGCGGCCCAATCCCGGCGGTTGCGCGCCTCTTCCCGGGCCGCGAGCTGCGCCTCGATCTCGTTATCCCCGGCCTCCGCCGCCGGTGCCAGGTTCATGACGCCCAGGACTTCGTCCAGTTCCCGGAAGCGGGCCAGGATGGCGGTGGCGGCGGCCTGTCCCAGGCGCCCGCGGTCGATGTCGGTGTGGAATTCCCCCACTGCCGCGAACAGCGCCGACAGGACCCGGGAGATGTTGAGGTCGTCATCCAGGGCGGCGACGCACTCCTTTTTCAGCAAAAAGAGGCGCTCTTCGATGGCCGGGGTGAGGGGGGCCTCTCCGGTTATGAGGGCCAGGCGTTCCAGGAAGTGGTCCAGGCGGGCCCGGGCCACGGCCGCGGCCTTGATGTTGGTGTCGCTCACGGCCAGGGGTTTGCGGTAGTGGGCGGCCAGGAGGAAGTAGCGCACCTCCTCGCCGCGGTAGCCCTGGGCCATCAGGTCCCGCACCGTGATCTGGCCCGCTTCTTTCAGGGGGCGGCCGTCCTTGAGGACCCGCTCGCAGTGGAGCCAGGCCCGGGCCATGGGTTTGCCCGTGGCCGCGGTGAACAGGGCGTTTTCGTTTTCATCGTGGGGGAAGAGCGATTCCACGCTGCCCACGTGAAAATCCACGGTTTCCCCCGAGTGTTTCAGGGCCATGGCGGCGGATTCCAGGTGCCAGCTGGGGCGCACCTGGCCCCAGGGGGTGGTGTAGGACAGGCCCTTCTTCAGTTCCGCCAGCTTGGCGCGTTTCAGCAAGGTGAAATCCCGGGGGTTTTCCTTGGCGTATTCGTCCAGGTCTACGGTTTTGCCCACCCGGATCTTGCTCAGGTCTACCCCGGAGAGGCGCCCGTAGTCCTTGAAACGGGAGATGTCGAAATAGACCGAGCGCAGTTTTTCATAGGCGTAGCCCCGCTCCAGGAGCTTCCGGGTGAGGCTGACCATGTCGTCGATGTGGTCGGACGCCAGGGGGTAGAGGACGCCGCCCCGGATGCGCAGGGCTTGCATATCCCGGAAGAATTCCTGCCGGTAGTGCCCGGTGAATTCCAGCAGGTCCTGGCCCAGGGCCGCGGCCCCGGCCATGGCCCGGTCGTCCAGGTCGATGAGGCTCACCACCTGGCGGACCTTGAAGCCCCGGAAGCTGAGGTAGCGGTGGAGCAGGTCGGCCACCGCCAGGCGGCGGGCCACTCCCAGGGAGAGGTGGCCATAGAGGGCCGGCCCGTCGGCAAAGATGGTGGCCTCGCCCGGGCGCCGGGGTTCGAAGGCCTCCTTGGCCCGGGCCAGGGTGTTGTAAAAGTGGAGGGTGGGGGCCTCCTTTTCGGTGAACAGGGAAGTGGAGAGGTAGCGTTCGCCGCTATCGGGGGCGATGGCCACGATGAGGCCGCCCTCCATCTCCCGGGCTTTGCGGATGGCCACGGCCACCGCGGCCCCGGAGCTCATGCCCAGGAACAGGCCTTCCTGGCGGGCCAGGCGCCGGGCGGTCTCATAGGCCTCCTCGTCCTCGATGTTGACGATCTCGTCCGCCCTGGTCTTATCGAAAATCCCCGGCTTGTAGGACTCCTTCATATTTTTCAGACCCTGGATGGCGTGGCCCAGAAACGGCTCCACCCCCACGACCCGGATGTCGGGATTGAACCGCTTCATGCCCGCATAGAGGCCCATGAGGGTGCCGGTGGTGCCCATGGTCGCCACCACCATGGTGACCTTGCCTTCGGTCTGCTCCCAGATCTCCCGGCAGGTGGACTCATGCGATCGGGGATTGACCGGGTTGTTGAACTGGTCTGCCAGGAAATACTTGTCCGGATTTTCCCGGGCCATGCGGTAGACCTCTTCGATGGACCCGTCGGTCCCCAGGTGCGCCGGGGTCAGGAGGAGTTCCGCCCCCATGCCCTTGAGGATGCGCTTCCGCTCCAGGCTGGCGGACTCGGGCATGGTCAAAAGCAGGCGGTAGCCCTTGACGGCGCACACCATGGCCAACCCGATGCCGGTATTGCCGCTGGTGGCTTCGATGATGGTCTTCTCCGGGGTCAGCTCGCCTGCAGCTTCCGCCGCCTCGATCATGGCCAGGGCCGGGCGATCCTTAACGGAACCCCCGGGGTTAAAATACTCCAGCTTGACGTAAATCTCCACCTGGGGATGGGGGTTGAGGCGGTTCAGGCGGACGATGGGGGTCTGCCCGACGAGCTCCAGTATGTTATTGGCCTTGCGCAGCATAACGGGATCCAAACTCCTGGCGTTGGCGCTGAGGCGCCGGATTAAGTCCCTTCCTCCTTATCCGCGGGGACACACCCCCCTGGGTTCTCCATTTCTTCGGCCAGGTAATTATTGATCAGGTTAATCAAGGCGAGGACGAAAAATCGGCGGGCCTCGGGCGCGTCATGCATCACTTCCATAAGGCGGTAAATCAGGCCTAGGATTACCATCCCGGCCTGGGAAGGCGAAACATCCTCCCGGTTGAAGCGCTCCAGAATCTCATTCACCAGGGGCAGGGCGTTCGCCTCCAACGCTTCATCGGTGGCGAACGCCGCGGTATCGATTTCGGTCATGGCTCGGTCCTTGGAGTTTCCTAAAACTCTTTAATTATAAGGGAAAACCTACCATATTCCCTGACGCTTTGCAAACTCGGGCAACCGGGGGCGCGGTGGTTTTCCCGGTCCCGTCCAGGCCACGGCCGCCGGTCGACCCCCCGGGCCGGCGCCGGTCCCGGGCCGGGCCGGGGAAAACATCAACCTGGCTCAGGAGGGTCCATCCGGAAACGCACTATTTTGACGGCTCCTGTAGGCGCACCCCGGGCTGTGCCCAATAACCCGGCGGATTTCCTCAACGCCGGTTAAAGCCTGCGGCGACATTTCCCCTATTTTCGGATGGACCCTCAGTACAGTGGCTCATAAATTCGGTCCCGTATTTTTTGTCGCCCTGAGCCGAAGGTGAAGGGTCTCGATTTTTTGTATCGGGATGCTTCGCCGCCTTCGGCGGCTCGAAAGGACAAAAATAAGGGGTATCGCACTGATGAAATTGTGTACCAGGCCAACCGGAAGCCATAAGATTGTTTAATTATCCCGCCAGAGCGTTCACTGATCTTTACCATCTTTCTGAAATAATTGTGAAGTTGTTGGCTAATAAGGGCCTTAATTTATTAGCATAATTATAGCATTCGCCTCAGTGGTACGGTATTTGCTTCCCTAAGTCCCAATTGACTCACGATCGGTTGCGGCTTTGCCGGCTGTCACGCATGCGGAACTACAGGAATTCTCCCCCAGATTGGCTGAGCCCCCCACATTTCGCTTATGGTGAGGTTTGGTGATGAAAGATAAAGCGAAGACCCCCCGGAGCTTTGTCAAGATGGAGGCGGCCCGGAGGTTGATGGACCAGGGTCATTACCAGGAGTCCCTGGTTTTGGCGTTGGATGCGCTGGTACAAGAATTGGACAACCTGCGCAGTTCTCTGTTGGCCTTGCAGACGGTGACCCGGTCGGCGGTGTCGGCCGCAGCCGCGCCGGCCCGGGAAGAGCCGCCCCACTCCGAACCTTACTGGCTGCCGGCCGTCAAACCCCGGGTCTTGCATTGAGGCAAAGATGTTTCGTACCCTGCCGGCCAGCCCTGGTCACGTTCTGCGCCGGTTGTTAAAGAAAAAATGCCCCGGGGCTCGCCAGGGAGGATAAGCAGGGAGAGTTGCTTGCCGGGCGACGGCCCCGGACCACCCCGGCGGCCCGCTCACGCATGACGCCACCATCACCAGCCGGAGGGAGGCCGGGGCTCAGTAGCCTTAAGCGGACTTGGCCCCGGGAGATTGCCTCTTACGCTGAGATTTGCTAAACTGAAAAGGCCTGACGTTCCTGCCGGGACGGATGGCCTAATTTCTTTTCAGGAACTTTGCCATTGTCTCCTGATCTCGATAAACTCCGCATTCCGCGCTCGGGGGAAGAGCGCCCGGCCGCGGCCTCCTCCCGGACCCGCATTATCATCATTTGCCTGGGCCTGGTCCTGCTGGGTCTCGTCGGGCTCTACCTGTGGGGCCCCCTCCAGATGGCTCAGGAGGTCACCACCACGGTGGTGGCCCGCCTCTACCCGGCCCAGGCCTATACGGTCTTAAACGCCAGCGGCTACGTGGTGGCCCAGCGCAAGGCCGCGGTGTCCTCCAAGAGCACCGGCCGCCTGGTTTACCTGGGGGTGGAGGAAGGCAGCCGGGTCAAGAAGGGCCAGGTCCTGGCCTCCCTGGAGAATGAGGATCTGATCGCCTCCCGGGACCAGGCCATCGCCCAGGTGAAGCAGGCCGAGGCCGACCTGGGCACCGCCCAGGCCGAGCTGGTGGACGCACGTCTCCAGTATCAGCGCTATAAAACCCTGGTGGCCCAGGACCTCGTCCCCAAGCAGGACTTCGATACCGCCGTGGCCCGTGACGCTAAAGCCAAGGCCGGGGTGGCCGCGGCCCAGGCCCGCATCAAGGTGGCCCGGGCCGGCCTGGCCAACACCCAGGCGGCCCTGGAATACACCTACATCCGCGGCCCCTTCGACGGCGTGGTAACCACCAAGTACGCCGAAGTGGGGGAAGTGGTGGCGCCCTTCGGCGCCGCGGCCAATGCCCGGGCCGCAGTGGTGACCATGGCCGACCTGAACTCCCTGATGGTGGAAGTGGATGTGGCGGAGTCCAACCTGGACAAGGTGCGCCTGGGACAACCCTGCGAAATCTCCCTGGACGCCATTCCCGACCGGCGCTTTGCCGGCGAGGTCCACATGATTGTCCCCACCGCCGACCGGACCAAGGCCACCGTGCTCACCAAGGTGAAATTTCTGGAGACGGACGACCGCACCCTGCCGGAAATGAGCGCCAAGGTGGCCTTTCTCAGCCAACCCCTGGACCCCGCCGCCCGCCAGCCCCGCCTGACCATTCCCAAGGGCGCCCTCATCACCCGGGCAGGCCGCACCTACAGTTTCCTGGTGACCGGTAATTGGGTGAAGCTGGTCCCCATCACCCCGGGACTTACCATGAACGACCTGGTGGAAGTCGCCGCCGGCCTCAAGGAAGGGGACCGCGTGGTCCTGAACCCGCCCGCCTCCTTGAAGGACGGCTCCCGGGTGAAAGTTAAAGCCTCATGAGCGGGGACCCGGCCCTCGCCCCGGCCCCGGTGGTTTCGATCGCCCACCTGAATAAATCCTATCGCCGGGGCAGCGTGGTCCTGCCGGTCCTCCAGGACATCAGCCTCACCATCCCGGCCGGGGAATTTCTGGCCCTCATGGGCCCGTCCGGCTCCGGAAAAACCACCTTGCTCAACCTCATCGCCGGCTTGGACCGCCCGGACTCCGGCCACCTCACGGTGCACGGCATCAACCTCTCGGCCCTCACCGAGTCCCAGCTGGCGGATTGGCGGGCCGCCAACGTGGGCTTCGTCTTCCAGTTTTATCAGCTCATCCCGGTGCTCACCGCCTTTGAAAACGTGGAGCTGCCCCTGCTCCTCACCCGGCTGTCCCGGCGGGAGAGAAAAGAGCACGTGGACCTGGTCCTGGAACTGGTGAACCTGAGCGACCGCCAGAACCACTACCCGGGCCAGCTCTCCGGCGGCCAGCAGCAGCGGGTGGCCATCGCCCGGGCCCTGGTCACCGACCCCACCCTCATCGCCGCGGATGAGCCCACCGGCGACCTGGACCGGAAATCCGCCAAGGAAATCCTGGACCTGCTGACCCGGCTCAACGAGGACTTTCAGAAAACCATCATCATCGTCACCCACGACCCGGAAGCCGCAGCCCACGCCGGCCGCATCCGCCGCCTCATCAAGGGGCAGTTGCTGAACGAACATGAGGCGCAGGTCGATTAGCTGAGATGGGGCCCGCAGCTTCAGGGCGCGGGATTTATTAATCGGAGCATTTAATAATTTGCTTTTTTACCCTTAACCCTGAGAGAAATCCCCCCTACCACCTCTTGGTCAAAGGGGGGAACTTGGCGGAATCCCTTGGAAAGTCCTCCTTTGCCAAAGGGG
>Ga0315295_10001525_pt1 | contig 19853 bp, 19 predicted proteins | sample YL17G14_0_MG_FD_204453 | JGI IMG/M metagenome (GOLD analysis project Ga0315295, IMG submission 204453) | Sediment microbial communities from Yellowstone Lake, YNP, Wyoming, USA - YL17G14_0 | ecosystem: Environmental > Aquatic > Freshwater > Lake > Sediment | place: USA: Wyoming | collected...
ACCAGGCTCACCGTCGACTCCACGGCGTGTTCCACAGCGCACCGCTGGATCGCCGTGGCGATGTACTCCCGGGCCTTCTTCTCGCTCGTCTCCTTGGCCTCGTCCTCGGCCTGCTTGATCAGGACCGCCTTCTCGCGGTTCAATTCGTTGTCGAGGCACGCCAGGAGCATCACCTTCGCCTCGTCCGGCGACATGTTGGAGATGCGGTGCAGCTGGTCCTTCTCCTGCGCCAGCAGCTTGCTCAGCTCGTCGTTCTTGGCCTTGAGGCTCTCCTCGAGCCGGGCGAGGTTCTTGTTCTTTTCGTCGAGCTCGCGCTCTTTCTTCTCCAGCAGGTCCAGGCGGCGGTCAAGGTTGGCCTCGCGGCCCTGCATCCGTTTTTCAAGGTTCGTTATCTCGTCGCGCCGGTCCTGCGTCTGCTTCTCGAAGTCCTGGCGCATCTTCAGAAGCTGGTCCCTGGCGTTGAGCTCGGCCTCCTTGCGCATCGCCTCGACGCTGCGCCGGGCGTCGTCGACGAGGGCCTTGGCCTCCTGCGCCGCGGCCCTCATCTTCTGGGCGCTCATCGTCCTTCTAAGGAGAAGGACCACGAACGCCAGCCCCAGCCCCACGACGAAAGCGATGCCGCTGGAAATGATAACAGTTGATTCAGACATGGGTGACCCCTTTCTGACCGACGGGGGCGCGGCTCATGCGCCGGCGCCGCCGTCACGCAAAGAGGACTTTCGTGACGGAGAGGTCGTGGGGTTCCAGGGGCGGGAAGTCCGCAACGATCTGGAAATCGAAGGCCAGACCGATCGTCGGAACATGCTCAGGCAAGCGGCTCAGGAAACGGTCATAGTACCCCATCCCGCGGCCGAGGCGGTTGCCCGCCTCGTCGAAAGCCAGGCCCGGCACGATGACCAGGTCCAGGACGTGCGGTTCGATGGGCCGAATATATGCGTCCTTGGGGTGGCGCGTCCCGTGCGGCCCGCGCGTCGTCTCCGTCTCGATGTCTTTCAACTCCGACGGGATGAGGGCACGGCGATCTGCCTGTATCGCAGGGACTGCCACCCGCTTGCCTTGCTTAAGAGACTCAGTAATCATACCCGCTGTATCGACTTCTCCGTCAAACGAAAGATAAAACAGAACCGTCTTTGCTTTTACGTATTCCTTTAACCGAAAAAGCTTACGTGCGATCTGTGAACTCTTCTTCCTTCTTTCGTCCTCCTTATGTCCTTTGAGTTTCTTCAAAAGAGCTGTGCGAAGCTGTCTTTTTTTGACCTGTGCGTCCATAGGTGCCTACGCTGTGGGGTGTTTCTTGCGGTAGTCTTCGATTGCTGCGCGCAAGGCCTCTTCGGCCAGGACCGAACAGTGCATCTTGATCTTCGGTAGGCCACCCAGCGCTTCCGCCACCGCCTTATTGGAGATCTGCAGGGCCTCGTCAAGGCTCTTGCCCTTGACCAGGTCCGTCACCATGCTGCTCGTCGCAATGGCCGCCCCGCACCCGAACGTCTTGAAACGGGCGTCGGCGATGCGGCCGTCCGTGACCTTGATATACAGCCTCATGATATCCCCGCAGACCGGGTTGCCGACATTCCCCACGCCGTCGGCGTCCGGTATCTCCCCTACGTTATGGGGATTCAGGAAGTGCTGCATCACGGTTTCGCTATATTGCAGATTCCCCATTACCGCCTCAATATTTCCGCCTCAATGCCGCCCTGGCCGCGCCAGGGCTTTTTCTGTTCTGCGCGCCTTTCAAGGTATTTTAGAAAAAGCGCGGAACAACTCCTGCCACAAACTTACGACCCCGCCTTAACGGAATCGAAATTTGGGCTTTTTTTAGATTATCACACTTATCCACAGGTGTCAACTGATTGGCTATCAAGCACTTTTCTTCCTGCTGAGAGCCCCTAAATCTTCTGCGCGAAGCACCGTTTTCCTGACGGCCGCGTGATCTTTGGGCGCGCGGCGACGCCTGAGCCGGTCCAGGCGGCCCTTCTCTTTAAGGCGGTTATAGATCAGGACCCACACGCAGTCGCGCTCCGAATCCACCTCACATTTGCCCTGGACCTGGCCTCCGCAGGGCCCGTTCAGGAGCCCCTTGGCGCACCGGGCCACCGGACACACAGCCTCGGTGACGTCCAAAAGACAGTCCCCGCACGCCCGGCAGACCTGCGCGAAGCTCTTCGAGTCATCCACCAGGGCAGCATACAGGCTGTCGCAGCCCGGAAAGACGTCCAGGCCTGCGCGGTCTGCTTCCTTAACGCACTGCACCCCCGACCCGCAGGCAAAGACCAGGACCGCGTCCGAGCCTTTAAGCGCCTGCTTGTGCTTGGCAAGGGCGGTCTTGGTCTGCGAGCTAACGCACGTGGCATCCGGAACCGCTGTGCCTGTGACTGTTTTGCCGTTTGTCCGCAAAAACTCGGCCATGGCAGCGACTTCTTCCTCGCCGCCTGTGCCGCACGTCTTGGCGCAGTCCCCGCACCCTACGAGGAAGACCTTCCTGGCCCCGGCCAGCATCTCCAGTATCTTTTCCGTCCCCTTCTGCTTCGTTATGATCATGCTTTCCCTCTCGTTTTGGCAGTAAAAGACCTGGTCTCAAACTGCCAAATTGTTGGCAGAAAATGACCTGGTCTCAAACTGCCAAGATTCAGGCGCGCTGTTGTTGGGAACGCAGAATTTTTAAGCGTTCCATAATCTTTTTTTCGTAGCCGATATCCTGAGGCTCGTAAAAAATTTTTTTTGAAGGCATGTAGTCTTGCTCGACGTAGTGGCCGGGGTAGTCGTGCGGATACTTGTACCCTTCCTGGCGCTTGAGCTTTTTGGCGCCGGGGTAGCTGGCGTCGCGCAGGTGCTGGGGCACGTCCATGACGCGGCCCTCTTTCACGTCGCGCAGGGCTTTCTCTATACCTAAATAAGCGGCATTCGATTTGGGCGCGCACGCCACGTACACCGCGGCCTGGGCGAGCGGAATGCGCGCCTCCGGCATGCCCACGAACTCCGAGACGGCTAGCGCGGCCTCGGCGAGGACGAGCGCCTGCGGGTCGGCGTTGCCCACGTCCTCGGCGGCGCAGATGACGATGCGGCGGGCGATGAACCGCGGGTCTTCCCCGGCGTAGATCATCTTGGCCATCCAGTAAAGCGCGGCGTCGGGGTCCGAGCCCCGCATCGACTTGATGAACGCGGAGATGGTGTCGTAATGCGCGTCGTCGTCGCGGTCGTAGAGGACGGCTTTTTTCTGGACGGATTCCTGCGCGTCCTTGAGCGTGAAGCGCACCGCGGCGCCTTTTGTCTTAAGCTTGGCCTTGACGCCCACCTCGAGCGCGTTGAGGCTGCGCCGCGCGTCGCCCTCGGTGACGCGGCCGAGATACGCGAGCGCCTCCGGCTCCGCCGTGATCTTCCACTCGCCCAGCCCGCGTTCTTTGTCGGCGAGCGCGCGCTCGAGCAAGGTGACGATCGACCTTTCTTCCAGCGACTTGAACTCAAAGATGAGCGAGCGGGACAACAAGGGCGGCGTCAGGACGAAAAAGGGGTTGAGGACGGTCGCGCCGATCAGCGTCACGCTGCCGTCTTCGATGTCCGGCATCAGGACGTCCTGCTGGGCCTTGTTGAACCGGTGGATCTCGTCGATAAAAAGGATGGTCTTGCGGTCCGTGGCGCGGCGCCGGGCCTTGGCTTCCTTGATGGCGCTGCGCAGTTCCTGGACGTTCGAGGTCACCGCGTTGATGGGGACAAAGTGCGCGTGGGTGGCGTTGCTGATACAGTGGGCGAGGGTGGTCTTGCCCGAGCCGGGCGGGCCGTAGAGGATGAGGGACGAGAGCCGGTCTGTCTCGATGGCCTTGCGCAGCAGGGAGCCGGGCGCCAGGATCTCTTCCTGGCCGACGAACTCCTCGAGGGCGCGCGGCCGCATGCGGCTGGCCAGCGGCTCGGAAGTATCTGCCGCGCTTCGCCGGGCCGTTGTTTTTTCCTCTACGCCAAAGAGCTCTTCCGTGCGCTCGTCTATATTCTTCTTACGGGCCATGGTGCCCCGATCCGTGTCAGATGGTCATCCCTGCCCGACAGGACGCCTTCTCGAGGTCAGTCAGGGGTTTTTTCGGCCAACGACTTATGTTCACTACGTTCCATAAGTCGTGGCCTCACAAAAAAAATCAATCCCCGCAATGCCGTCGGCTAGATGGTCTGAACCCATCGTTCAGGTGGGTGCCCTATCAGCGGCCCTCGGGCGCGCGTGAAATCAGGCTCCCTTTTGATAAGTGTTGGTTCAACAATCATCAATCGCCGGCGAACACCGCAGGGATTTTATAGGCAAGGGTAATTATAACACAGGAAGCGAGGCGATTCAAGGAGGCGCGGGGAGGGGGAAGAGGAATAACGAGCCGGGCGCGGGGAGATTCGCCCCCCCCCTGTGCAACTAAGACATAGTTTACACTTTAGACCGGACACATCGTTTACACTTTTTTGACTATTTTGTTCTTTTTCAGATCAATGTACCCCAGGGGATAAAAGCCGTAGTAAATGGCCATAAAATCGTTATCGACTTCTTTTAACCCAACGGGTTGGCCATACAAGAGCTCTGTTAAATAGAACGTTTTCCCGTGCAACTTGATTTCGCCGCCTGTATGAACGCGTCTTACGATACAGGAAGGGTCATACTCAGGCTCCGGGGGCTTCTCCACATAGGGCCTTGTTGATCTCTGGTAGTATCGTGCCGGCGGCGTTTGACCCAAGGACTCATGTGGCCGGTGGTTGTTGTAATCAAAGACAAATTCATCGAATTTTCTCTGCTGTTCTTTCATATTTGAGGCGACGGGATCGAGCGTATCGTCTTTAAGGGTGCGATGCATCCTTTCATGCCGGCTGTTCTGCTGAGGACGCCCTTTTCTGATCCGTTCGTGGATGATACCGAGCTTTATGAACCAGATCATAAGACGGCTTAATCCGCCGATACCTGTGCCGGCAAAAGGAGTGCCGTTATCCGTGCGGATCGCCTCCGGCAGGCCGTATTCCCGGAAGGCGGACTCGAAGACGGCCCGTGTCTCTTCGTATCTCGTCCCCGGCAGGCCGACGCACTTGAACAGATAGCGGCTATAGTTGTCGCTGATGGTAAGGGGATAACAGACACGGCCGTTTCTCGTGTAAAATTGCCCTTTGTAATCGGCGCTCCAGGTATCGTTCGGCGACCGGCAGGCTATAAAATGGTCCGTATAGGGCGCCACCCGCAACCTTCTCTTCCGGGCCCCTACCAGGCCATGTTTCTTAAGCCAATGGCCTATCGTGCTGGGTGCCGGTATATCGATATCCGGATATTGTTCTTTGAGCTGAGCGTAGACCTTCTTAGGACCTCGTTTACGGTTTCTCAGCTTCTCTTGAATAATGAGCCTTATGATCGAATCGTCTGTTTGATAAGGGCTATGGTGGGGCGCCCGGCTTTGTTCTTTAAGGCCGTCAACGCCTTGGTCTTGATACCGGCAGAGCCATTTATAGACCACGGGCCGGCTCAGGCCGTATCGTTGAGAAAGATCGGTGATACTAAATTGCTTTGTCTGCCAATCGGCGATCAATCGGATCTTCAGGTCCATAGTATCCATTATTTTCCACGGCATGGCATGTTACCTCCTTGCCGTAGATTATAATGTGTAAACTATGTACCCGGTCTATTTTGTAAGCTATGTTACCAGTTTGTACACCCCTCCCCTACCCCTCCCCACAAGGGGGAGGGGAAAAAGGAAAAAAACCTTATCCCTTATCTCAGCTGCACCCCGAGGTCGCGGACCAGACGATCCAGGACGCCTTGGTGGACGCGGTTGACCTCTTCGTCCGTGAGGGTGCGGCCGGGATCGGCATAGGTGACGCTCACGGTCAGCCCCACGGACCCTTGAGGTATCTCCTTGCCTTCATAGACATCCACGAGCGCGGTCTCCCTGGCAACGCCGGCCGCCTGCTCGGACACAAGCTTTTTGATGCGGTCAAAGGACGCCAGCGGGCCGGCGACGAGGCTGACGTCGCGCCGCACCGACGGCAGCGTCTCCAGCGGGCGGAACGTCTTGCCGGGCCGGCAGGCCTTAAGGACCGCATCCAGGCACAGCTCTGCCGCGAAGATGTCCTCTTTTGTCTTGATGCCCCACGCGCGCTTGACATTGTCCCCGATGCGGCCGAGGACCGCCAACCGCGTGTCCCCGGACAGCAGGGCCGCGGCCTCGCCCTCGGCAAAAATGCCTGACGCAAAAGGCTGTCCGCGGCACTCCCCCGCGACCCGGGACGCCATCAGGCCTTCCAGGATCCCCTTCAGGTCAAAAAAAGTATAAGGCCGGCTGCGGCGCGACCAGCTTGACCGGCGGTTTCCGACGAGCATCACCCCTGCCTTGCGCTCCTCGCCCCGGCACGTGCACACGCGCGCGGTCTCAAAGACCTCAAAGTCCGCGTTGCCCCGGTTGATGTTGACGGCGGCCACGGCCAAAAGGCTCGGCAGGAGCGTCGTGCGCAGGACCTGAAAATCCCGGCTCAAAAAATTCTCGAGGCGCTGCGCGTCATCGGGGATATCGAGAGAGCTCCTCGCGTAATCCTCCGGGCCGACAAGGCTGTACGTGATGACCTCTTTGAGGCCCGCGCGGACAAAGTAATCCTGCGCCGCCGCCTCGAGGCTGTCGAGGACCGGCGGCTCATAGGCAAAGGGCTTGATGGAGGCGATGGTCAGCGGGATCGCGTCATACCCGCGCACGCGGGCCAGCTCCTCGATCAGGTCCTCTTTGATCGTCACGTCGCGCCGCACGGCAGGCACCGTGACCGCGAGCGCGCCCTTCTTTTTGCGTTGCACACCAAACCCGAGCCGCTTGAAGATGCCGGCAGCCTGCGCCTCAGTGATGGGCAGGCTCAAGATGTCGCGCGCCTCTTGGAGCGGCAGGACGATCTTTTTGGCAGCGGCGGGCTTTTTGTGCCCGGCCGTCTTCGCCGCGACGAGCCGGCCGCCGCAAATGTCGACGATCATCTGCGTCGCCAGGTCGCGGCCTGCCTTCACGGTCGCCACGTCCACCCCACGCTCAAACCGGTAGGATGAGTCGGACGCGACGCCCAGGGCCCGCGTGCCGCGGCGCACCACGACCGGGTCGAAATACGCGCTCTCCAATAAAATGTTCTGCGTCCCCTCTTTGACCTCTGTTTCGGCGCCGCCCATGATGCCCGCTGCCGCCACCGGCCGCCTGGCGTCGCAGATCAAGAGCACCTGCGGGGTCAGCTTTTTCTGGGTGCCGTCGATAAGCGTGATCTCTTCGCCTTGGCGCGCCCGGCGCACGACGATCGCCCCGGCGGCGAGCTTGTCAAAGTCAAACGCATGCAGCGGCTGGCCGAGCTGAAGGAGGACGAAGTTCGTGATGTCGACGACGTTGTTGACGCTGCGCAGGCCCAGCGCCGCCAGCCGCTCGCGCAGCCAGCCGGGCGACGGCCCCACGCGCACGCCCTCGATGAGGTTGCCGCAGTACAGCCCGCACCCTTTGGCGTCCTCGATGGTAAGCGTGAACGCCGCAGTCGTTTCGACAGGTTTGGCTCCGTCTTTCCTTTTCCCAGTCGTCTTCCCATGGACCATGGACCATGGGCCGTGGTCGGATTTTTTAAACCGCGCGCCTGTCGTGGCCGCGACCTCGTGCACGATGCCGACCACGCTCAGCCAGTCCGGCCGGTTCGAGGTCACCTCGATGTCATAGACCCAGTCGTTGCCGGCCTTCTCCAAAGACTCAACGCTCAGCCCCGCCATCGTCAGCTTCTGGGCCAACTCCTGCGGGCTCGCCTTGAGCTCCAGATATTCCCTGATCCAGTTATAAGTGACTTTCATATTTGACGAGTTGTAAGTTCAATGAGTCGTCAATGGAACGGACGATAGACTATAGACGATAGACTATAGTCTAAAGCACGTGGACGTTATTTTAAGCCGTCAGCCGACGGAGGTCGGAAGACGGAAGTCGGATGTCGGAAAAACAAGATCTGATTTTGAATTTCCGATCTCCGTCCTTCGTCTTCCGATTTCCGGTTCATGGTTTGCCTATCGTCTATAGTCTATTGTCTATCGTCCATTCAAAGGAGCGGGATCAAAACTGCTCAAGCAGACGAAGGTCGTTCTCGAAGAACAGGCGGATGTCGTCGATGCCGACCTTGAGCATGGTGATGCGCTCGACGCCCATGCCGAAGGCGAAGCCGCGCCAGACCGAAGGGTCGACGCCGGCGGAGCGCAAGACATGCGGATGCACCATGCCGCAACCCAGGATCTCCAGCCACCCGGTCTGCTTGCAGACCGCGCAGCCCTCGGCCCCGCAGATAAAACATGAGACATCGACCTCGGCCGACGGCTCGGTAAAGGGAAAAAAGCTTGGGCGGAAGCGCAGCCGGACCTTGGCGCCGAACATCTCACGCGCAAAAGCGATCAGGACGCCTTTCAGGTCTGAAAAACGGATATCGCGGTCGACGGCCAGGCCTTCGACCTGATGGAACATGAACGAGTGCGAGGCGTCCACCGCGTCCGGCCGGTACACGCGGCCCGGGACCACCACGGCCATCGGCGGCGGGCACTGCTTAAGGGCCCGGATCTGCGACGGCGACGTATGGCTCCTCAACAAGCGACGCGCATGGCTTGTCTTGTCTGATGACTCGATGTAAAACGTATCGAACGCGTCGCGCGACGGGTGCTCGAGGGGAATGTTCAACGCTTCGAAGTTATGGAACTCTGTCTCAACCTCGGGGCCTCGAAAGACCTTAAAACCGAGCCTCCCGAAGATCGCGCAGATCTCCTGTTCGACCTGCATCAACGGGTGGCGCCGGCCCACAAAGGGCTGTTGCCCGGGCAGGGTGACATCAAAGGCCTTCCCGCCGCCTCCCTGCGCCTCAAACGCGCGGCCCCTCTCCTGGATCGCCTCCTCGAGGATCTTTTTAAGCCCATTGACCGCTGCGCCGAAGGTCCGTCGCTCTTCCAGCGGCAGCGTCGGGATGCGGGCCATAAGGTCCTGAAGCGCGCCCTTGCGGCCCAGATACCTGACCCGCACATCGTCCAGCGCCCGGCTGTCCGCCGCAGCGCCTATGGCCGCGCGCGCTTCCTGCTCCAGGGATTGTAGATCAACAGACATGACAGGACTCCAAAAAACGGGGCCAATAATTCTGGACGGACCCCATGCCTCCGGCACCCGATCGCCGGAAAGCAACCGGGTCCCGGCTGATGAGGACGTTGGGACCTTCTCCGGACAAAAAAGGCCGGGCGACCTGCGCGCGGCCGTTACCAACGACGCAACACAATACCTATCCTTGCCTATCCTTTGGCGATGTCCACGATCCGGCCGAACGTCGCCGGGTCGCTCACCGCGATGTCGGCGAGGACCTTGCGGTCGAGCGCGACCTTCGCCTTTTTCAGGCCGTGGATCAGCCGCGCGTACGTCAGGCCGCGCTCGCGGCACGCCGCGTTGATGCGCACGATCCACAGGCTGCGGAACTCCCTCTTTTTTACCTTGCGGTCGCGCGTCGCGAAACGCATCGCGCGGGCCACGGTCTCCTTGGCCAGGCGATACCGTCGGGACCGGTCGCCGTAATAACCTTTGGCCGCCTTAAGGACGCGTTTCTTGCGCGCCCGGGTTGACACACTGTGCTTCACTCTAGCCATAGGGCAACATCCTCCTCACCTTGCTGAAATCCGCCCGGCTCACGAGGGCGGCCCGACGCAGATTGCGCTTTCTCTTGCGGCTTTTCTTGGTCAAGATATGACCCTTGCCAGCGCGCGTGCGCTTCATCTTTCCTCTCGCGGTGAAGCGGATACGCTTTCTCACCGCCCGGTTCGTCTTTAACATCAACAGCTCCTTTATGTCCTTGGGGGCTTCTTCACAAAACGCCGCTTCCCCATTGTAACACCGATGTCACTTGGGGGCGACGATCATATTGATCGTGCGTCCTTCCATCACCGGCCCGTACTCGACGCTGCCGACGGCCTGGAGGTCCGAGGAGAACCGGTCCACGACGCGGCGGCCGATATCGCGGTGCGCCATCTCGCGGCCGCGGAACATCAACGACACCTTGACCTTGTTGCCGTCTTTAAGGAACTCCGACGCGTGCTTGAGCTTGATCCCGTAGTCGTGCTCCTCGATGTTGGGCTTGACGCGGATCTCCTTGAGATGAAATTGTTTTTGGTGCTTCTAGGCTTCGCGCTCGCGCTTCTCCTGGTCGTACTTGTACTTGCTGTAATCCATGATGCGGCAGACGGGCGGCTTGACCTGCGGGGCCACCTCGACGAGATCCAGCTCGAACTTATCGGCCATCTCCTGGGCCGCGCTGATGGGGGCGACCCCCATCTGCTCCCCCTTGGGCCCGATCACGCGGACCTCGGCGGAGCGAATCTTGTCGTTGACGCGGATGTACTTTTTAATACAGCACCTCCTGTTTGTGGTTTCCGCCCTGCCGCCCGCATGGTTGTGCGGCGCGCGGCTTGCGGTCATCTTCCTGCGACATTCCTGCGCATCGTCTCTCCGTCTGCCAAAGAACTGCGGCAGACGGAGGACTTACGCCGCGGCTTTTCCGTCATGCGCGCCGCCGCCTGCGGCCGCGCGCGCGGCCGCTTCGGCGCGCGCCCGCTCGATAAACACGGCGACCGTCACGACGCCCTCGTCGCCCTTCGCCTTGCTGCGCACGGAAACGCTGTCCTGCGCCGCCTCGCGCGGGCCGACGATCAACATATAGGGGATCTTTGCGAGCTCCGCGTTGCGGATCTTTTTGTTCAGCGTCTCCGACGACACGTCCGTCTCGGCGCGCAGGCCGGCCGCCTTGAGCCGGGCCTCGACGGAGCGCGCGAAATCCTCCACCGCGCTCTTGAGCGGGATGATCGCGACCTGCTGGGGCGCCAGCCACAGCGGGAACTGGCCGGCGTAGTGCTCGATGAGCGTGCCGATGAACCGCTCGAGGCTGCCGAAGATCACGCGGTGCAGCATCACGGGCCGGCCGTACTTGCCGTCGGGCATCACGTACTGCAGGTCGAACTTCTCGGGCAGGGCGAAGTCGCACTGGATCGTCGCGCACTGCCAGTAGCGGCCGATCGCGTCGCGCAGCTTGATGTCGATCTTGGGGCCGTAAAAGGCCCCCTCCCCCTCGTTGATGTCGTACGCGAGCTTCTTCCCGTCGAGAGAGTCCTTGAGCGCCTGCGTGGCGCGCGCCCAGTCCTCGTCGGAACCGATCGACTTCTGCGGCCGCGTGCTGATCTCGATCTTGAAATCCTTGAAGCCGAAGAGCGCCATCGCGTCGAAGACAAAGTCAAGCACGCCCTGGATCTCGCCCGTCATCTGCTCGGCCGTGCAAAAGATGTGCGCGTCGTCCTGGGTGAAACTGCGCACGCGCAGGAGCCCGTGGAGCACGCCGCTTTTTTCGTGGCGGTAGACGGTGCCCAGCTCAAAGAGCCGCAGCGGCAGGTCACGGTAGCTGCGCGTCTTGGACCGGTAGATCAGCATGTGCCCCGGGCAGTTCATGGGCTTGACCGCGTACTCCTTGTCGTCGATCTTGAAGACGAACATGTTCTCGCGGTAATAATCCATGTGGCCGGACCGCTGCCAAAGGTCGCCCTTAAGGATGTGCGGGGTGATCACCATCTGGTACCCGCGCTTGAGATGCTCTTCCTTTTCGTACGCCTCAAGGATGTGGCGCAGCATCGCGCCCTTCGGGTGATAAAACACCAGGCCGGCGCCGGCCTCTTCCTGGTAGATGTCAAACAGCTCGAGCTCCTTGCCGAGCCTGCGGTGGTCGCGCTTCTTCGCCTCCTCGAGGAGGTCGAGATATTTTTTGAGGTCCGCCTCGCTCGCGAAGGCCGTGCCGTAGATGCGCTGCAGCATGGGGTTGGTCTCAATCCCGTGCCAGTAGGCGCCGGCGATGGACAGGAGCCTGAACGCCTTCACCTGCCCGGTCGAGGCCACGTGCGGACCGCGGCACAGGTCCAGGAAGGTCTCCCCTGTCTTGTAAACAGAGACTTTCTCGCCGGGGATCGCCTTGAGCAGGTCCAGCTTGTACGTCTCGCCCAGCTTCTCAAAGAGCGCGACCGCCTCTTTTTTGCTCATCTCCCGGCGCGTGAACGCCAGGTCCTGCTTGACGATCTCGGCCATCTTGGCCTCGATGCGGCCGAGGTCCTCGGGCGCGAACGGCTCGGCCTTGTCAAAGTCGTAATAAAAACCGTCTTCAATCGACGGGCCGATGCCGAGCTTCACCTCAGGCCACAGCGCCTTCACCGCCTCGGCCATGATGTGCGAGCAGGAATGTCTCAGGGTGTCTAGATCCATATCTTTTTTTTAAAAAACGAGGGATTTGACCTTGTCGATGACCCTGCTGTCGACCACGGCCTGTTTCTCCCGGCCGGAGACCAGGTCCACGGCGATCATGCGCGCCTGGTCCGTCAGGTCGAAGCGACGGTCCGCGTTCGTGTCCTCGACGATCGTGAGAAAGACAGTCTGGCCCGTCTCGTCAAAATTCCAGGAAAGCATCTGCGTCCCCTTGGGCGAGATGGGCCTCATGTTTTGGCCGGCGAGGTCCGAGACGTAGGCCGTCACGGCGTCCAACTCCGTCAAGAAACCGTCTTTGTTGGTGTCTTCTTCGACGATGCCGAAGAGCAGGTACTGGGCCTGCGTGGGCTTTTCCACCATGCCCGACAGCTTCCTGTCGGCAGGAAAATAGAACTCCGTGATGGCGGCTTTTCTACCCAGCAAAAGGTGCGCTTCGGTTCCGTCCTTCTTGTAGAACAGGATGTTGTTGTAGTCCGCGCCGGAGAGGCCGTAACTGTAATAATTCGACGAGTACTGCGACTGATACCCGTAGGAACTTCTGCTATAAAGACCCTTCATGAGCCCCGTTCCGAAGGCGTTGCGCGCCACCAGGACTTGCCCGATCGGGACCATCACATATTCCGAATAGGATGTGATGAGCGGCGAACCGAGCGTAATGATCTTCTCCCTCTTCTCGTCGGCCGCGGTCCCTTCCGACATCAGCCTCCCCTGCACGCCCCGGTGCATATAGGGAAAAACAGAAAACAACATGGTGACCAACAGAGCGAGCAGCAACAAGGCCCCGGTGGTCCAGGCGACCACCTTGGTGGCTTTAAGATAGGTATCGACTTTGGTCATGGGTGCCTCCGGATAAGCGCGTTATCCCTTTTTTGATCGCGCCTGCTTTGTTTCACAAGGCAGGCGCGGCCGGCGCTGGATATTATTGGTGACGGCCGTATACAAAAAACAGCATGTGGAACAAGATCCACAAAAGCGCTAACGCCGCGGCGAGCCAGATGAGAAGGCGGATCGTCTTAAGATGCGAGCCCATTTTTGCCATATCCCCTGCGCACGAGAAGATGCTTATCAGCCGGACGCAGCCGCTTGATAGCGTACTCTCGACGCGTTGCGGCAGCCCTGTCCTTGGCTGGCTCTGAATAGACAAGCTTTACGGGGAGACGCGCCCGAACGGCCTTCGAGCCTCGCCCCGCGTTATGCCTTGCGATGCGCTGCGCAATGTTCTTCGTGATGCCTGTATATAAAGAGCCGTCCCTGCACCTGACAATATAGACGCTCCACATAGTTCTACCGCACCAAGCCAACGCCTAGGAACAAACGGTGACTTGGGGTGATTTCCAGGATATCTTGATTTGATCCTGTTACCCCAAACAGCTGAATGTTGTCAGCGGGCTGTTCGGGGTGATTTTCAGGATACCTTGATTTGATCCTGTTAACCCCAAATGGCTACATGTATAAGCAGGCCATTCGGGGTGATTTCCTCGATACCCTCCACTAGTCCCTGTTAACCCCAAACGGCTGAATGTTGTCAGCGGGCCGTTCGGGGTGATTTCCTCGAAAGTGAGTCGAGGGAAATCATGGGCGCGACAGGACTTTCCATGAGGCCACGACTTACGGAGCCGCAGGCGACGTAAGTCGTTTGGCCGAACGGATCCCCCGAAGCCCTGCCCTGATGTGCATCCTGCAGGGCGTAGGGGGAGAACCGTCGGCGCAACCTGTCAATGTGGTGCCTGGTTCTGTTTGCCCCTGGTCGTCTGCCCGCTAAAATAGGTCCGACCAGGGACACATTTCTTCGAACCCTCGACTGGTCCTGTGATTTCCTCGAACCCTCGACTGGTCCTGTTAACCCCAAACAGCTGAATGTTATCAGCGGGCTGTTCGGGGTGATTTCCTCGAAAGTGAGTCGAGGGAAATCATGGGCGCGACAGGACTTGAACCTGTGACCCCCTCCATGTCAAGGAGATACTCTAACCAACTGAGCTACGCGCCCGAAAATCAAAATATCAAAGTCTCTCTGCCGGGAGAGGGATTCGAACCCTCACGCTCTTACGAGCGGGGGATTTTAAGTCCCCATCGTCTTCCAGTTCCGACATCCCGGCAAGTTCCGAATCTGAAAATGTCGGTTTTACCGTTGAACGCCGAGCGGGGTGATTTCCGGGAACAATTTTCTTGATCCTGTAACCCCAAACGACTGAATGATATCAGCAGGTCGTTCAGGGTGATTTCCTCGATAGTGAGTCGAGGGAAATCAGGCGCGAACCGGAATCGCACCGGTGTGGACGGTTTTGCAGACCGCTGCCTAGCTTCTCGGCCATCGCGCCAAATCATTCAAACAACAAAGCTTTTTCTTCTCGTTCCCGCCGAGAAAATCCGCACATACGCCGGTTATATCTGCTGCCCCCTTATTTTCTTGCGAGTCTCAGCGCTGCGGCGGCGATCGTCTCGACGCCGCTCATGCGGCCCATGCCCTGCCGGCCGCACGCGAGCCGGCCGCGCTCGGGGCCGATCAGCCTGTATCCCAGCTTCTTCAGGCGCTCGACGTTCGCCTGGACCGTCTTGTGGGCCCACATCGCGTCGTTCATCGCCGGCGCCAGAAGCACGGGCGCGGCCGTGGCCGTCACGACGCAGGTCAACAGGTCGTCGCAGATGCCGTTGGCGAGCTTGCCGATGATGTTGGCGGTCGCCGGCGCGATCACGACGGCGTCCGCGGCGTCGGCCAGCGCCACGTGCTCCACGTCCCAGGCCTCGACGGCGTCAAAGAGCCCCTGGTGGACCTTGTTTCTCGACAATGTCTGCAGGACCAGCGGGCTGACAAAATGCCCGGCCTCCTCGGTCATCACCACGCGCACGTCGCACCCGGCCTGCCCAAGCGCAGACACCAGCTGCGGCACCTTGTACGCGGCGATGCCCCCGGAGATCCCGACGACGACACAGCGCCTTTTTTTCACGCTTCCTCTTTCTTCGCCTTCTGCGGGGCCGCCATCCGGACCTTGCTCTGCGAGATCTCGAGCAGCGCGATGGTCGTCACCTTCATGTCGTGCGGCACCTCAATGGTACGCGGCGCCCCTTCCGCGAGCTGGAGCGCCCGCGCTGCCGCTATATGGACCAGCTTGTACAGGTTGTTGTCCGCCTTATCGATCAAGATCTCCAAAGGAACGTACATAGACCCCCTCGCGCTGCGCAACGTTGTTTTTAATGTCGAATGAATGGACTATGGACAATAGACTATAGACAATAGGCAACCCAAAAAAGATCAACGAGTCATCAGTCATCAGCCAGAAATTCGAATGGTTCAAGGGGTTCAAAGGGTTCAAGAGGTTCAAAAAACACTTTCCCTTTTGGTTTCTTGAACCCTTTGTACCCTTTGAACCTTTTGTACCATTCGACCTGTTTTACTGGTGACGTGGTGACTGGTTCCAGAATGCTATCCACGGTGTCTTGGTGACAATAGTCTATTGTCTATAGTCTATCGTCCCCTCCCTGTGCTATTTACTCTAGAAACTGACGTAAAAGTGTTCTCGCAGCGCTTGGCCAGCAAGATGGACTTGAAGTTGAGCAGCGCCTCCCGAAAGTCCCCGTTGACGAGGATGTAATCGTAGAAGCGCGCGTACGAAAGCTCTATTTTAACACGCTTCAGGCGCTCGACGATCGCTTTTTTGTCCTCGGTCGAGCGGCCGCGCAGCCGGCCCATCAAGGCGTCGATCGTCGGAGGCACCACGAAAATGGAGACCACCTTCTCTTTCAAGTGGCGGCGCACGGACTGCGCGCCCTTGACGTCGATGCACAAAAGCGCGTCCTTGCCCGCCCGGCGCGCCTTCTCCAGCACCGCGCGCGGGGTGCCGTAATAGTTCCCGAATATCTTTTCAGACTCAAGGAGCCCGCCCCGGGCCTTCAGGGCCAGGAACTCCTTCTCGGAGACCGGCGCGTAGTCCCGGCCGGCCCTCTCGCCCTTGCGCAGCGGCCGCGTCGTGCAAGAGACCGACTTAAGGAGGCGGTCCCTCCAAAACTTCTCCCTCAAAAGGGCGTCGCACAGCGTCGTCTTGCCGGAGCCCGACGGACCGGAGACGATCCACACCGTCGGCGCGGCCTTTTTACTCGACATTCTGCACCTGTTCGCGGATCTTCTCGACCTCGTCCTTGATGAGGACGACCTCGTGCGCCACGTTCTTGTCCTGTACCTTGGCGCCGAGCGTATTGATCTCGCGCTGCAGCTCCTGGCCGATGAAATCCAGCACCTTGCCCTTTGCCCCGGCGCCCCGCACGTGTCTCAAAAACCCTTTCAGGTGAAAATCGATGCGCGTGATCTCCTCGCTCACGTCGGTGCTGCGCAGGACGCTCTCGAGGTTCTCAGGCGGCAACGTCTGCGTCACCTCTTCGCGCACCTTGGTCACGCGCCGCTTGACCGTGGCCATGTGGCGGCCGATGACGCCGATGCGCTGGCCCAGGTCCCGCGCCAGCGCCGCGCCTTCGCGGCGGCGCATCGCGACGACGCGCTCGACCGCTTCCCGGAACGCCGCCTTCACCACGCGCTCGCGCACGGTCATCTTGAGCTCGGGCTTGGAATAGCGCAGCACGCCGGGCAGGGACACGAGCGACGCCAGGTCGATGCCTTCTTTGAGGCCCAGCTTGCGCCGCACGCGCTCCAGCGCCTGGACATATCTCTCGACGAGCACCTCGTTCAGGATGACCTCGTCGGTCGCCTCGTTGAAATGCGAGACGCTGACGGTGATGCGGCCCCGCCGGATGTGCTTCTGCACGATCCCCCGGAACATCCCCTCCAGGTGCTCGAGCACCGGCGGCAGATGAAACGAGGTGTCAAAATACCTGTGGTTCACGGTCTTGAGCGTCACGACGAACCGCTCGCCGTCCTGGTGGACCTCCGACTGCCCGAAACCCGTCATGCCTGTGATCATAGCCAGATCCTCTTTTCCTTGTTTTCGACGGCCACACTCGTCGGCCACAGATCGACGATCACCTCGTCGGGCTCGAACCACAGCTTGATCTCCCGCTCGGCGTCGACGGCGTTCGCGGAGACATGGATGACGTTCTCATAGATGCCCCGCGTGGTGATGCGGCCGAAGGAGCCGCGGATGGAGACGGAGTCCGCCTCTTCGGGGTTGGTCGCTCCGGCGAGCGAACGGCACTTGCCGATCGCGCCGTCGCCCCAATACACGAGCGCCATGACCTTGCGCCGGTCGTGGAACTCGCCCATGAGATAGCGCAGCACGTCTTCGAAAAACGGCTTGTCCTTCAGGTGCTCGTAGTGCACGCTGGCCAGCTCGCGCGTGACGCGCACCATCTTCGCCCCGACGATCTCGAGCTTCGTCTCGGAAAGGCGCGTGAGGATGTTGCCGGTCAATGAGCGCTTCAGCCCGTCGGGCTTGATCAGGATAAGTGTCGCTTCGTTCTCCATGCCTTCCTCCTGCTGGGACCGCTTCCGCGGCAACGCCCGCCAAAGTTCTTTGGCGGGGCGCTAAACAGCTGGCCTTATCCGGCCGGCCAGCGCGCCACAAAAAAACTAGGCCTTGCGCAACAAAAACGCAAGGATCCTTTCCCTGTCCTGAGGCGAATAATATTCGATCTGGATGCGGCCGCGCTTCTTGCCCTCCAGGATCCTGACGCGCGTGCCGATGCGATGCTGGAGCTGTTTTTCAAGGTCTACAACGTAAGGGTCTTTGTCTTTTGGCACCCTTTTTGTCGTCCCCTTGAGCGGCTTGTTGCGCGAAATTTGAGCCTCTAACTCTCTGACAGACAAAGAGTTAGACAAAACCATCTGCGTCAGCCGGATCTGCTGCGGCACGCTGTCCAGGCTCAAGAGCGCCTTGCCGTGGCCAAAGGAGAGCTGGCCGCTTGAAATGGCGCGCTGGACTTCCAGCGGCAGCGTCAAGAGCCGCAGGACGTTGGCGATGGTCGCGCGGTCCTTGCTCACGGCGCGGGCGACCCCCTCCTGCGTCAGCGCAAAATCCTTGACCAGGCGGTTGAAGGCGTGCGCCTCCTCGATCGGGTTCAACTCTTCGCGCTGGATGTTCTCGATGATCGACAGGACGAGCGCCTCCTGGTCCGAGACGTCGCGCACCACGACGGGCACGCGCTCCAGCTTCAAAAGCTGCGCGGCGCGGAAACGCCGCTCTCCGGCGATGATCTCGTAACCGCCGCCGGCGCTGCGGCGCACCAGGATGGGCGAAAGCACCCCCTTCTCTTTGATGGACTCCGCGAGCTCTTTCATCTGCCCTTCGTCAAACTGCTTGCGCGGCTGAAGGCGGTTCGGCGAGAGGCGCTCCAACTCGACGTAAGCGACGCCCGCGCCCGTCGGAGAATCTGCGGCCGCCGGCAACGCCGCCGGATGCGGCTCGATGGGGATCTCTTTCTTCAAGACCTGCTCGACGCTCTTGGCCGACGAAATCAGCGCCGACAACCCTCTTCCCAGCGCCCTCTTTTCCATAGCAAGATCCTCCCATCCCCCGTTGCTGATACCAGTAAAAAAGTTCAGCGAGCCAACGACAAATCAAGTGGAACGGACGATAGACTATAGACAATAGACTATAGTCTAAAGCACGTGGACGCTTAAATCTAAAGATAGAGCCTGGCCGAGAATAGAGGATAGAGGATCGAGAATAGTCACTGCAAAAATCCATCGAGTTGCCTAATCGACAAGCTGGATCCTGCCTGGGCTTTTTGCGTTGACTATTCTCTATCTTCTATTCTCTATTCTCAAGTTTGTATCGTCTATGGTCTATTGCCTGTCGTCCACTTCGTTTGACAAAGGAATCTCGACACGCGGGGCGGGCATCAACGGCTCCGGCGGCGCGACGGCCTGGCTGGATCTCGCCAAGACTTCTTTTGCCAGCGCCGCGTATTTTTCCGCTCCGATAGAATTCTTGTCGTAAAAATGGATCGGCTTGCCAAAGCCGGGCGCCTCGGACAGCCGGATACTGCGCGGGATGATCGTGTCGAAGACGCGCGCGCCGAAAAAGTTCCTCGTCTCGATGATGACTTCTTGCGTCAGGTTGGTGCGGAAGTCCGCCATGGTCAGTAGGACACCGTCGATCTCAAGGTCCGGGTTCAAACTTTCTTTGACAAGGTTGATGGTATTGGTCAACTGGCCCAGGCCCTCAAGCGCATAGTACTCGCATTGCACTGGAATAAGTACGCAACTTGCTGATACTAAAGCATTTAGAGTTATAAGGCCGAGCGAGGGCGGACAGTCGATGATGATAAAGTCATACGCGTCCACAACAGCAGCGATCGCTTTCTTAAGCCGGGCCTCCCTCCTGTCAGCGTCGACAAGTTCGAGCTCCGCGCCAATCAGGTCGATGTTCGAGGCGACGATGTCGAGGTTTTCAACCGGCGTCTTTTGCGTGATGGAACGGATGTCCTCTTCGCCGATCAAAAGGTCATAGAGCGATTTTTCTATCGCGTTTTTGTCGATGCCCAAGCCGCTCGTCGAGTTTCCCTGCGGGTCAGCGTCGATCAAGAGGACTTTTTTTCCTTCGAGCGCCAGATACACGGCGAGATTTATCGACGTCGTTGTCTTGCCCGTGCCGCCCTTTTGGTTGCAAATCGCGATGATCTTAGCCATTTTGAGTCGCCAGCCGACGG
>Ga0315295_10001526_pt1 | contig 19847 bp, 18 predicted proteins | sample YL17G14_0_MG_FD_204453 | JGI IMG/M metagenome (GOLD analysis project Ga0315295, IMG submission 204453) | Sediment microbial communities from Yellowstone Lake, YNP, Wyoming, USA - YL17G14_0 | ecosystem: Environmental > Aquatic > Freshwater > Lake > Sediment | place: USA: Wyoming | collected...
GGATTTTGAGCCGGCTTCCGTCCGCATGCCGGCGGTGTAGAAAATATCCTTGATGCCGACGGGAATGCCATGCAGTTGCCCTCGCCGCTTCCCCGCTTTAAGTTCCGCATCAAGTTCCGCCGCTCTATTAAGCGCTCCTTCGCGGTCGAGCAAAGCCCACGCCTTAATCCTGCCCTCAAGGGCGTCAATACGTTCCAGGCAGGATTTCACCAGGTCGGTTGAAGATAATTTGCCCCTCGCGATAAGCTTTGAGGCTTCTCCTATCGTCAGGTCGCAGGGTTTCCCGTTCACTGTCATGACAAACCTCCGGCTCTCTTATTTCTTCAATCGGCGAATAAATCGTTTCCGACATAGTATATTATTAACGAAAAAGCGCCTCATGTTCAACAGGAGACGCAGCTAACAGGAAAATTCCAGGCATTAAGCACATTACGATAAATTTTCAAGCTTCCCGCGAAACGAACAAAATCCCCTTTAATCCCCTTCAGGGTGAACCCCTTTGACAAAGGGGGAAAGAGGGGGATTAATAACTCATTCACCTTACGCAAAAAAACCTCTCAATCTGTCATTGCGAGGAGCGAAGCGACGAAGCAATCTCGGACTATGATTATGGCTGCTCAACTCTATCGGAGATTGCCACGCTGATTTCATCCGCCTATGGCGGATTTCATCATGCCCGCAATGACAGAAGAACGGATTGCTTCGCTTCGCTCGCAATGACAACACGAAAGATAACGCTAAATAATCTGACGTTTCATAGGACTGCGTAAGGCGAGTTATTAAATGAGTTTAGCGGAAGACTTAATTTTCTTCATTGGTTGTATTGCCCGCCGTGACGATATAAAATGAGCTAGAACCTTAAATAGTTGTGAAACACGGCAGTGGAGGTACTTGAGTGAAATATAATTTTGATGAGGTAATTGACCGGAGAAATACCGATTCCCAGAAGTGGGACTCTGTCCCCGCTATCTTCGGGCGCCAAGACGTCCTCCCGATGTGGGTCGCCGACATGGATTTCCCGGTGGCAAAACCCATCGTTGATGCCGTGAAACGCCGCGCCGCCCACGAGTTTTACGGCTATACGCAGCCGGGGCCGACCGTGGTAGATGCCGTGGTTGACCGGATGCAGCGCAAATTCAACTGGAAGATAAGACCGGAATGGATTGTCTTTACCCCCGGCGTCGTCCCGGCACTTAACGCTGCCGTCAAGGCTTTCACCCACCCCGGCGATGAGGTTATCCTGCAGGGGCCCGTTTATTATCCTTTCTGGGCGGCCGTCGCCTTAAACGGCTGTCAGGCGACAAACAACGGACTCAAGCTCACGGACGGGCACTACGTCATGGACTATGATGACCTGGAGAAAAGGTTTGCGCCCCATGTCGGCATGCAGCCGGGCCCGAACCGCGCCAAGGCAATAATTCTCTGTAACCCGCACAACCCAATCGGACGGGTCTGGACGAAAGAGGAACTAACCCGGATGGGGGAGATTGTTATCCGGCACGGTGCGGTCGTGATTTCGGATGAAATCCACTGCGAGCTTCTTTTTAAGGGCTACACGCATACTCCGTTTGCCACAATTTCTAAGGAATTTGAGCAAAACTGTATGGTCGGCATGGCGCCGAGCAAGACATTTAACCTGGCGGGACTCAGCTGTTCCTCCGTTATTATCCCCAATGATAAACTGCGCCAGAGATTTGCCGACGCTCGGGCGGGCATACAGCCGCGCCCCAACCTCTTCGGCTTCACGGCCATGGAGGCGGCCTACCGCTACGGTGACGAGTGGCTGGAGCAGGTGCTCGACTACCTGCAGGGAAATCTGGATTATCTTTTAGATTACTTCGAGAAAAATATCCCGAAGATTAAAGTCGTGAGGCCGGAAGGGACATATCTTGTCTGGCTGGATTGCCGCGCCCTGGGCATGGATAACATGACTTTGAGAAATTTTATGCGGGAGAAGGCTAAGGTCGGCTTCGACGACGGCTTCCTTTTCGGCCCCGGCGGCGCCGGATTTGAAAGAATCAATATCGCTTGCCCACGCGCCATCCTGGATGAAGGTCTCAGACGAATCGCAAGCGCGGTGAACAGCTTATAGTTTTCACCACTTTATCAACCGAACGCCGCCCACACAAACGTTGAGTAGCGCATAGAATTAGACTCACCATCAAATTACGGCGGTTCCAACTTTAAAACTACCGGGCGGCAGGTGAAGAACCTGCCGCCCTTATGTAAAAGGAGGCGCAGCGGGCAAAGGCTGTCTTATCGCACCTGCGTCCGGTTGGGGACATTGGCCGGGGTGGCGCCGGGTACCATACGCTGGCGAGAGAACATGGGATGGCGCATGAAGGAGGGCAGATCGAGTTCATTCTCGGACTTCACGACCTCTTTTAGAACCTGGTTATGCTCCTCTACCTGCCGGTCGGTGAGGCCGGCCTGCTTGAAACCGGTGGCGATGAGGATAATCTTGACGTCATTTTCCAGGCTGGCATCATGGGTGACGCCGAAGATGATGTTGGCATCCGGGGCAACGACCTCCCGGACTACCTGAGCCGCCTGGCTGACCTCCTGCAGTGTAAGGTTGCTCGAGCCGGCGACATTGAACATGACGCCAGTAGCGCCCTCGATGGAAGCCTCCAGGAGCGGGCTCGAGACGGCTTCCTTGGCGGCGGTGATTGCCCGCTCTTTGCCGGAACCCATGCCGATGGACATCCAGGCCGGCCCGGCATCCTTCATGATTGCCTTGACATCGGCGAAATCAAGGTTGATGATGCCGGGAACGGTAATAAGCTCGGAGATGGCCTTGACGCCCTGTCTTAAGGCCTCGTCCGCCATCTTGAAGGCATTGTCAATGGTCGTCTTCTGGTCGCAGATGGCAAGGAGCCGGTCGTTCGGGACGATAATCAGGGTATCCACCTTTTCGATAAGCTTGGCGATGCCGTCCTCGGCGGTGCGCATGCGGTGCGCCCCCTCAAAGGCGAAGGGTTTGGTAACAGCGCCGATAGTGAGGCAGCCGGCCTGTTTGCAGACCTCGGCGACGATGGGAATAGCGCCGGTGCCGGTGCCGCCGCCCATGCCGCAGGTCAAAAAGACCATATCCGTTCCGGCGACGAGTTCCGCCAGTTCGTCGCGGTTTTCCTCGGCGGCCTTGGCGCCGACCCGCGGGTCGCCGCCGCTGCCAAGCCCGCGTGTAAGCTTTTCACCAAGCTGGAAACGCATCGGCGCCTCGGTGATGGCCAGCGCCTGGGCATCGGTATTCATGGCAATGTATTCAACGCCCTTGATATCCTCCTGGACCATCCGGGTTATGGCGTTGCTGCCACCACCCCCCAGACCAATGACCTTTATCTTGATTGGATTGGGGACTAAACTCTGTCTCGCCATTTTTCTTCTGTTCTCCTCCCTCAAATAATTTTCGCTCTAAATAGACTGCCTGGCTATCTCTTGAAAAGACTCGCCAAACGGGTCATCAGGCTTTTTATTCCCGAGGTAAAGTTACCGCCCGAACTCACGGCCCCGGGCCGGGTGCGGTTCTTAGCGCCCCACAGCATAAGGCCGACCACCGTGGCGTAAGCCGGGTCGTTCAGGCTCACGGGCAAATTCGGCATGTTGATTGGAGCGCCAACCCTTACCGGCATCTGGAGTATCTCAGCACCGAGGGCTTCGATGCCGCAGACGTTGGCACTGCCGCCGGTCAGCACCAGCCCGGCCGGGACCAGCGCCTGGTACTCCGACTGCGGCAGTTCCAGGACGATGAGCCTCAGGATTTCATCCACGCGGGCGCGGATGATTTCGCAGAGGTCCTGGTATGAAGCGCCGTGGGAATCCGAGGACATGGGGTTCTCCTCCTGGGACTTGGAGTCGTAGACGGGTATGACGCTGCCGTATTTCTTTTTCATCTGCTCGGCAACATCAAAGGGAAGTCCCAGCCCGATAGCCACATCCCTGGTTATCTGGTAGCCGGCGACCGGCAGCACAGCGGTGTGGTAGATGCTGCCGTCTTTGAAGACGGAGATGTCGGTGGTGCCGCCGCCGATATCGGCCATGATGATGCCCGCCTGCTTCTCGTCCTCGGTGAGCACGGCCTCGCTGGAGGCGATGGGTTCAAGAACCAGGTCGTCAATGTCAATTCCCAGGCTGCGGACGCATTTCACCAGATTCTGGACCGAGGTTACGGCCGCCGTAATGACGTGGGTCTCAACATCGAGGCGGAAGCCGTGCATGCCGACGGGGTTCTTGACGCCTTCCTGGCCGTCAATGGTATAGGTCCGGGGAATGACATGGAGCAGTTTCCGGTCGCTGGGGACCTTAACGCTCTGCGCATTTGACAGGACGCGTTTAAGGTCAACCGGACGCACCAGGCGGTCGCCCCGGGTGATACTGATTTCGCCGTGGTTGTTGCTGGCGGTGACGTGCCTTCCGGTAATACCGACATAGGCTGATTCCACCTTGTAGTTGCAGGCTTTTTCTGCTTTGCGCACCGATTCGCGGATTGCTTCTTTAGTGTCTTCAATGTTCACCACCATGCCTTTGTGCATGCCGAAACTGGGGACAATCCCCGTACCGACAATACGGAGTCCGCCGTCGTCCCTAAAATCGGCGATGATGGTGCACACCTTAGTGGTGCCGACATCAATTGCGGTTAACGTTGTCCGCTTTGCCATTTAACCCTCCTTCATCTTTCAGGCGTAAAAGCCGTTTATTTTGCCCGAAGCCACCTATTGTGAGATGGCTTCCATCCTCCCCACCACAACCTCACGAAAGGTAAAAACTGGAGAAGGCGACCCTGAGTCTCATCAGTGTTTCCGGTCTCCTCCAGCCGCTGCCTTCCCAGTTGGGAGATTCGGGACTCTCCTCGGTTTTCTTCTGGTATCCGTCCGGGGTAATAATGCGTTCGGCGGCACGGAGTTTGGCGCTCCGGGCACGCGGGTTGGACTTGAGCTCCTCCGGGGTCGGGGTAATGACCTTCTTATTGATGACGTGGAGGGTGGGTCTGTGCCCGCAAACGCACTCGGGTAATCCAGGCGGGCAGATGCAGCCGCGAGCCTCGCGCTGCATGAACTGCTTGACGATGCGGTCTTCGAGGGAATGATAAGACAGTACAACGAGGCGTCCGTCGTAGCCGAGCAGTTCGACTGCCTGCGTGAGGGCTGAGGAGAGATTCTCAAGTTCGTGGTTGACGGCGATGCGCAGCGCCTGGAAGGTTCTGGTGGCGGGGTGGATTTTCCCGTGGCGGCCCAGAACAGCTTCTTCGACCGCCCGTACCAGTTCGCCGGTGGTTAAAATGGGGCGAAGCTGTACGATGCGGTGGGCAATGCGGCGGCTATCCGTTTCCTGGCCGCATCTCCATAAGAGGTTGGCGAGAGCGGATTCGGAAAGGGAATTAACGATGTCGGCCGCCGTCAGTTCCTGATTCGGACTGACGCGCATGTCAAGGGGAGCGTCGGTTAAGAAGCTGAAGCCGCGCCGGGACTCAAGCTGGAGGGTTGAAAGACCAAGGTCAAACAGGATACCGTGTACGGGCATGAAGTCGTACCTGATAGCGACATTCACGAGGTTAACGAAGTTGTCGTTAACGAGCAGAGTCGAGTTCTTATAGGGGGCAAGCCTCCCCTCGGCCACTTTGAGGGCTTCGGGGTCAGCCTCGATGCCGAGAAGCTGCCCGCCCGGCGAACTGCGCTCCACGATGGCGGCGGCGTGCCCACCGCCGCCCAGGGTGCAGTCAATATATCTGCCTCCCGGCTGGACGGCGAGCGCCTGCATCGTCTCATCCAACATTACCGGAACGTGACATGATGCTAACATGACCAAATCTAATGCCTCTCGAGGGTCTCGATAATCTGCCGGGCCTGCTCCCGGCTGGCCGCTTTTTCTTCATCCCAGAGTTTTTTGCTCCAGATTTCCAGGTAGGTGTTGATTCCGGCAACGACGGCGTCGGTGGCGATACCGGCGTATTCCCTGAGCGGCGCCGGTAAGGCAATGCGCCCCTGGCGGTCGAGCTCAAGGTTGAAGGCGGTAGCGAAGATGGCGCGGTTTAAGCGCCGCATTTTGCCGGGGGTGATGGAACCGGTGCCAGCCAGGGCCTGGGAGAGTTTCTCCCATTCGGCTATGGAGTAGGCGGTTAAACACTTTTCCACTCCAGGCAGGATAACGAGCCCGTCTTTTAAGTCAATGCGGAAGCGTGGGGGAAGGGGTACTCTTCCCTTGTCGTCAACCTTATACTGGAACTCGCCGAAAAACATGGCTCAACCAGTTTCCCCACTTTCTCCCACGTTCTACCATTTTACAACACTATATCCCCTTGTCAAGAGGGTTTTAAGAAATTATTTTGAGCGCAGAACAAAGCAATGAAAGGCAATTCTCTCTTCCGCATCCCACACTTGTGGGGGAAAAGCAAAAGTAATATCATATTTATTCATATTGTTCGATAAACGTCATGACTCACTGGAGGTGGGACTACGAACAGATTTGAGAAACAGGTCATCGCTTTTACGGCAACATGCCACGGCCTGGTACACGTTCTGGAACTCACATACGGGGCGGTGCTGGTCAGTATTGTCGCTGAGTTCGGCTTTGACAACACGACAAGCGGGCTGCTCGCCAACATCTTCGCCTTCGCTTTTGGTCTTTCCGCCTTACCGGTCGGCATTCTCGCTGACCGTATGGACGCCCGCAAACTCCTCATCCTTTTCTGCTTCGGTACGGCGCTCTCCGCCCTGTTCATGAGCCTTGCACCCAATGTCATACTCCTCGGAGCGGCGATGCTGTTTTTGGGGCTATCGCTCGGCATTTACCACCCTACCGGCACGACCTATATCTCCCGCAACGTCAGCAAGCGTAACCTGGGTTTCGGTTATCAGGGAATCGGCGGCAACTTGGGACTAGCCTTTGGGCCGGTTATAGCCGGGACTATCGCCGTGGCTTTAAGCTGGAGATGGTCTTACTTTATCTTCGCCGTGCCATCACTCATCATCGGAGCACTTATTTATTTCTCTCAACGGAATGCAGCGAACACGCCGCCTTTAGCTGAAGCTAAGACCAGCCCAAATAAAACGGCAGAAACAAAGGTCTCACTTAAACCGCTTGTCCTGCCGCTTTTCCTCCTCTTTTCCAACCAGGTCATGATTTCCTTTATCTACCGCGGTATGGTAACCTTCATGCCCAAGTACCTGGGGGAGCAGCTTACCCCGATGTTTTCCGGCCTGAGCAAGCAGCAAATTGCCGCCTACAGCACCACCTTCGTCCTCATTTTCGGCGTCGCCGGGCAGTACCTTGGCGGTTATCTCTCCGAAAAGTTCCGCCGCGAAACACTGGGATTTATCGTGAATGTGGCCGCCATACCTTTCATTGTAGCCATCGCCGCCTTCACCGCCGTACCGCTCATCGTCTCCGCCGCCATTTTCGCCTTCTTCCACTTCGCCGGGCAGCCAGTCTGTAACAGCCTGGTCGCCGATTACAGTCCGGCAAGCCGGCGCGGGCTGATTTTCGGGCTTTATTATTTCTTTAACTTCGGCCTCAGCTCATTTGCGGCCACCATGATGGGTTTTATCGCCGACCGCATAGGATTATCCTGGGTGTTTATCGCCGCCGCCATCTGCGGGATTATCGGCTCCGCCTTTATCGGCGCCCTCCTCTTTCTGGTGCTCTGGAAATCCCACCACGCTGAGGAGACGGTTGTAAGCCCCGAACAGCAGAAAACCTAGTACTTAGTTGCGAAAGTGAGCGTAATTATTCCTACACATGGGAAATCTCTGGTTGAACGTCATCATCCTAACGCTAATCCGTACAACTAAGTACTAGAAGATAAAAACACTAAATTCTAATCCGCCAAAGGCGGAAATGCTGAACAAATTCAAATGACCGAAACTCTATTTTGGATTTCGGTCATTTTGTTTGCCGTTTTGGTATTAGCTGGGATTTGGTGCTTCTACGGTAAACGCCGGTTCTGCCGCTTATCAGCATCAGATTCGTTGTTGTACGGCTCCTTTGGCATTAAGGCTGTTCCCAGCATTGCCGCGAAAGCCGCTTTGGTAACATCGCCGGCGATAAATGGCAGCATCCCCATGTAAAGCAGCCCCGGTAAATCAATGGCGCTGCCTTTGACCAGATTCAGCCAGAGGTAAAGCTGAGCAAGCCCCGGGCCAAAAATCAGAACGAAATCGGCGAGGAGCATCAGGATAAACATGGAAGTAAAACTCCTTGCCCTGACGTAGCGGTCAGCCATGTACCCGATAAAGAGGGCGGTGAGGTCGAAAGTATAGCACACGAATGAGAAAGCAACAAGTAAGACCTGGCGGTGGGTTAATGTTCAATGATTCTGAATGTCCTGAACTGAACTGACATTGCTTGCTTGCGCCGAGTTTGCTATACTTGTCAAGTTCAATTACGTGCCCCCATCGTCTAGTGGTTAGGACAACGGCCTTTCAAGTCGTCAACACGGATTCGAATTCCGTTGGGGGTACTTAAACTCTTCAGGGCTATCCAGCATTCGTACTTCGTTCAGAGAACAAAAACAAACTTGAATATCCTGGATGGCTATCGCACAATATAACAGCTTATTTTATGTCTGTTATTGCATTCTGGCGATGCCCAGTAATTCACGGGCTTCGCTTGGCGTTGCGACTTTCCGACCTAGCTCGCTCCCTATTCGAGCTATTCTTGCCACCAATTCTGCATTGCTCTTGGCCAGAACCCCTTTGCTGTAATAGAGATTATCCTCGTAACCGACCCGGACGTGACCTCCCAGAAGAATCGATTGAACTATCGCCGGAAGCTCAGTAGCGGCAATTCCGAAGGCCATGAAAATGGACTCGGCCGGGAGCTCATCTACCAGATGCATCAGGTTCTTTGGCGTAAAGGGAATTACATTCTGCCGTGTCCTTTGCATATCCATGGGAAACTGGATCGAGTATGGTTTGGCGAGAGGTATCTTCTCTAACAAATAGTTGACTTCGACCATGCCACCTAAATCGTAGACTTCGAACTCCGGTTTTATCCCTCTTTCGAACATGGCCCTGGTTATTCTCTCGTTAAACGAACGTGTCCATAGCGATATTTGCTCCTCTCCTGGACGCGTATGGACCGATACTCCGATATCCACGCTTGCCATTTCCGGATGTGCGGCAAAAACTCTGAACCCATCGTCAATATTTGCCGTGAGTTCACGACCGGGGGAAGTACTGAACTGAAGAATTATGTCACACTTCTTCTCCCTTATTTTACGGCTAATCTCTTGAAAAACCTCCGGGTTGGTCGTCGCCCTCCCGTCTTTGTCGCGCGCGTGAATATGAACTATTGAAGCGCCTTCATTCCATGAACGGAAGACTTCTTCGACAATCTCGTCGGGAGTAATAGGCATACTGGGATTGGATTCCTTCGTCATGAAACTACCACAGGGAGCGACACAAATAATTAGCTTATCGGTTTTTATCATTGTTCCTCCATTTTAGAACATCGAATTATTATGCTCTGCTACCGTTATCTTCCTTTATCATTTGCTGAATGGTAACGCCGGCAATTTACAGCAGACCTCAATGAATTCAGCTAATCGCCTTTCCCATCCATGGAGATTGTATGCTAAAAACACCCAACTGGCAAGCCATAAAGACCAAGGTAAACGCTACGGCCGCAAAATGTTCCATATTATCTGGTAAATCTTTTAAAGCTTAAGGGCAGCTTACATCTCAACGGGTTATTAATCGTGTTATCTAATGAGAAGAAAAAGCAATTGTTGTAATGCCGGAATTAGCTGTTTCTTCTCGAATAAAAGTTCGGAAAGCTTCCAGTTGGGGGTACCAAATTACACTATCATTTTTCACACTTGTTAACCTTTGGTTAACTCTTTTAATTTGTTTCCCCTTTCTTTACTTTTGGTTTTCTTTCACCATGAAAACCGCATATTCAAAACCACATATTCAATAGAAGCTTACCGTCTTTTGGGTTCGGTAAACAGTCAAGGGTATATCTCGTTGAGAGACATAAATGGGGCACGTGGCATGGGGTGTTACACCTTTACAAAGAATTAGGAGGATGATATAAATGTGCCATGAAGTTTGTTAGCTATTTGTTGTGGAGTTTGTCGTCCTTCCCTACTGCTGGTCTCGCATGGGTATTGATGTGGGTGACTGACAGACTATACGAAGGGAGCGGGTGGTTTTTAGCAGTGCCCATCAGAATTGTAATCTTTCTTATGCAGATTGGAATTCTTTTTGGGTGTCTAACGACAGCGATAAGTATTGCAGGTGTTACATTCGTTATCTTTCGTATGGCTGTAAAAGGGCAGGACGTTGACGAGGGCAGATTAAGTGTTAAGAACTATATGCTTTTGCTAGTTATCCCTGTAGCTATGAACATTAGCAGCCTATTAATTGGTTTGTTCCACGAATGGTTAAATTTTAATGAGCATGGTCTAGGTTTCATAACCTTAGGCTATGTTGGCTTGGTTTGGTACTTACAAGCTGGTGGTCTGATTGTTTTCTTAGTGTGGCTTGTCATTCTACCAATTTTTCTCCGCAATAGGCGAAGTCATCCTCAGGATAAAGGAGCCTTATAGAACTTCAAGCTATCCTTAAAGCTGACAGACCTTGTGTATCTCTGTACCATTTCCAAGCTCTCCCACCTGCCCAAGTCTTTGATTGTAAGGCTATCTAAGCCCTGTTTGTGGTTATTCACATATTACTCAAGCAGGCTTCAGGCTTCCCAGACAACCTTGCCGCCGGCGATAGTCATAAGGACTTTTATCTCTTTGAGTCCATCAGGCGACGCCGTTAGCGGGTTGCCGGAGAGCACCGCCATATCCGCCAGCTTGCCGGGGACAAGGCTGCCCTTGATATTTTCATCAAACGATGCGGTTGCCGCATTAACCGTGTACATTTTCAGCCCTTCGGCCGCTGAAATGGCTTCCTGCGGCAGGATGTCCTGCCCGCCCTGCGTTTTACGCGTCATGGCGGCGTAGATACCCATCAGGGGATTGTCTCCGGCAATAGGGGAATCGGAACTTCCGGCGAGGGTCAAACTGTCATAAAGCGATTTGAAGCGGTATAAGCACGGTTTATGCTTTTCCGGCGCAATTGCCAAAAATCTATCGCCGCCGTAATAGAGAAAGGGCGGCTGGGTAACGACCAGCGGTTTAAGATGCCTGAGTCTCGTTAAAATCCCCGGGGAACATACGATGCCGTGCTCAATGCGGTGCCGCAGTTCCCGCCTCGAGGTATGTTCCAGCGCCGTAATCGCCGCCAGAATGGAGTTCTCCTGCACAGCGTGGATGGCAACCTGGTAACCGGCACGCTCGGCCCGGATGACCATCTCATTAAGTTGCTCCTGCTCCGGATAGACCTTCCCCGTGCTCTCGGTAACGATTATTTTGACCCCGCCCAGCTTGAGTGAATCATCCCCGCTGCCGAAATAAAGCCCGGCTTCCCCAAACCCATCCAGGAATTCCATGCCGAACATCATGTAAACGCGGGGAACAAGAATGCCAGCATCCCCAAAGCGGCGGAGTATCTGGAAGCGCTCCAGATTGTTGACAACGGTCGCCTCCCCGATGGAGGTAATCCCCTGCGAAAGATAGTGCCTGTTTACAAGCGCCATTCCCTCGTTAAGCTCCGGCTCGGAAAGGGGCGGCATAACCTGCTCCCGGATATAGCCGAGGAGTTCGTGAACACGTCCCGTCGGCTCACCTGTCCCGTCTTTTTCAACCAGAGCGCCGTCGGGTACCGGGCTGTTTTTCTTGATGCCGGAAAGACTCAGTGCCAGGCTGTTCAGAATTGCCTGGTGCAATCCCACGTGGGCCAGGACGACGGCGTGGTGCGGTGCCGCTTCATCAAGCTCCCGGCGCGTCGGCAGTCTCTTTTCCGCAAGGTAGTAATCACTCAGGCCGGTGCCGGAAATCCAGGCGCCCGGCGGTGTATTTTCGGCGCGCTTTTTCACGGCCGCTTTAACATCGGCGATGCTGTGGACGGTGTCAGGGCCAAAGTCAAGGCTCAAGAGCTTCCGGATGAAAGAAAAGAGGTGGCAGTGAGCGTCAATAAAGCCGGGAGCAACCGTTTTGCCCTGGCAGTCAATGAATTTTGTACTGCCTCCGGCAAATGACCTTATTGTTTCTCTATCGCCGGTAGCGAGGATGCGCCCGTTTTTTATGGCAACGGCTGAAGCCTCCGGCCGGGAAGGCTCCATGGTGATTACCCTGACATTTTCCAGTATAATGTCGGCATTGAGCACAACTGCCTCCAATCCGTAACTGAATTGTGCAAATGTTAGAAGGTAGTATACTACTTTACCAATTGCTTGAGGTAGAGGTGATTAGACGTGAACGCAGAAGACATGACCGGCAAGCTGACCCTCTGAATAAAAAGTAAAATCCGCGCCGCTCAGGCTAAAGGGGTCGTCATCGGGCTATCCGGCGGCATTGACTCGTCGGTGCTGGCCGCGCTCTGCAAGAGGGCCTCACCGGAAGCCCTCCTGGGCCTCATTATGCCCTGTCACAGCAACCCGGAGGACGAGATGTACGCCCGGATGGTCGTGGATAAGTTCAATATCCCGGTTAAGAAAGTGGTGCTGGACGGCGTTTTCGATGCTTATCTGGGGACGGTCGAAGAACAAAACGTCACCGCCTCGGTGGATAACCTCTGCGTGGCCAATTTAAAGCCGAGATTACGCATGGCCACCCTCTATTTCTTCGCTAATAAGCTCAATTACCTTGTGGCCGGCTCCGGCGACCGGAGCGAGATAACCGTCGGCTATTTTACCAAGTACGGAGACGGCGCCGCCGATATTTTCCCCCTCGGCAACCTGCTCAAGACCGAATTAAAAGCACTCGGCGCTTACCTGGGGGTGCCGAAGGTGATTGTCGAAAAGCCGTCCTCCGCCGGACTCTGGCCCGGGCAGGTGAGCGAGGGTGAGCTTGGAATCACCTACGGCGAGATAGACCAGTATATCAAAACAGGTGAAGCGGCGCCGGAGGTCAAGAAAAGAATCGAGCAACTGATAGCGATGAGCGCGCATAAAAGGCAGTTGCCGCCGGTACCGGAGTTTTAGGTTTTTGCTGTAACTATCTTTCAATGCATTAATCGTAATATAAAGCTATTTAATAACCCTGAGCCAGTTTTCCAAGAGGGCGCTTGCTGAATAGACTTGCTGTTTTGCAGAGGATTCGTTGAGTGTCCCTCTAATCCGTTTTAAGTAAACATAAACTTGTTTGGTAAAGCGCCTTATGGTATAATGCTCACATGGCGGATGTAACTACGGAGAAAGGTAAAGCGCTTGGCCTGGCGATTGAACAAATAGAAAAGCGCTTTGGCAAGGGTTCAATCATGAGGCTGGGGGAATCGGCTGTGATGCAGCAGGTTGATATTATCCCCAGCGGCTCGCTGGCACTGGATTTGGCGCTGGGTGTGGGGGGTATTCCCAAGGGGCGCGTAACCGAGATATTCGGCCCCGAAGGGTCGGGCAAAACAACCCTGGCGCAGCATATTATTGCTGAAGCCCAGAAGCAGGGCGGTACCGCTGCTTACATTGACGTGGAGCATGCCCTTGACCCATCTTACGCCAGAAAGTGTGGCGTAAATGTGGACGAGATGCTCATCTCACAGCCGGACACCGGTGAAGAGGCACTGGATATCACCGAGACGCTGGTGAGGAGTCAGGCGGTTAACGTTATCGTCATCGATAGCGTGGCTGCCCTCGCTCCCCGCGTTGAGATTGAAGGCGAGATGGGTGATGCCCATGTCGGACTTCAGGCGCGCCTCATGTCACAGGCGCTCCGGAAACTGTGTGCGGTCATCGGTAAATCCGGTACGGCGGTGGTATTCCTTAACCAGCTTCGGGAAAAAATCGGGATTGTCTTTGGCAACCCTGAGGTGACGCCGGGCGGCCGGGCGCTTAAGTTCTACAGCTCGGTCAGGATAGACCTAAGACACATCGAGACCCTAAAACAGGGCAATGTGGCGGTCGGTTCCCGCGTCAGGGCCAAGGTCGTCAAAAACAAGGTCGCCCCGCCTTTCCGCAATGCCGAGTTCGATATTTTGTTCGGCGTGGGGATAAGCCGTGAAGGGGGCATCATTGACCTCGGAACGGAACTGGGAATAATCAAGAAGTCCGGCGCTTTCTTCTCCTACGGTGACATCCGTCTGGGGCAGGGGAAGGAGAATGCGAGGGAATATCTCAAGCAAAATCCTGAACTTGCCGGAGAGATTGAAAAGGCGATAAGGGCCTCAGCCGGCACTACCTATAATCCTGTGGCCTCTTCTGATTAGGGGCATTAACCAATTAAATAGACAGGAAAGAATAGAGCTGGGGCAGTTGGTTGCCTCAGCTTGTTTATTTTTTAAGCGTATTGATTAAATACATGAAAAAGATTACCGCCCTCAAAATGGAAGAGGGAAGAAAAAAGCGTGTTGCCGTTTACTGGGAAGGGCAAAGAAGGCCCCTCAGGCTTGAAGTAGATACGGCCCTTAAAGAGGGACTGACGGTGGGACAGGAGTTCTCGGAAAGTGAGCTTGCCCATTTAACTAGGCTTGACCTTTTTTACCGTACCCAGAACGCCGCTCTTCACTTCTTAAGCTACCGGCCGCGGAGTGAGTCCGAAGTCAAAAGCCGGCTAATACGGCGCGGTTTTGCCGAAGAGGAAATCAACACCGTGCTGCTGAAACTTAAAGAGCAGGGACTGCTGAGTGATGCCGACTTTGCGGAGTTCTGGAAGGAAAACCGTCAGGCGTTCAGCCCGAGGAGCCAGTTTTTGACCCGTCTGGAACTTAAGCGTAAGGGAGTGGCGAATGAGGTCATTGACGAAGTGGTAAGCAGTCTCGATGACTCGACAAACGCCTACCGCGCCGGCATGGAAAGAGCCCGCCGGATAACCATTGCCGACCGTAATGTCTTCCGTAAACGCCTTGGTGATTACTTAAGACGCCGCGGCTTTTCTTACGGCGTTATTAATGAGACGGTGGAGAGGATATGGCGGGAGGTCAGTGAGGTCGCACCGGATAAGATTGGATAAATTCCTGGCTACTATATGTAGCCAATTTTTGTTTTTTTATTAAAATATGTAAAAGAGTTTTGCTGGCTGATAGCTGGGACGCCTGGGAGGAAGGCATTTTATGGATTACTTGGAAGCCGTGCCGCACCGCCTTCATGGCACTCAGGCACAACGGGTTTCCGGAAAACAGCAGAGATTTTTCGCGGGTTTCTTTTAAGTAACCGACCAGTCAAAACCGGCAGAACCTGTAAATAAGAGAGAAGGTGAGATAATGGAAATTACACTAATTTCCTTCGCGGTCTACATATCCAGTTTTATAATTGGCGTTGTATTCGGCGGCATGATACTCTTCCTGACAAGAAGAGTCATGCTGAACCGTGAAATCCGGATTGCGGAGAGGAAGGCCGCTCGGATAACGGCTGAAGCCAAGAACGAAGCAAAGGAAACAGTTGATAAAGCCCGGGGGGAAGCAGACAAAAGCAAAGGAGCGGCGGAAACTGAGTATAGAGAGCGCCGCGTTGAACTGACCCGCCAGGAAGGACGCCTGGCACAGAAGATGGACAGCCTTGATTCCAAGCTGGCCGAACTGGAACGGCGCGACCATAATCTTGACGTCAAAGAAAAGGAAATTGATACCATCCGGGCGAACGTTCTGGATATCAAAGTAAAGGAGTTAAAGCAGCTTGAGATCGTCTCTTCTATGACGGCGGAAGAAGCCAAACAACTGCTCCTGGATAACATGTCGGCGGAAATAAAAGACGAGGCCGCCAGGCGCCTGCGCGAATGGGAAGCCAAACTCAAGGAAGAAACGGACAAAAAGACGCAGGAAATCCTGGCCCAGGCAATCCAGCGTTCGGCTTCGGAGATTGTCGCCGAGACGACCGTCGGCGTTGTGCCGCTTCCCAACGATGAAATGAAAGGACGCCTTATCGGACGCGAGGGACGCAACATCCGGGCGCTCGAGCAGGCAACCGGGGTTGACCTGATTATTGACGACACGCCGGAAGCGGTGACCATCTCCAGCTTCGACTCGGTGAGAAGAGAAATCGCCAGAATCGCCCTCTCCAAGCTTATCCTCGACGGGCGTATCCACCCGGCGCGTATCGAAGAAATTGTTGCCAAGGCGAAGGAAGAGGTTGATGCGAGCATCATGCAGGCTGGGGAGCAGGCGGCTTACCAGACCAGCGTCCACGGGCTGCGTCCCGAACTCATCAAGATACTCGGTCGTCTTAAATACCGCACGAGCTACGGACAGAACGTCCTGGCACACAGCATCGAGGTTGCTCACCTTGCCGGGATGATTGCGGGCGAACTGGGTGCCAGGGTCGTCATTGCCCGGAAGGCCGGTCTTCTCCATGACATCGGCAAGGCAATGGACCGCGAAGTCGAGGGCACCCACGCCGCCATTGGCGCCGAACTGGTAAAGCAGTGGGAGAAGTCCCCGGAGGTTGTGGCCGGCATCGCCGAACACCACGGTGAAACGGGTAACATGAGCTTCTGGGGGTATTTAATCTCGGCGGCCGATGCCATCTCGAGCGCCCGCCCCGGGGCAAGAAGAGAGGCTCTTGAGAGCTACATCAAGCGGCTGAAAGCGCTCGAAGATATTGCCAACAGCTTCAAGGGCGTCGAGAAGTCTTACGCTATCCAGGCCGGACGTGAAGTCCGTATCCTGGTAAAACCCGAGGAGATTGACGACCTGGCGGCGGTTAGATTGGCGCGGGACATCGTAAAAAGAATCCAGGACGAAATGGAGTATCCCGGGCAAATTAAGGTTACGGTGCTTCGCGAAACGCGAGCCATTGATTTCGCCAAATAATCTGGGTATAGAAACGAAGACTTGCGTCTTCCTTGAAAGAGATATACAGCCATGAAGATTCTGGCAATCGGTGACATCATCGGGAACCCGGGGCGTCAGACAATACAGCGGCTGCTGCCGGGTATAAGGCAGGAGTACTCCATTGACCTGGTCATCGCCAATGCCGAGAACGTGGCTGGCGGGTTCGGGCTTACATCGAATACCGCCAAGGAGCTCTTTAACGCCGGCGTTGATGTCCTCACTTCCGGAAACCATATATGGGCGCAGAAGGAAATACTGCCCTACCTTGACGGCGAGATGCCTATTTTGCGCCCATTAAATTACCCGCCGGGGGTCATCGGCAAAGGTTATACCATCTACAAAAAAGTGCTGGTGGTAAACCTCATCGGCCGGACCTTTATCGGCAACTTCGACTGCCCCTTCCAAACAATGGATAAGCTTCTTAACGAAATTAAGGACCGCCCGCGGATAATCATCGTTGATTTCCACGCCGAGGCGACCTCGGAAAAAGTCGCCCTGGGATATTACCTGGATGGGCGGGTGAGCGCCTTGGTCGGCACCCATACGCATATCGGCACCATTGACACCTGCATCCTTCCTAAGGGTACGGCCTACGTTACCGATATCGGCATGACCGGGCCGATACACTCCGTTATCGGGGACGACATCGAGGATGTCATCCAGCGCTTTTTAACCAACATTCCTAACCGCCTTGCCGTCGCTAAGGGCCGCTCATCCCTTAACGCGGTTATCGTAAACGTGGATGAAAATAGTGGGCGCGCCACGTCAATAGAACGCATCTGCTGCGAGGGGGATTAAAGTTGTCCCATATTGACCTTCATATCCATACCTGCGAATCTGACGGGAAATACACCCCCGAGGAAATCGTGACCAGGGCAGCGCTCGCCGGGCTTAAAGTCATGTCAATTTGCGACCATGACACAACAAAAGGTGTTGCCGCAGCACTTGAAGCAGCAAAAAACTTCCCTGAGCTCACCGTGATTCCTGGCGTTGAAATCTCAACCGACGTCCCCTCCGGTGAAGTCCACATCCTGGGGTATTTCATAGATTATGATGGTAATGAGCTCTGCACCATTCTCAAGAGTATGCAGGGTTCCCGTGTCGAACGGGCACACAAAATGATTGCTAAGCTTACCAAGCTCGGCATCCGAATTGACTGGCCGCGGGTAAAGGAGATTGCCGGAGACGGCACGATGGGACGGCCCCACATCGCCCAGGCGATGCTGGAAAAAGGCTATATATCCTCAATTAAGGATGCTTTTGTGCGGTACATCGGCAGAGGAGGCCCGGCTTACGTCGAGTGGGAGAAGATGACACCCGCCAGGGCCGTTGCCCTCGTGGTCAGAAGCCACGGCCTGCCGGTGCTGGCGCACCCTTTAACCGTGACCGCCCCGGAAGCCCTTGTCGGTGAGCTTGTCCCCGCCGGACTGGCCGGCATCGAAGCCTTTTATGATGACAATTCCGCCGAACAAATAGAATGGGTGGTAAACCTCGCCCGCCGCAACCGCCTCTTAGTGACCGGCGGCAGCGATTACCACGGCCTCGATGAAGCGGCCGAGACCCCGGTCGGAGGCGCTCCCGTACCCGACTGGGTGGCGGAGAAACTCTTCGCCCTGGCGAAAGAGCGGGACATTACAGTTTCTGTCGCGAAACAATGAGCATACAGTTCATTCCACTTATCATCGCGGGCTATCTTCTCGGCTCGGTGCCGTCGGCGTTCGTCGCCGCCAGGCTGTCACGCGGTATCGACATCCGTGAGTACGGCTCCGGCAACGTTGGCGGGAGCAACCTTTTTAAGCTCGTTCCGTTATGGGTGGCTTTGCCCTCGTTTGCCTATGATATCGCTAAAGGTACAATGCCTGTCTTTATCGCCGGGAGGCTGGGAATGAGTTTTACGGAGCAGGTAATCGTCGGGGTCGCCGCCATCGCCGGGCACAACTGGCCGGTTTTCCTGGGCTTTAACGGCGGGAGGGGAATCGCCACGACCCTCGGCACCGTGCTGCTACTCATGCCCAAACTCACGCTCATACTTTTATCAATCGTCCTTATCTCGATAATTTTCCACCAGATGGCGCTTTTCACCATCATCGTTATCGCCCTTTTCCCCGTTTTCAGCTACTTGTCCGGGATTCCGGCGGCGGGATACCTCATGGGGCGTACCCTCCCCGATGAAGAACGAATACCCGCGACCCTGGCGCTTCTCGCTATTCTCCTCATCATGGTAATAAGGCGGCTTACGGCACCGAAGAGCGAGCTTGCCGCGGGACTTAACCCCGGCGAGCTGTACGTCAACCGTCTCCTCTGGGACCGCGACATCAGGAACAGAAAAGCCTGGATAAACCGCAACCTGGAAAACGAAGCGACCGGAGATAATAAGAAGGGTTAACAAAGTGAACAGGTGTAATGCTCCATTACATAACGAAAGCGGGCTCACCTGCGGCAAGTGCGGTGAAACTATCTGTCCGGAGTGTGCCGTGCCGACGCCGGTGGGCTTCCGCTGCCGCGAATGCGCCAACCTGTACAAATTACCCACCTTCCGGATTGAGCCGAAGCATTATGTCATCGCCGTCCTGGTCGGTCTTGGGCTGGCGGTGCTTTTCGGTCTCCTCTGGAGCATCGCTATCAGGTTCATGCCTTACCTTTACCTCAATCTGGTAATCGCGCCGGGCATCGGGGCGGCGATAAGCGAGGTCATGAGCCGGGCGGTGAACCGCAAGCGCGGGCTGGGACTGGCCATCATCGCCGGGGGGTCAATGGTCATCTGCTACCTGATTGAGGTGCTCGCGCCCTGGGGAATAGGATTCTACTTTTTTGACATCGTCGGGACGACCATCGGTGTTCTTACCGCGGCAAGTTTACTGAGATAGGATGTGCCTGATGAAAAAATTACTGAAGTTGGTATTATGCCTTATCCTGCCGGTCGTTCTCCTGCTCGCATACGCCGCCTGCTCACCGGGTGGGGCAAATAGCAGCGGTTTAAGCGTTATCGAAATGAATGCGTCCATCGGCGCGGTTTCCAGCACCTCCGAAACGCAGAGGCTC
>Ga0315295_10001527_pt1 | contig 19835 bp, 19 predicted proteins | sample YL17G14_0_MG_FD_204453 | JGI IMG/M metagenome (GOLD analysis project Ga0315295, IMG submission 204453) | Sediment microbial communities from Yellowstone Lake, YNP, Wyoming, USA - YL17G14_0 | ecosystem: Environmental > Aquatic > Freshwater > Lake > Sediment | place: USA: Wyoming | collected...
TTGGGCAACTACATTGTGGGTTGTGGGAAAATTGCTGTATTGCCCAATGAATTGGGCAACTACATTGTGGGTTGTGGGAAAATTGCTGTATTGCCCAATAAATTGGGCAACTACAATGCGCTATGGGCTATGGGCTGTGGATGATTAGCGCAATTATATGGACTATAAAAGCAGTGAATTCCCTCTCCCCGAAGGGGAGAGGGTTAGGGTCTTAATCTTCTCCCCCTAAAGGGGGAGAAGAGAAGAATAAAATTCGCTTTTTGTCAACGTCTGATTTCTTGCTCCCGAATATCTACTTTCGAAGTTGCGTATCACCGACCGGCAATTTCCTTGATAATAGATAAAAAATAGTGTATATTTGCATATATAATTATTAAGGCAATGAGGTTGCATATGAAAAAACAAAGAAATACACATGCGATAAGAGAGTTTATAGATGAGGATATGGAATGGCTTAGCCTTACCCCAGCCCAGCGAATTTTAGAAACAAATAAATTATGGAAACTTTATATTGCCTTAGGAGGAAGTCTTGACCCCGAACCCAATCCTCAAAGTCCTTTCTACTTTAAAAAAACACCACGTTAGATGTTTATTGATTGGCGGACAATCCTGCATAATTTACGGCGCTGCCGAATTTAGCAGGGATTCGGATTTTGTCATACTCAGCACAGCTCCGAACCTCAAACGTTTGCAAAAGGCCCTCAAGGCGCTAAAGGCCGAGCTTATTTATGTCCCGCCGCTTGCTCTGGATTATTTAGAACGGGGTCACGCCTGTCATTTTCGATGTACCGCAAAAGACACAAAAGGACTGCGTATAGATGCAATATCTAAGCTAAGGGGGTGTGAAGCATTTGACAAGTTATGGAAACGCAGAAATACGGTAGCATTAAAAAACGGCAGCATCATAGAAGTTATCGGGCTTAGAGACCTGGTTCAGAGTAAAAAGACTCAACGAGATAAAGATTGGCTGATGCTTAATCGTCTGGTAGAAAATGATATTATTTTGAATAGAGATAATCCGTCAGCCGATCAAATGAAATGGTGGCTTCGAGAATGTAGAAATGCAGGCCTTTTAATTGAACTAGCAAAGAAATATCCTAAAAGAGCTAAAGAATGCGTTATGGATAGGCCTCTTTTATCTTTTGCAATTAATTCGGATATTCAAGAGCTCAAAGCAGGGCTTCATGAGGAAGAGATGCTGGAACGTCAAAAAGACATTTATTATTGGACACCATTAAGAAAAGAATTAGAAATATTGCGTCGTAAAACGAAAAAATAACCTTTCTACTAAGGTTATTTATGCCTGTATATCATCTATAAATAGCCTGCCTAATAAAGCCGCAGATGATCACAGATGTGCTATGAGCTATGGGCTGTGCGCTATGGGCACATAGCACATAGCGCACAGCCCAAAAAATAAGCATTGATTTTTCCTGCCAAATTTGCTAAACTCTACGTCAATCATGGGTTACACGATTACTGAAAAAATATTGATGGCTCATTCGGGCAAAAAGTCCGTTAAGCCCGGTGAGTTTATAAGCGCAGACATAGATTTTTGCCTGGGAAACGATATTACCGCGCCCATCGCAATCGACGAGTTTGAGAAAAAAGGACGCAAAAAAGTATTTGATAATACTAGAATAGCGCTTATACCCGATCATTTCACTCCGGCGAAGGATATGAAAAGCGCGAATCAGGCAAAGAAGCTTGCGGATTTCGCCAAAAAATACGATATTAAGCATTATTATGAAGTGGGCAGAATGGGTATTGAGCACGCGCTATTACCAGAATTAGGGCTTGTTAAGCCCGGTGATTTGGTAATCGGCGCGGATTCCCATACGTGTACTTATGGCGCGCTTGGTTGTTTTTCATGCGGAGTCGGCAGCACAGACCTTGCGGCGGCATTCATAACAGGAAAATGCTGGTTTAGGGTGCCCGAGACAATAAAATTTATATATAAAGGTAAACTTGATAAATGGATTGGGGGCAAAGACCTTATTCTTCACACGATAGGCAACATAGGCGTTTCAGGCGCAAATTATATGGCAATGGAATTTACAGGTGATGCAATGGATGAATTGGATATGGACGATAGGTTCAGCATGTGCAATATGGCGATAGAAGCAGGCGCGAAAAACGGTATTATCAAGCCAGATTCAAAAACAGTAAAATACGTAAAAAAAGCCGTAAGAGACAATAATCCTAAAAGAAAAAGCTTTAGGCTATATTCAAGCGATAAAGACGCTAACTATGCAAAGATTATTGAGTATAATGTATCAAAAATAGATCCTTTAGTCGCGGCGCCGCACCTGCCGAGCAATATTATTCCTGCTCATAAAGTCAAAGATATAAAAATTGACCAGGTTGTCATAGGTTCATGCACGAACGGAAGATTAAGCGATTTAAGGATTGCGGCAAAAATATTAAAAGGCAAAAAAATAAAACCATGGGTAAGATTGATAGTTATTCCCGCTACGCAAAAAGTATATTTGGACGCGGTGCGGGAAGGGCTTGCGAGGACGTTTGTTCAGGTCGGCGGGGTTTTTTCAACGCCGAGCTGCGGGCCATGCCTGGGCGGCCATCTCGGTATCCTGGCCGAAGGAGAAAGGGCGATAGCGACTACCAACAGGAATTTTGTAGGAAGGATGGGGCACCCGAAGAGCGAAGTCTATCTTTCTAATCGGGTTGTTGCGGCGTCAAGCGTTTTTAATGTAAGGATCTGCAATCCGGTGGACTTATAATAAAAATTTTCCCTCACCCCAACGGGGTGTGGTTTTGGGTGTGGGGGACTAATCAAGGCCCCTCACCTTTATCCTCTCCCCAAAGGGGAGAGGAAATAGAGATAGAGAAATGTTATTTAAGGGACGGGCGCACAAATTCGGCGATAATATAAATACTGATGAGATAATTCCTGCCCGTTATTTAAATACAAACGATCCGCAGGAATTGGCTGAACATTGCATGGAAGACGCGGATTCTAAGTTTGCAAAGAAAGTTAAAAAGGGAGATATTATTGTTGCGGGTAAAAATTTCGGCTGCGGTTCTTCGAGAGAACACGCCCCTATCGCAATAAAGGCATGCGAAGTATCATGCGTAGTTGCCGAAAGTTTTGCGCGTATTTTTTATAGGAATGCCATAAATATAGGTTTGCCTATTATAATTTCTAAAGACGCGCCGCAAAAAGTAAAAAGCGGAAATAGGTTGAGCATAGACATAACAAAGGGAAGAATGAAAAATTTAACGAAGAAGGAAAATTATAATTCTGATATTTATCCGAAATTTATCCAGAAAATAATCGCTAAAGGCGGATTGATGAACTCAATATAAATATATATTTATGAAAAATTACAAAATTGCGGTAATACCGGGTGACGGAACAGGCCCTGAAGTCATACGCGAAGGCCTCAAGGTGCTTCATGCGGTTAGTAAAGGAGCCAGCTTCAAGTATGAAAAAATCATGTATGACCTCGGAGGGGAAAGATACAAAAAGACGGGCGAGGTGCTTCCGGATGCTGTTTTAGACGAACTTAAGAAAGTCGATGCGATCTATTTAGGCGCCGTAGGCCATCCCGATGTAAAGCCAGGGATATTGGAAAAGGGATTGCTGTTAAAATTAAGGTTTAGCCTCGAGCAGTATATTAATTTAAGGCCGGTCAAACTTTATCCCGGTGTATGGACTCCCATAAAGGATAAAACTCCGGACGACATTGATTTTGTTGTTGTGAGAGAAAATAACGAAGGGCTTTATGTGGGCGAGGGCGAATTTAAAAATAAAGGGACAAAAAACGAGATTGCGCTTCAGGTATCGCGCAATACAAGAAAGGGTGTTGAACGCTGCGTAAGATTTGCATTCGAATATACAAGAAAAAGAAATAAAAAGAAAAAACTCACATTGTGCGGAAAAACAAACGTTCTTACGTATGCCTGGGATTTATGGGAGAGGGTATTTCATGAAGTAGCCAAGGAATACCCTGATATCACACGAGATTATACCCACGTCGATGCCGCATGCATGTGGATGGTGAAAAATCCTGAATGGTTCGACGTAATTGTTACTGATAATATGTTTGGCGATATAATAACTGATTTAGGCGCAATGATTCAAGGAGGCATGGGCATTGCGGCAGGCGGAAATCTAAACCCCGAAGGCGTTTCTATGTTTGAGCCGATAGGCGGCTCAGCACCGAAATATACAGGTAAAAACATCATCAATCCTTTGGCCGCTATTTGCGCCGGCATGATGATGCTTGAGCATCTTGGCGAAGAGAAAGCCGCGCGCACGATAGAGGATTCAGTGATTAAAACGACTTCAATGATGAAAAGCATGTCGGCAGGAAAAATGGGATACAGCACTACCGAAGTAGGGGACCTGGTGGTGAAGCACCTGAGTTAAAAATCAAATATCAAAAATCAAATATCAAAAACACAAATAAAAAATGAAAAAATATAATGTTGCTATAATGGGGGCGACGGGAGCGGTTGGAAATCAGTTTCTTTCTATATTGGAAGAACGAAAATTTCCTGTGAAAGAAATACGCCTTCTCGCTTCAGAGCGCTCTAAAGGTAAAAGATTAAAGTTTAGAGGCAAGGCATATCCTATAGAGGTGTTGTCTCATGATTCTTTCAGCGGAATCGACATAGTTTTATCCAGCGCGGGCGCGTCGAGGAGCAAGGAGTTTTTGCCGAGCGCTGTTAAGGCGGGCGCAGTATGCGTAGATAATTCCAGTGCTTTCAGGATGGAGAAGGATGTGCCTCTTGCGGTTCCGGAAGTAAATCCGCACGCCATTAAAAGGCATAAAGGCATCATTGCTAATCCTAATTGCTCGACCATACAAATGGTTATTGTGTTGTGGCCTATTCATAAAGTGGCAAAAATAAAAAGAATCGTGGTTTCGACTTATCAGTCGGTTTCAGGCGCGGGCCAGAAAAAAATACTGGAATTGGATGAGCAGGCAAGATTACTGTCGAAGAATAAGACTCAACATGAAGTCGGAAAACATAATATCGGTAAAAGCAAAATAAAAGAATTCCCGCATCAGATTGCCTATAATCTTATTCCTCAGATTGATATATTTTTGGAAAACGGATATACAAAGGAAGAAATGAAGATGGTGTATGAGACGAGGAAGATTATGGAAGACGATTCTATAAAGGTAAGCGCAACTTGTATCCGCGTTCCTGTATTTTATGCGCACTCCGAAAGCGTTAACATAGAGACTGAAAGAAAAATTACCCCGCAGGAAGCCATCGATATCCTATCCAAAGCGCCTGGTGTTAAAGTTATAGACGATCCCTCGAAGAGCGTTTATCCGATGCCGATATTAGCGGAGGGAAAAGACGAGGTTTTTGTCGGAAGAATTCGGGAAGATGAGTCTATAGAGAACGGTTTAAACATGTGGGTCGTAAGCGACAACCTCCGAAAGGGCGCCGCGCTAAACGCAATCCAAATCGCAGAATTGCTGGTTGGGAAATAGTTTTGCCTGATAAATCAGGCAACTACATTAACGTGACTGTAGTTGCCCAATTTATTGGGCAGATGATATCGCATCAGTTGTAGTTGCCCAATTTACCTGTACCCCGAAGGGGCATTGGGCAGATAGAATGTATGCGCAACATAAAATTAACCATTGAATATGATGGCACGGATTACTGCGGATGGCAGAGGCAGAAAAACGGCGTATCTATTCAGGAATTAATTGAAAAAGCCTTAAGGAAAATCCTTCATGAGCGTATAAAGATTATCGGCGCCGCAAGGACTGACAGCGGCGTGCATGCCAAAGGCCAGGCCGCCAATTTTAAAACACATTCCAAATTGCCCCTGTCCAAGCTTAAGATGGCATTGAATAACAATTTACCTCGCGACATATCAGTCATTGAAATTAAAAGTGCAGCGAGAGGTTTCAATGCGCAATTTTCGGCAAAAAGCAAATTGTATAGATATTCGATTTTCAATAGGAAAGAAAAAACTCCTTTTTTCGATAAATATTTCGTTCATATTCCTTATAATCTAAATATTCAGGCGATGAGAAAAGCATCCAAGCATTTAATAGGAAAGCATGATTTTTCGTCTTTTAAAGGTTCGAAAGGCGTTACAAAAACACAGGAAAGAAATATAAAGAAAATTTTACTTGAGAAAAAGGGCTTTTTTATATTTATGGATATTGAGGCCGACGGGTTTCTCTATAATATGGCAAGAAATATTGTCGGGACGCTTATCGAAGCCGGAAGAAATAAAATAAAACCCCGAATTGTAAAAAATATCCTGTCTTTACGAGACCGCAAAAAAGCCGGCCCCACCGCGCAAGCGAAAGGTTTGACGCTAGTTAGGGTGGAATACTAGGTTAGGTTGCGGGCTTTCATCATTTCATATCGCAGGCTGCGTGTCTTGCATAGTTGGCTTTGGGCTGTGAGCTGTGTGCCCAATGCCCATAGCTCACAGCGCATAGCTCATAGCCTACGGCACATACACCTCACCTGGATATTTCTAAAATCTTTTTTGCGGAGAGTTTTTCGCCTTTGGAAAGGAATAGTTTATTTGCTATATCTCGGCGCCTTTTGGGATTGTGCTTGAAATATTCGTCTATAAGCTTTTCAACAAATACTTCTCTTTTGAGATACAATTTCTTAAGCGGCCTTGCTTTTCTTTTGGAAAGGGCGTAATGCGCTATAAGAGGAAGCGCGACTGTTGCGTCAAGATAGCAGACTATTGCGTCGGGAAGCTGGTTAGGGTCGACTTTACCCCACGAGACAGCTTCATGAGGCGTTGCGCCCGATAACCCGCCCGTATCCGGACGCGCATCCGTTATTTGGAAGAAATAATCATGGCCCATTTCCTTAATCCTTAATACTTCTTGAATCTGCGGCTCTGTCTGTAATAAAAAGTTTTTGGGACTGCCGCCGCCTATTAAAAACGCAGCAGACTTTCCGCCGGATTGCTTTGCATTTAAAACATAAGACGTAGTCTCATGCACATCAGTAAAAGGATTTATCCTTAGTTTATTCCCTTCTAATTCAAGCCCTGCCGCGTCCATACCTATTGTGGAATCGCCCGGAGAACTGGTATATACGGGAACGCCTGCCCTGTAAGCCGCTGCTAAGACAGAAACATCTTTATTGCCGCTTTTCTTTTCCCATTCTGCGGCGTATTTGCCAAGAAGGTGATGTAATTCAGCCGTTCCCATTACCTTCTGGAACTCCGGTTGCACAAGTATCGAACGAAGTATTTCATCGGTAGCCATAAGGCAATCCGAATATCCAAGAAAAACATCATAAATTCTTACAATATCATTTTTTCTTAAATCAGCGTCATTAACTATATGCGAACCTACATGAATATTGAAATTGAAAGCGAAGTGCAGGTCGTGATACATATTGGCGCCGGTTGACACTATCCAATCAATGAACCCGGCTTTTATCAACGGTACTATTGCCGAACAGCCCAGGCCGGCCGGGGTAAGCGCGCCTGCAAGGCTCATCCCTACAGTGACATTTTCTTTCAGCATTTTTTCCGTAAATAACTTTGCGCCTTCTTTAAGCCTTGCCGAGTTATATGCCATAAAGGCATTTTCCATTATATCGCTGACGGATTCTTTTCCTGTCAAACTTTTCGGCAGGACTCTTTTGCCCGATAGATATTTAGCCATGTGAGGGCATTTTTTATTTTTGAGCCAATCAGGAAGGTCTCTCAAGTCCTGTCTTCGCCTATAATCTTTTTTCATGATGTAATCCCCGTTTTAACTGACATAAAATGTTCTAATATTCTACAATTTTTCCTTTAAGTTTGCAATATAACTTTTTCGAAACACAGATGATCACAGATCGCATGTCATATGGTTCTCTTTCACAGATGATCACAGATATTACGTAACTGTGCGCTAATCCGCGGTTTCCCATCTGTGCTAATCTGTGAAAAACGATTGTTTAACATCCCTGCCTGCCGGCAGGCCTGCCTACCGGCAGGCAGGCAGGCGATCTGTGATAATCTGTGCATGAAATAAAATTTAATACAATTATTAAAATAATACATAACAAATAAAATTTTACTTCACCAATACGATTTTTTATGTATAATAAATAACTGATGATTAGCAGTAGGAGCATTATAAAATGTTAAATAAACTGAAAAGAATAGCAAAAGAAAGCGGGACTCCTGTTTTAGTAATAGACCATAAAAAAATAAAAGAAAACTATAAGGAGTTTAGGGCAAAACTTCCCCGTGTCCAGGTATATTACGCCGTAAAGGCAAATCCGGATCCAGAAATAGTAAAAACGCTTTTCCGGCTCGGCTCGAGCTTTGACGTTGCGTCATTTCCGGAATTCATGCTCGTCTATGAAAACATAAAACATTTTCCGAAAAAGGAACGGCAGGATTTTATCTGGGATAAGATTATCTACGCCAACACCATAAAACAGGAAGAGACTTTATGCAGCCTCGACCCTTATAAGCCGCTTGTCACATATGACAATATAGATGAGCTTAAGAAGATTAAATTGAATTGCCCGAACGCAGGCGTTGTCCTCAGGGTGAGGGTGCCGAATACGGGTTCGATGGTTGAATTGTCATCCAAATTCGGCTGTGACCCTTCTGAAGCGGTATATTTGATATTGGAGGCGTTTAAAGCGGGCCTTGTGGTCGAGGGCCTGAGCTTCCATGTCGGAAGCCAGTGCTCAAACTTCGGAAATTTCATTCAGGCACTGCACATCTCAGCATCGATTTTTAGGGAATCCGAGTCTAAAGGACGGAAGATAAATATTGTTGATATCGGTGGAGGATTCCCTGTGCAGTATCATGAAAGCGTAAAACCTTTTGATGAACTTGCCAAGATACTTAACGCAGAATTTGAAAGGATTTTTCATCCGGATGTACAGATAATTGCGGAACCGGGAAGGTTTATAGTAGCTACTGCGGGAACGTTAGTCACAAGAATTATAGGTAAGGCCGTGCGCGACGGAAAAACATGCTATTATTTGGATGACGGCGTTTATCATACCTTCTCAGGCATCGTGTTTGACCACTGCAAATACCCCCTTAAATCTTTCAAAAATGGCCCCAAAAAGGTCTGCGCGGTATTCGGGCCTACATGCGATGCTTTTGACACTATTTCTGTCGCGGAAGAACTTCCCGACCTTGAATTAGGTGATTTATTATACGCCGAAAATATAGGCGCCTACTCAATTGCCTCATCAACTTGCTTTAACGGATTCCCTTCTGCTAAAGTTGTGCACATTAATAAGTGATTGACCAGCCGAATTCCGCAGGCATATGCTTTGTGCTATGCGCTATGGGTTTTGGGCTATGAGCTAAAAGCACAAAGCTCACAGCTCATGGCGCATAGCATTTTTTGCCTGATAAATCAGGCAACTACACAGCCCACAGGCTACAATGTAGTTGCCCAATTCATTGGGCAATACAGCAATTTTCCCACAACCCACAATGTTGTTGTCCAATTTACTTGTGCCCCGAAGGGGTATTGGGCAAAGCATTTTTTTGCCTGATAAATCAGGCAACTACACAGCCCACAGCTCATAAGCGCACACCTACCCTTGTCGCTCGCATAATTACATGCTATAATATTACCATGAAATATTCATATAAAAAGATAGCCGTCCTTTTATTGCTATCTTTTTTTATTACGTTAAATATATTCGCCGAAACAGACGAAACATTTTCCTTACAGGAAAAAATCAAAATCTATAGGGATATGCTTAAAGAAGAGAATGACCCAAAAATTCTTGCAGAGACACATTACAAAATAGCGGAGAATCTCGAATTATTAGGCCGCAATACCGAAGCAACGGCAGAATATTTAAAAATTATCCTCAATTATCCCGAAGTATCCGATTTTGCCAAGAAATCCGAAGAGAGATTATCCCTTCTCTACAGTAAATTTCAGGAAACAGAAAGCAATATAACTTTAGGCAGGGAAATCCGCGAGGAGACAAAAGATCCGGCAATATTTTTTACGTATATAAAAAGTCTGTACGAGACATATAACGATAAAGGCAATTACGAAAAGGCGGTCTATTTACTGAAAAAACTGATAAAACTGCACCCAGCGAACCAGTCCTATTATCTTGATTTGGGAAATATTTATCTAAACGGTTATAATGATCCGGATACGGCGTTAACATATTTCAATAAACTTTTAGAAATGAATCCCGAGCACCCGTCCGTTTATACGGATATGGGGCTTGCATACGAAAAAAAGGAAGATGCGGTAAACGCGGAAAAATTTTACAGAAAATCATTAGAAATAGCCCCTTTAAACGCATGGTCGATGTATGGCTTGTCAAGATTGGAATCGTTGAAACTGGCGCAGGAAAAAAAACTTATAAAGGATTTTTTCTTTTTGGGGCCGTTTGACAATACCGACAAAAAAGGTTTGGATAAGAAATACGAACCCGAAGATAGCATAGATTTGAATAAAACCTACAAAGGCATGAATGACGCGAATATAAAATGGTCAAGGCCGTTTTCCTATGATGATTCCGGCTATGTTGATTTGAATAAATTATTTAAACCCGATGATTATGTAGCGGCCTACGCCCTGACCTATGCCTATTCCGGAAAAGAAAGAGATTTAGATATGAGGCTCGGCTCAGACGACGGTATCAAAGTATGGTTTAATGATAAGTTGATCTATACTATAGACATTACAAGGACGGCCCAGTTTGACAAAGATATAATTAATGTAAAATTTGTGAAAGGGTGGAACAAGATACTTGTTAAAGCGGCTGAGAATACAGGCTCCTGGGGTTTTTATTTCAGGGTGACTGATGCTGTCGCGAATACCCCCGGTTATATAATTTTTGATCCTTTAAAGGATGATAAGAGGGTAAAACAGATTTATGCAAGATTAGAGAGGCGAAGGGGCATAAAAATTGCCAAAAACACGTTTTTATATGGTTTTACTTTTATAATATTTTTGTCGGGAGTTTATTTATTGATTTCTAATATTTACAACAAAATAAAAATCCGTGAGATGAAAGAGGATTTTATCGCGAGTGTATCTCATGAATTGAAGACACCGCTCGCCGCCATAAAGATGTTCGCGGAAACTTTGAATATGGGCCGGGTTAAAGACGAAAAAGAAAAGGCTAATTATTACGCGACTATAATAAGGGAAACGGATAGGCTTACCAGATTTATAAACAAGATTTTAGATTTTCAAAAAATAGAAAAAGGAAAGAAGGTTTATTCCTTCGAGAAGGTTGATATGAATAAAATCGCCAAGGACGCGGTAAATATTTATAAAGACCAGCTGCAGGACGAAAAACTTGTTGTGGAAGAAGATTACGCCGAGCATCTGCCTGAGGTTGAAGCCGATGAAGATGCCATGCTTCAGGTAATACTTAATCTCTTGACAAATGCTTATAAATATTCTAAAAATGAGAAGTATATAAAAGTCAAGACAGAGGAAAGAGATGGCTCTGTGCTGGTAAGCATAACCGATAAGGGCATGGGCGTATCGAAAGATAACATTACGAAAATTTTCGATAAGTTTTATCGCATCGACAGGGATTTGACAAAAGATATAAAGGGCAGCGGAATAGGGTTAACTTTTATAAAAAGCATAATTGAGGCGCATGACGGTAAAATAGCATGCGAAAGCCAGTTGGACGAAGGGAGCACTTTTACGGTAGCATTACCGATTGAAAAAGGAGGGGTATAGACATGAAAAAGACTATTCTTGTCATAGAGGATGAAAAAACAATTTTAAAGGGGCTAATGGATAATTTAAAGGAAGAAGGTTTTGAAGCATTGGGAGAAAATCTTGGCAAAAACGGCCTGGAAACGGCATTAAGGGAAGAAATTGATTTAGTGTTATTGGATTTGATGCTGCCTGATATGGGCGGGCTTGATATCTGTAAAGAGATAAAGAAAAAGAAAATCATGCTGCCTGTAATTATGCTTACAGCAAAAAGCAAAGAATCGGATAAAATCCTCGGGCTCGAATTGGGCGCCGATGATTACATTACGAAGCCTTTCAGCATAAACGAGGTCATGGCGCGCATAAGGGCGGTCTTAAGAAGGGTAGCCGTTCATGCAAAAGCTAAAAAGGAAAAGCTGGAGAAGTATGAATTTTCCGATGTGACTTTGGACTTTGTGAAATTCGAAGCTACAAAAGGAAAGAAAAAATTGAGGTTATCCAAGAGGGAATTCGAAATATTAGAGTACATGGTGAAAAGGAAAGGCGAAGTTATTACGAGAAACGACCTTTTGGACATAGTATGGGGCTACGAATCATTTCCGACAACAAGGACCGTCGATAATTTCATCGCAAGGATAAGAAAGCAGATTGAGAATAAGCCCGCAAAACCGAAAGTTATTTTGAGCATTCGCGGCGCCGGGTATAAGTTTGTAGAGAAATGAAGCTTGTGACGTATCTTTTACATTGCTTTTACGTTGTTATGACAACAAATTTTGAAACATATGATATACTTAAAGTATAGAACCATTCTGCTTCGCCATTCAGTAGTTAAACGATGGTATGGCTTCGCAGAAATGGTTCCTACGAAGCTCTACCGGCTATTGCATGGTGAAGAGCGAAGTAGAACCACCTCCCCACTTGCTTGGATGAGCCCGCGTAGAATAAACGCGGGCTCATTTATTTTATCCGCTTTGGCACCTGCCTGCCCTCGGCTTCCCTCGGCTTCCCTCGGCTTCCCTCGGCTTCGCCGAGAGGCGAGCGCCGAGAGGCGAGCCGGCAGTCAGGAAAGACGTAAGCGTTAACCAGCGGGGTCGCCATGTGCATTTTAGCGCTATTTTTTTTAGTAATATTATTAATAATCATTTTTATTTCTTTCAATAAAGTCCAGATTAATGGCCGTAACTGGTCAAGGTGGAATTCTAAAAGAAAATCCGATTTTATTACCCGTTATTTGTCAGGCTTAAAAAGAACGGGCAATGATGTTAAGAACCCGCCGTTATATTATTTAAAGGAAATAGACAGATTCTACATGAGGGAAGATAAAAATTTAAATTATAATATAACAAATGTGATAGCAAATTTAGTAAAGTTGTACGGATAGTAACCGCGCTTTCCTCTTGGCTTCGAATAGTTGCATTACATTATTTTTATATATACACAGCGTATAACCCATCGTTTCGCTTTGCGCTATGTGCTTTGCGCTTTGTGCTTTTAGCTCATAGCTCACAGCGCATGGTGCATCTGTGATCATCTGTGAAAAAGAACCGTATGACATTCAATCTGTGATCATCTGTGCTTCGATAAAAATGCATAATAGAATATTGAAACCTTCCATTTCAACTTGTTCTTGACAATAAATTTCCACTAATATATATTATGTCAATATAATAATACTAATAGAAAGGGTGGTAAAATGGCACTTGATGGAAAATTCATCAGAAATGTAATAGTTTTGGGGCATTCAAGTTCCGGCAAGACATCTCTGGTAGAAGCGCTTCTTTATAACGGCGGCGCAATTCAGGTAATGGGTTCGGTCGATGGAGGCAATACGATTTCGGATTATAACGAAGATGAAATTCTGCGCAAGATTTCGATAAATTCCGCGCTTACCTTTCTAAATAAAAATAATGTAAAAGTCACCATCATTGATACGCCTGGTTATAGCGATTTTATAGGAGAAGCAATCGGTGCGATAAATGCCGCCGATGCGGCTTTATTGGTTATAAATGCTGTGAACGGCTTCGAGATGGGCACAGGCAGATTTTATAAAATGATAAAAGAAAAAAATATACCGCTTGCGATATTTATAAACAAAATGGATAAAGAGAATGCGGATTTCAATAAATGCATGGACCAGATTAATAAAAAAATAGGCAGGAATTGCGCATGCGTGACTTATCCGGCAGGAAGCGCTGCGCAGTTTAAGGGCATCATAAATCTTCTGGCAAAGGAAGAATTGGGTAATTTAAGCGGTTCCGACATCGATAACGCAAAAAAATTAAGCGAGAAATTGGCTGAAAATATAGCCGAATCCGACGATGCGCTCTTGGAAAAATATCTTGAAAAAGGCGAGCTTTCCCATGACGAGATTAAAAGCGCCTTCAGGAAATCCGTAATAAGCGGTACGGTAATACCCGTATTGTCGGGTTCCGCCGTATCCAATATCGGCGTAAAAGAATTATTAGACGTTATAATTGACGCTTTTCCTTCTCCTTTTGACAGGCCTCCCGTTGAAGCGATAAACCCGGCTGATAAAGAAAAAAAAATCAGCCTAAAGATAAAACCAGACGCGCCTTTTATTGCGCAAGTTTTTAAAACGATATCAGACCCGTATCTTGGCCAAATTTCCGTAATGAAGATTTTTTTTGGCAGGATATCATCCAATGCCAATGTGTCAAACGCTACAAAAAATGCCAAAGAAAAATTAGGACAGATTTTTATCCTTAACGGCAAAAAAGAAACGCAGATTAATGACGCGTTAGCCGGAGACATTGTTTGTGCTGCGAAGTTGAAGGATACGGCGACAGGCGATACGCTTACGGATGAAAAGAGCCCGTTAATAATTAAACCTATTGTATTTCCGGAACCGGCAATATCGTTTTCAATAAAACCTAAATCCAGGTCGGATGAAGATAAGATATCGGGGGCTTTGCATAAATTGACCGCTGAAGACAATATGTTCAAGATTTATAGAGATCCTCAGACAAGGGAGTTGATAGCTTCAGGCATGGGAGATTTGCATCTTATGATAATGATAAATAGGCTGCGCAACAGATTCGGCGTTCAGGTTGACATAGGAACGCCGAAAGTGGCGTATAAAGAAACAGTAACCGCACAAGGCGGATCTCAATACAGGCATAAGAAGCAGTCCGGCGGCGCGGGCCAATTTGCGGAAGTATGGATGAGAGTCGAGCCTTTGCAAAGAGGCACGGGTTTTGAGTTTGTTGATGAAGTGGTCGGCGGCGCGATCCCGGCGCCTTTTATTGTGAGCTGTGAAAAGGGAGTCAAGACAGCGTTGGAATCGGGCGTGCTTGCCGGTTTTCCGGTAGTTGATGTCCGCGCGATTGTTTATGACGGAAAGACGCATCCCGTAGATTCAAAAGATATAGCGTTTCAAATTGCGGCGAGAAGCGCTTTTAAAGAAGCCTGCCAGAAGGCAAAGCCTGTTATACTCGAACCCATAATGGATGTCGAAGTAATTGTGCCCGATGAATATATAGGAGACATTACGGGAAGCCTTAATCAAAGAAGGGGAAGGATAATGGGTGTCGATCCCGGCGAAGGAATCCAGACAATAAAGGCAAAGGTTCCGTTGGAGGAAATGTATAAATACGTAAATGAGCTCAAGTCCATTACGGCAGGAACGGGCGCTTACACCATGAGGTTTTCTCATCATGAAGTCGTTCCTTCGAATATAGTGCAGACAATAATAGCCAGCACGCAAAAAACTAGCGAAGAGATAAAAGAGTAATTTACTAAGACTAAGCGGACGTTCCGATGGACGAAGGATGATGGACGAAGGACGACAAGGATAGAGTAAATCTTTATCGTCTATCATCCCTCGTCTATCGTCCATCAGGACAGTATATAGCGGTTAAAAAGGAGGCAGTAATGTCAGGACATTCTAAGTGGGCCAGTATAAAACATAAAAAAGCGGCGACAGACGCCAAAAAGGGCAAAGTCTTTACTAAGATTATAAGAGAAATTACTATAGCAGCGCGGCAGGGCGGAGGTGACACTAATGGCAATCCCAGATTGCGCCTTGCTATACAGAAAGCCAAAGAAGCCAATATGCCGAACGATAACATAGACCGCGCGATGAAAAAAGGAACAGGCGAATTGGAAGGAGCGGCGCTTGAAGAGGTAATCTATGAAGGATATGCCCATGGCGGCGTTGCTGTTTTGGTCTATACGCTGACGGATAATAAAAACAGGACAACAAGCGATGTAAGAAATATATTTACCAAGTTCGGCGGCAGCCTGGCGAGTCATGGCGCAGTAGGCTGGATATTTGAGAAAAAAGGATATTTCGTAATAGGCAGAGAAACAATAGAGGAAGATAAATTGATGTCTATTGCGCTTGACGCCGGGGCAGAAGATTTAAGTGCGGAAGAATCCAAATATTCCGTGACTACGTCGCCTGCGGATTTCGAAAAAATAAAAAAAGTCCTGGAGGACAACAAGATAAAAATTGAAGTTGCGGAAATAAGCATGGTTCCGAAAAATTACATTAAAATCACGGGGGATGCAGCGAAAAAAACACTCGCGCTTATAGGAACGCTTGAGGACCATGATGACATCCAGAATGTTTATTCCAACTTCGACATACCTGAAGAAATATTGGAAGAAATAGAAAAAGAAAATCAGTAAATTCGTGTCATTAAAAGTGAATATACATACAAAAGTATGTAAATTGATTACGGAGATTATGAAAGATTACAGTGATTAAGACGCAAGAATCTCTGTAATCTTTTTTTAATCTATGTAATCTTGGCATAAAATTATATATAATTAGTTCGATTATGTTAAAAGTAATAGGAATAGATCCGGGTTTGGCGATAACAGGCTACGGATTAATAGGAGTAAAATCGCCGGACGATATCAAGCTCATAGAAGCAGGCGTTATAAGGACAAAAGTAAGACAGCATATAAGCGGAAGGGTCTTGAAAATATTTAGATGCCTCAATGATGTTATAAATGAGTTTAAGCCCCAGGTTCTGGTATTAGAAAAATTATATTCTCACTACAGGCACCCTACGACATCGATACTGATGGCTCACGCGCGCGGAACAATATGCCTATTGTGCGGCTTGAATAATATAAAACTTGTAAGTTATCCTTCAACGAGAATCAAAAAAGCCATTACAGGCGCAGGTCATGCATCAAAAGTTCAAATTCAAAGGATGGTTTCCGAGGTTTTTCACCTGAAAAAAATACCGGAACCGGTCGATATTACGGATGCCCTTGCCTTAGCGCTAAGCTTTGTGTATATTGAGTTGAGGGGAAAATAACACGGATATACACGGATTTGTAACGGATAAACACGGATAAGGCGATGATTTCTAGGATCAAAGGAAAAATAAAACAGAAAAAGGAATTAAGCATTCTGCTTGAAGCTGGCGAATTGACTTATGAAATTCTTATTCCGCCCGCAGTCATGAATACGATAAATAAAATCAGCGGTGATGATGTCGAACTAGTTACTTACTATTATTTTCAATCCGACCCTTCAAAGAGCGTGCCTGTTCTTATCGGTTTTGTGAACGACATAGAAAAAGAATTTTTTGAAAAATTTATCTCTGTTTCGGGCGTAGGGCCCAAGGCGGCGTGCAAAGCCCTTACGCTCCCGTTTTCGACCATAGCGGACGGAATTGATTCAGCCGATATCAAACTTTTAAGAACACTTCCGGGCATAGGCGAGCAGAAAGCGAAGGAAATCATCGCAAAACTGCAGGGAAAAGTTGGGAAATTCGGACTCATACAGGATAAAAATAATGTTAAAAAGATACCGCAGATAAAAGAGGACGTAAAGGATGAGGCATTAAGCGTATTATTGCAGTTACAGTATAAGGTAAAGGAAGCGGAGCATATGATAGAAAGCGCTATCGGCCGTAATCCTGATGTTAAAACTGCGGAAGAATTGTTAAACGAAGTTTACAGGCAGAGAACCCAGAAATAGTTGAATTATGAAAGACGAAAATAAAAGAGAGAAAATACTGAGCCATCAGGATACAGAGGATGACATAGTATTTAATATATCTTTAAGGCCTGTAAAATTAAACGAATTTGTAGGCCAGAAAGAGGTCGTAGACAGCGTTATGATAGCAATACAGGCGGCAAAAAAAAGAAAAGAGCCGCTTGAGCATATTTTATTGTCGGGTCCGCCGGGCCTAGGAAAGACGACGCTTGCCCATATCATAGCAAATGAGATGCAGGGTAAAATAGTAGCTACAAGCGGTCCTGCGATAGAAAGGGCGGGCGATTTGATAGGCATATTGACCAATCTTTCCCATGGGGACATTCTTTTCATAGATGAGATTCACCGTTTATCTAACGTAGTGGAAGAGTTCATGTATCCGGCTATGGAAAATTACCAGATTGATTTTGTGATAGATAAAGGGCCTTATGCAAAAACCATTAAGTTTAATCTTAAACATTTTACGCTTATAGGCGCTACGACACGGGCGGGGTTATTGACCGCACCGCTGCGCGGAAGATTCGGTATTTTTTTCCATCTCGATTTTTATAAACCCGAGGATTTGGTAAAAATTATCGTAAGGTCGGCAAGGCTTCTTAACATAAAACTCGACAACGACACCGCGCTTGAAATAGGCAAAAGGTCGCGCGGCACACCGCGTGTGGCAAATAGGATCTTAAGGAGAGTCAGGGATTGGACAATGGTAAAATCCGACGGAAGAATAACAAAGGATGTAATCGATGAGGCGCTTAAAAGCCACGGCATTGATTCGGTCGGTTTGGATACCATAGATAGAAAAGTTATTCAGGCAATACACTCCTCATATAACGGCGGCCCGGTAGGCATTGAAAGTCTGGCATCCACTCTTAACGAAGAGCCGGATACTATAATCGATGTTGTGGAGCCTTACCTTTTGAAGATAGGATTCTTGAGGCGCACGCCCCGCGGCAGAGAATTAACGGATTTGGCATACCAGCATCTCGGGCTAAAAAAGAATGAAAAACAGAAAGATTTATTCGTTTAGCCGGTCTGCCCGCAGATTCAGCCTTCAATTATGAAATTATTAATGCATATATGCTGTGTACCATGCGCAATCTATCCGATAAAGCTCGCTAAGTACGATGGATATGAAAAAATCGGGAGCCTTTTTTACAACCCTAATATACATCCGACAAAAGAATATGAAAAGCGCAGAAAAGAAATAAAATTTCTCGTTGAATCAGAGGATTTGGCCGCCCTTGACGCCGGATACGACCCGGGAGAATATTTCAAGACTATAAAAGATTTTGACGATGCTTCCAAAAGATGCGAATCATGCTGGATGTTAAGGATTGAAAAAACAGCCCAAACAGCCGAAAGAGAAGGATTCGACGCTTTTTCAACCACGCTTTTGGCGAGCCCTTACCAGAATCATGCGGCCGTAAAGGAGATGTGCCGGAAATATTCGGAATCGTACAATGTTAAATTTTATTATAAGGATTTCAGAATCGGATTTAACGAGGCTCATAATGAAGCGAGAAAAAGGAGCATATATTGCCAAAATTACTGCGGCTGCGTTTTCTCGTTAGTCGAAAGGGAAGAAGTCAGAATGAAAAAGAAAATAAAGTGAGATTTTGGATGCCGAGATACGCTTCTTTATTAAAACACAGATGTGCCATGCGCTGTGGGCTATGGGCTGTGAGCTGTGGGCTATGAGCTGAACATATAAAAATAATGTAATGCAACTATTCAAATAATACAAAAGAGAAAATAAAGGAGAGTGTCATGCATGTATTAGGGAAAACATTAATTATGTTCGGAGTGATTTTTATAATAACGGGATTATTTTTTATCATCGGAGGCAGGATGCCATGGTTAGGCCGGCTTCCGGGCGATATAATGATAAAAAAAGAGAATTTCACTTTCTATTTTCCCTTATCGACATGCATAATAGCGAGTATTATTCTCTCTCTGATATTATTTCTATTTACCCGAAGATAAATGAAGGTAATGTTTTCGATGCTCCATTACACATTTTTATCGAAGCACAGATGGGCTATGAACTGTGGGCTGTGAGCTATGCGCTATGAGCACAAAGCACATAGCACATAGCACATAGCGAAGCAATGGTTTATGCGCTGCGCTAATCTGTGTATATATAAAATAAATGTAACGCAGCTTTTCAAATAATAGACGGCGGTAATATGACGTATTTTATTAATCAAAAG
>Ga0315295_10001528_pt1 | contig 19831 bp, 19 predicted proteins | sample YL17G14_0_MG_FD_204453 | JGI IMG/M metagenome (GOLD analysis project Ga0315295, IMG submission 204453) | Sediment microbial communities from Yellowstone Lake, YNP, Wyoming, USA - YL17G14_0 | ecosystem: Environmental > Aquatic > Freshwater > Lake > Sediment | place: USA: Wyoming | collected...
GGACTGTGCACCCTCACCGAGTACTACCACCACCTAATGCACATTCCTCGACGAACCGCCGGATGCGGACCCGCATGTCCGGTGGTGTGAGAGGGAGGATGGGCGACCCATCCTCCCTACTCGATTTCTCCTGACGACAACCCCGGACGGTGGCCGCGGCCGTCCTTCGGTCAGCGGGCGCGGGCTGTGCGGCGCGGGCGTGCAGCCGGTCGCACCTTGCGGATGGGTTGGGTCAGCCGCCGGAGCTGGCGTTCCTCCGCCTCCTGCGCGCGCAGGTAGTCCTCCATGAACTCCGAGCGGCGCAAGCGGAGTGCCAGCGGGGCGACGGTGCAGACGTCGTCCGGCGTAGCCGTGGTCCGGCCATCGGCTACGGCATGCGCCCGGGCCGCCTCAAACAGTGTGATCTCGGCGCGCAGCGAGTCGATCGCCAGTTCCTGGATCATGCGTAGCCCGCGCGCCTCCGCCTGAGGGGACAGATGGGCGGAGGCGAGTTGGCGGCGGGACTCAACCAACTCCAGCCGCACGGACTCCGTTTCGCCGGCGTATTCGTTGAGCACGGCGCGCGGGTTGCCGCGGAACGCCACGGCACGTCGGTAGGCCTCCAACCGGTCAGGCTTCTTCTCCAGGCCGCGCACGATGACGCGCAGCCCGAAGCGGTCGAGGATTTGGGGCCGGAGCCGGCCTTCTTCCGGGTTCATGGAGCCGACGAGTGCCAGGCGGGCGCGATACGTGGCGGACACGGCGCCGCGCTGAACATGGAAGATCCCCTGCGCCGCGGCATCCAGGATCGAATCGACGATGTCATCCGCCAGCAGGTTGACCTCGTCGACGTACAGCAGGTTCTGATCGGCGCGGGCGAGCAGGCCGCGGCTGAGGCGCAGCCGGCTGTGAATTGCGGCGCGCTCGTCGATACCGCCAACCACGTCCTCCAGCCGGGCGTTCAATGGAAGCTCGATCAGCTGGACGCGGTCCTGGTAGGTCAGCGCCTCGCCGCCGGCGTACTTGCGGGCGCAGCCGGGACAGATGGCGTCGATCCCGCCGGCCTCGACGTCTTCAGACAGGCAGCCGTACGTGCAGCGGCTGCGGTCGACGTCGGGCATCAGATCGACCAGGCTGCGCACGGCCGTCGTCTTTCCGGTGCCGCGCGGCCCGACGAGCAGCACGCCGCCGATGAGCGGGTTGATCAGCGTCAGGAGCAGCGCCAGCTTCATCTCCTGCTGGCCCACGATGCCGAGGAATGGAAAGGCCAGGCGTTCTGCCAGGCCGAGGTCCTCGGGCGCGGGCGCCTGCAGGAAGCGCCGTGCGGTGGACCGTTCCAACAACTCCTTCAGGGATTGGACAGGCTCCGTCATGCGTCCCCCCGAAAGCGTCTCCCGGGTCGCGACGGTGCGGCCGTCAGTCGACGTCCTGTTTCAGCTCGCCCGTGTCGGTCGTGTGCAGGCGGTCGGGCTCTTCGAGCAGAACGTCCACGTGTTCGAACGGCAGTTCAGCCATCATCGGCGGGAGCGGGACGGTGGCCGGCGGGCGGATACGCTCCGGGGGCATCGGCGGCGTCTTGTGCGGCAGCGCCTCGTCGTAGGTCCGCTTGCGCAGCACGCGTGGATCAGGGGTGAGCCAGCCGACGTACACGCCGTCGACGTCGTACACCTGGCGGTCAGGCGTCACCCAACCGATCCATTCGCCGATCTGATTGAACACGAAGGGAAAGACCAGCAGGGCAGACCAGTCGCCCTTGCTGGTGTAGATCGGGATCGCTTTGCCCTTGGGCACCCGCCCCATGCGATTCTCCGCCGCCCGAACAGATGGACCGATTATACCGACCCGCGCCCGGGACTGAAAGGGTGGCCTACTTCGCGTCGCTGTAGGTCCACAGACGATTGACGCCGAAGTTCCAGAACAGGACGATGATGACCGCCAGCGCCAGTGCCAGGTTCGAGCCTGCGACCGCGGGGCTGAGCCATGAGGCCAGGCCAGACACCGGGGCGGGGAGTGACTGCAGACGTGGCCACAGGCTGGCGGCCAGGCGGGCCATCGGGGCCTCGCCCAACGCGAACACCGGCGTCCGGATCAGCAGGCCAACGACGTTGACCAGGGCAAACTGGGCCGCCTGGGCCGCTACGGGCTTGGCGCGCGAGTCGGGATATACCCAGTTCCGGTTCCACAGGAAGTTGCTGGTCACCGCGGCAGAGAATGACAGGACGCTGGCGGCGACCGACCACAGTCCAAGCACGGTCGAGAGCAGGTTGAAGGTGCCGAAATCGACCACGGCGCCGATGACGCCGACGACGCTGAACTTCAGGAACCGCGTGACCTCGCGGCGGGTGCGTTCCGCGGACGGGCTCACAGCCGGGTGCGGAAGTCTTCGATCGTCTTGCGCAACCCGGTGTCCAGATCGATCATCGGCTCCCACTGGAGCCATTGCTTGGCGCGACGGATGTCCGGCTGGCGGCGCTGCGGATCGGCCGGGGCGCGCTGGTCGGGCAGGAAGGTCAGGCCCGACGGGTTTCCAGTCAACCGGTTGACGGCCTCGGCGAGCTGACGGACGGTCATCTCGATGGGGTTCCCCAGATTGACCGGCAAGTGGACGTCGGCCATCAAGCAGCGGTACAGGCCCTCAACCAGGTCATCGACGTAGCAGAAGCTGCGTGTCTGCAGTCCTTCACCATAGATCGTCAGCGGCTCACGGTTGAGCGCCTGGCAGATGAAGTTGGGGATGACCCGGCCATCATCCAGGCGCATGCGCGGCCCGTACGTGTTGAAGATGCGGATGATGCGCGTGTCGATGCCGTGGTAGCGGTGATAGGCCATCGTGATCGACTCGGCGAAGCGCTTGGCTTCGTCGTAGACCGAGCGCGGACCGACTGGGTCCACATGCCCGCAGTACTCCTCATGTTGCGGATGGACTTCCGGGTCGCCATATACCTCGGACGTCGAGGCGAGCAGGAAGCGCGCCTGGTGCGCGCGGGCGACGCCGAGCGCGTTGTGGGTGCCCAGCGCGCCGACCTTGAGCGTCTGGATCGGAAGTTGGGGATAGCCGTATGGCGAGGCGGGGTTTGGGCTGGCCGGCGAGGCAAGGTGCAGGACGGCGTCGACCTGGCCTGGGATGAAGATGAAGTTGGACACGTCGTGCTTGTAGAAAGCGAAGTCGCTCCGCCCGGCAAGATGGGCGATGTTCTCCAGACTGCCGGTCACCAGGTTGTCGACGACGATGGCCTGATGGCCTTCCTTCAATAGGCGGTCACACACATGGGAGCCGATGAACCCGGCGCCACCGGTCACGAGTACCCGCACACTGGCCTCCTCTTCTATTCTGCCGCCCGCTGCGGTGAGCGGAGCGGCTTCACATTTCACATGGCTGGCGCATGGCCCGTGCAAACGGCATGTCGCTGCACGGTAAGGCCTAGGGCTTCCAGTCCAAGGCCAGCGTCTGGCCATCCCCGGTCAGGCGCTGGCCGACGCCGGTCGAAGCGTCAACGATCCACAGGTCGCCGCGGTAGATGAGTCCTACGCGCGCCGCATCCGGCGACCAGACAATCGGCTGAGGGGTCAGACCGACCTCGCCGCTGGCAGGGAACAGGGGGGTCTGGTTGCTTCCGTCGCGATCCATGACCACGAGCTGGTAGGTGCTGGTCTGGCTCTCCAAAGGCGCAAGGGCCTGGAGGAAGGCAATCCGGTAGGCGATCTCGCCACTGTCAGTCTGGCGCGCCGGCGAGACAGCCGGATACGCGAACATGCCGGTGCGCGCGGCAAGTCTCAAGATGGGTCCGCCGCGCCCCGGCTGGGCCGCGACGTCGAACATTGCGGAAGCAGCCGGGCTCTCAAGCCCGGTGGGTGCGCCGTGGTCGACGAAGTACAGCGTACGGCCGTCCTGCCCCCAGGCAACGCCGGGGACCCAGGCCCAGTCGCCCAGTGATTGGTACGGGGTCATCACGACCGAAGGTGCGAGCGCCGGCGCGTCGAGATCGACGATCCCGATCCCGTCAGGCCGCGCGTACGCCAGGCGTGTGCCGTCGGTTGACCAGGCAAAGGTCGTCCCCCACCATCCGTACGGCCCTCCGGAGCTGGCGTCGAGGACGCGTTCGCGTTCCAGGATCCTGCCCGACGAGACAAAGGACAGCACCACCAGGTCATTGTTCGCCTGCCAGCCAGGAGAGCCGGGGCTCGCCTCGGCGGTCGAATAGGCGATCTGGTAGGCGTCGCCGGCTGTCGGGCCGAAGTCGGCGAAATGGATGATGTTCTCGACGCCGAGGTCAATCGGCGTCGGATCGGGATCATTGAGCAGCACCGCCCACAGGGAGTTGATGACCGAAGGGTCGTCCTCCGGGCCCTCACGCGTGTACAGCAGCAGCCTGCCATCGGGCGAGAGCTTGAACACCCGGCCATCCAGCGTCCCTTCCAGGAGCAGTGGACGGCGGTTGCCGCTGTCGCCGGTCATCGCCCATGCCGTTGTGCCGGAGAGGTAGGCCAGTGTCCCGTCCACGGCGACCGGGCGGAAGGCGGCCTGTGCGCCGACCATGATGATCTCCGGGACGGCCGGCTTGAGGACGGTCGTCTTCACGGGCGTGCGCGAGATCTCGACCCCTGCCTCTTCGAGGATGCGCAGCGCGGTCTCCTGCTCGCCGTTGACTCCCGGCTGAAGCAGTCGCGTCTCGCCCTCGGGGAGAGCTTCATTGCGGATGGTTTGGCGCTCGAAGGGCAGTGTCTCGGTCTCGACCTCGAATCGTTCGATGATGCGTGTGATCTGGATGGCTGTGCCCTGGGTAAGGACGGTGAAGACAGGCGGGTCCACGCGGTCGAGCTCGCCGAGTTGGACGCCGACGGCGCTCAATGCCTGCTGTACGGTGGAGCCGGAGGGCACAGGGAAGGTGGCGGTCCGGCCGTCGACCTCGACCTGGATCTCGATGCTTGCCGCGGTGGCCTGCGGGCCGGCGCATGCCGCCGCCAGTGCGGCGATCAGGGTCAGGATCAGGAGCACGGCGGTGCGGGAGAAGACGCTCGCCGTTTGCCGCGCCCAGGGCCGGCTGGTATAATCCGCCATCGCGGCCTAGCGCAGTTCGCCGACCAGGGCCAGCTCGCCGTTCTCAATGGCGATTGACGTGACCCGCAAGCCGGTGGCCAGCGATCCAATCGGGCCGGCAAAGGCCTCGGTGATGACGGCCGAGAGGCTGTCCTTGACTCCCTCCGGCGCAGGAAGAGGCCCGAGATCGGCCGAGGTCAAATCGAAGGCCAGCGTGCCGTCGGGGTTGAGACGAGGCGTAATCGACAGCAGGACGTTTCCCTGCAACGGTCCTTGTTGAACGGTGCCGTAGATCTGGAGCTGGCCCTGGCGCAGGTAGACCTGAGGGTCGCGCAACACAGGATCGTCGTTCTCGGCCAAACGCGCCGCCACGAGCGAGGTGAGTTGCGACTCATTGATCAGCAGCCGCACCTCACCGGCGGAGACCGACGCAGCGGCGGCGCTCTCCCAGGCATCCAGGACTTCCTGCGCCGCGGCTTCGGAGGTTGGGACGGGGTCGCCGGGAGCGGCCGGGCCGCCGACGTCCAGGGTGCAGGCGAGTGTGCCGATCCCGAGCGCCAGCACCGCGCAGGCGATCGACCATCCCTTCCGAGCGGACGACGTTGAACGACTCACCTTCGATCACTCCTCAGAACGTGCCTGCGGAGGATTATAGCACGGGCACCTCCGTTGACCCGTCGGAGGAACGTGGGCTTACCCTGCCGGCGCGACTCGAGGCGCTCCTGTTCGTCTCCGCCGGTCCGGTCGATATCCCGCGCCTGGCATCGGCCCTGGGTGCCTCGTCCAAGGATGTCGAGAAAGCGCTCGGCGAGCTGCGCCGGGACACCCTCGAGCGCGGCATTCGCCTGCAGCATCACCGCAGCGGGTTCCAGCTGACCTCGGCGCCGCAAGCGGCGGAGGATGTGGAGCGGCTGCTTAAGCTGGAAACCACGTCGCGCCTCACCCGCGCGGCGCTCGAAATCCTGGCCATCATCGCCTACGAGCAGCCGGTCACCCGCCCGCACATCGACTCGATCCGAGGTGTGAACTCGGACAGCGCCCTGCAGACGTTGCTGCGTTATGGTCTGATTGAGGAAACGGGGCGGAGCGAAGGGCCCGGGCGCCCGATCCTGTACGCGACGACCTCGGAGTTCCTGCAGCATTTCGGCCTTGCATCACTCGAGCAGATGCCCCCCATGGCGCCGGTGCAGGTGCCAGGCGAAGGTGCGCCGGCACCCGAGGATGTATGACCACCCGGTTGCAGAAGGTGCTGGCCTCCTCCGGGCTCGGGTCGCGCCGGGCCTGCGAGGCGCTGATCACCGAGGGGCGGGTGACCGTGGACGGGCGCACGGCGACGATCGGCATGTCCGTGGAGGCCGACACGGCCGACGTCCGCGTGGACGGCGTCCGTGTCCGGGCGGCCGAGGCGCCTGTCTACCTGGCGCTGTACAAGCCGGTGGGGGTGCTGACGGCGTCGCGGTCACAGGGCGGGCGGACGACGGTGCTGGATCTGGTGGACGTTCGGGAGAGGATCTTCCCGGTCGGCCGGCTCGATGTGGACAGCGAGGGGCTTGTTCTGCTGACGAACGACGGCGCGCTTGCCCAGGTGTTGACCCACCCTCGCCATGGACATGAGAAGGAGTACCGCGTGCTTCTCGACGTCAAGCCGTCGGCCGACCAGCTCCGCCGGTGGCGGGACGGGGTCCGTCTCCCGGATAGCACCCGAGCGCTGCCAGCTTCGGTCCAGCCGGAAGGCACCGGGACGTGGGTCCGGGTGATCATGAGACAAGGGCGCAAGCGGCAAATCCGCGACACCGCCCGGCTGCTGGGTCTGCGCGTGCAGCGACTGGTCCGAGTGCGCATCGCCAGCCTTGGGCTCGGGGGGCTCCGACCCGGCCAGTGGCGCGTGCTGACCCCAGAGGAAGTGCGTGGGCTGCGCCGCGGAATGCCGTCGGCGCCACGTCCGAAGGCGAACCGAAGCGCGCGCCGTGACGGACCCGCGCGCGCAGCGGAGGGTAGACGATGACGGAGATGGATGAAGCCAAGGCTCCCGCACAGGGCGGCTGGCTGGATCGGCTCCTGGGGACCGGCGTGACGGTCCGCAAGAGCACAATCGTGATGGCCGTGCTCATCGGCCTGGCAGTCGCCTCGCGATTCTACGATGTCGGGGCACGCGTGATGAGTCACGACGAAACCACGCACGTGTACTACTCGTGGAACCTGTTCCAGGGGCGCGGTTTCCAGCACAACCCCCTGATGCACGGGCCGATGCAGTTCCATCTGTGGGCGTTGTCGTATTTCCTGTTCGGCGACAACGACACCGCCGCGCGCATCCCGTCCGCGGTCATGGGTGTAGCGGCGGTGGCCCTGACCTTTGTCTTGCGCCGCTGGCTGGGGCGCACCGGCTCCCTGGTGGCCGGCGCGCTGATGCTGATCTCCCCCTACATGTTGTTCTATTCGCGCTATACCCGCGAGGATCCGTTCGTCATCCCCGAGGCCCTGCTGATGTTCTGGGCCGTCTTCTGCTACTTTGATACCCGCAAGACGAGATGGCTGTACCTCCTTGCCGTGTCGCTCGTGCTCCATTTTGCGACCAAGGAAACCGCGTTCATCTACGCTGCGCAGCTCCTGGTCTTCCTGGCTGCCTATCTTGTAGGCGACCTGCTGCGGGAGACGTGGGCCAGGCCCGCATTGAGGGTGGGCTTTCTGGCCGGAGTCGTAGCGACGCTGCTCGGTGGCGGGCTGGCCGGGTTCATCTTCCTGCGCGACCGGGCGGAGTTCGCCGCGCTGATGGCGCCTGCGACGGCCGTGACCGAGGCCGGCACCTCCGCCGCAGTCGCCTCGCCCCTGTCCCCGCTGGTCGGGGTTGGGGCGCTGATCGCACTCTTCGGCATGGTCGTGGTCGTGGCGGCGGTGGTGATGACGTTTGGCCGGCGGCTGCGGACCGACTTTCCGGCGCTCGACCTGCTGATCATCACCGGAACCTTGACCCTCCCGCAGCTGGGTGCGCTGATCGCCCGGATCCTGGGCTGGAACCCAATCGAATACACGGACCCGGCCGTCGTGAGCAAAGACGCCGCCGTTGTGGTTGTTCTGTTCGCGCTCAGCATCCTGATCGGCATCGCCTGGGATTGGCGCCGCTGGCTGGTCGCGGCCGGCTCGTTCTGGGGCATCTTCGTCGTCCTGTACACGACGGTGTTCACCAATGGCTTCGGGTTTCTCACCGGCCTGGTCGGTTCTCTGGGCTATTGGCTCGAGCAGCAGCCGGTGCAGCGGGGCGGTCAGCCCTGGTTCTACTACGCGCTGGTCCAGATCCCGGTCTACGAGTATCTGCCGGCGATCGGGACCTTTGTCGCCTTCGTGATCGGGCTGGTGGCGTGGGCGCGCGCCGCGCGGCGCAGCGCTTCCGAGGGCCCGGTGCCTGAGCCCGCTGAGTTTCCCGTGCTCCTGTTCCTCGGCTACTGGGTCATCACGTCGCTCGTGGCCTACTCCTACGCCGGGGAGAAGATGCCCTGGCTGACGGTTCACATCGCGCTGCCGATGATCCTGCTGGCCGGCTGGGCGTTTGGCAAGTTCCTGGAGACGATCGACTGGTCCCGACCTGCGGTCGGGCGCGCATGGCTCGATCTGGGTGTGTTGGCGCTGCTGCTCCTGGCCGCACTGAGCGCGCTCGGGGATCTCCTGGGGCTCAACCCGCCGTTTCAAGGGACGACCATGGAGCAGCTGCAGGCGACCACCGGGTTCCTCGTGGCGCTGGTCGCCGCAGCGGGCGCAGGCGTGTACCTGGCGCTTCAGCGCGGCTCCTGGCTGGCCCGGGACCGGCTGCGGCTGGCAGGCGTGGTTGGGCTGGCGCTTCTAGCTGTACTCACCGCACGCGCCGCCTTCCGTGCGGCCTTCATCAACTACGACCTGGCAACGGAGTATCTGGTCTACGCCCACGGAGCGCCGGGCGTACGCATGGTCATGGACCAGATCGACGACCTGTCGACGCGCACCGCGGACGGCGCCGGCCTGGACGTGGCCTACGATGATGAGACCTCCTATCCCTACATGTGGTACCTGCGCAACTATCCGCGGGTGCACTTCTTCGGCGGCACGCCGTCGCGTGACCTATTGAACGACCCGGTGGTGATCGTCGGCGCCGGCAACTGGGCCAAGGTCGAGCCCATCCTGGGGAAGCGCTACTACTCCTTCGAGTTCCATCGGTTGTGGTGGCCGAACCAGGACTACTGGCGCGTCGGCTGGTCGAGCCTGGAATCCGAGCACAACAGCGAGCAGCTTGCGGCCGGCGGCCAGACGACGCCGATGTCGATCTGGGAGTATCTCGGGCGCGTGTGGAACCACTTGCGGCCGTTCTTCACCGATCCCGCCGTGCGTCACGCGGTCTGGGAGATCTGGCTCAATCGCGACTTCACGGAATGGGGGTCGCTGAACAACACCGACCTGACGGTCGAGAAATGGTCCCCGACGGACAAGATGAAGATGTACGTCCGCAAGGACATCGCCGCGCTGCTGTGGGACTATGGGGTGACCCCGGCGGCGCTCGAGCCGGGGACCATCGAGGATCCCTATGCCAAGGGCATGACGCGTCTGCCGGCGCAAGCCGTTCTGGGCGCCAGTGGCAGCGAGCCGGGGATGTTCAACGCCCCACGCAACATCGCCGTTGCCCGGGATGGAAGCCTGTACGTCGCCGACACCTTCAACCATCGCATCCAACATCTGGCGGCCGACGGCACCGTCCTGCAGGTCTGGGGTGAGTATGCCGACCAGGCCCAGTCCGAGGCCCTCGGTGGGACGTTCAATGAGCCGTGGGGCATTGCCGTCGCGCCGGACGGGTCGGTGTACGTTGCCGACACGTGGAACCACCGTGTGCAGCACTTCTCGTCCACCGGCACGTTTCTCGACATGTACGGCACCTTCGGGCAGGCCGAGTCGCTGACCGCGTTCTGGGGGCCACGCGACGTGGCGGTAGACCCGAAGGGGCGGGTGTTCGTTGCCGATACAGGCAACAAGCGCGTGGCGGTGTTCGACTCACGCGGGCAGCCGCTGGGGCAGTTCGGAGGCGTTGGCCTCGAGCCGGGGCAGCTGGATGAGCCCGTCGGCTTGGCCGTGGACAGCGCCGGGCAGGTCTATGTCGCCGACACATGGAACCAGCGGGTCCAGGTCTTCGCCGAAACCGCTTCGAACGTGTTCACCTACGCCCGCGAGTGGCCGATGGACGCTTGGTACGGGCAATCGCTCGACAACAAGCCATACCTCTCAGCCGGACCTGGGGACGAGGTGTGCGCCTCGGATCCCGAAGGCTTCCGCGTGCTGTGCTTCAATGCCGACGGCACCTTCCGGCAGGGGTGGGGGGAGTACGGTGCCGGGACGGACCAGTTCGGGCTCGTGGGGGGTCTGGCGTTTGGCCCCGACGGCACGATCTGGGTGGCGGACGCAGGGAACGCGCGGTTGATGCAGTTCGCGCCCGCGCAGCAGGAGTGATCTATGGGGGAGGAGTGTGCATGAAACTGCACGAGTACCAGTCGAAGCAGTTGTTTGCCCAGCACGGGATCCCGATCCCGCACGGCCGGGTGGCCATGACCGCTGCCGAAGCCAAGTCGATTGCCGAGGAATTGCGCGGTCGAGTAGTCATCAAGGCGCAGGTGCTGGTCGGGGGGCGCGGGAAGGCCGGCGGCATCCGCCTGGCAAATTCCCCCGAGGAAGCCCTCGAAACGGCGACGCAGATCCTGGCCATGCAGATCAAGGGCCTGCCGGTGCGCAAGGTGCTGGTGGATGAGGCAGCCAACATCCAGTCGGAGATCTACCTGGGCGTCACGAACGACCGGGCTGCGCGGCGGCCGGTGATGATCGCCTCGGCCGAAGGCGGGGTGGAGATCGAGGAGGTCGCCCGCACGGCGCCGGCCAAGATCGCCCGTATCCACGTGGATCCCCTCCTGGGGCTGCGCGAGTACCAGGCGCGCGATCTGGCGGCGTCGATCGAACTGTCGCGCGACCACTGGCGGGCGTTCATCGACATTGCCCGCGGCCTGTACGACGCCTACCGCGAGTGCGACGCCACTCTGGCGGAGATCAACCCGCTGGTGGTCACGAAGGCGCAGACGCTCTTGGCGCTGGACGGCAAGATGGTCGTCGACGACAGCGCCCTGTTCCGCCGGCCCAAGCTGGCGGAGATGCGCGACCTGGATGAGGAAGCGCCGGCCGAGAGTGAGGCGCGCAAGTACGGGTTGTCGTACGTCAAGCTGGATGGCAATATCGGCTGTATGGTGAACGGTGCCGGATTGGCAATGGCGACGATGGACGTCATCAAGCTGGCAGGCGGCGCGCCGGCCAACTTCCTGGACATCGGCGGCGGAGCAGGGGCGGATAAGGTCGCCGCCGCGCTGGAGATCATCCTGGCGGACAAGAGCGTCAAGGCTGTGCTGCTGAACGTGTTCGGGGGCATCACCCGGTGCGATGAGGTTGCTCGCGGCATCTTGATGGCGCTGCAGGATATGCCGACCAAGATCCCTATGGTGACCCGCCTGGTGGGTACGAACGAGGACGAGGGCCGGCAGCTACTGGCGGAGAAACACATGATCACCGCCGCCTCGCTGATCGAAGCGGCCGAGAAGGCCGTGGCGCTGGCGCGCCAGGGAGCGGGGGCATGAGCATCCTCATCGACAAGAAGACGCGGCTGATGGTCCACGGCATTACGGGCCGGGAGGGGCTGTTCCATGCCGCCCAGATGCTGGAGTACGGCACGAAGATCGTCGCCGGGATGACGCCGGGCAAGGGCGGGGAGTGGGTCCTGGAAGGCAAGGTGCCGGTGTTCGACACGGCCAAGCTGGCAGTCGAGGCCACGGGCGCCAACTGCTCGGTGATCTTCGTCCCGGCGAAGGCGGCGGCCGATTCGATGCTCGAGGCGGCGGACGCCGGGGTGGCTCTGATCGTATGTATCACCGAGGGCGTGCCGGTGCAGGACATGATGCAGGTGCGCGCCTATCTGGACCAGAAGGGCACCCGGCTTGTGGGCCCGAACTGCCCCGGGCTGCTCACGCCGGGTGAATGCAAGGTCGGCATCATACCGGGCCACATTGCCATGCCCGGCGGCGTGGGTGTCGTCTCCCGCTCAGGCACGCTGACCTACGAAGTGCTCTACGCCCTCAAAGCGCGCGGCCTGGGTGTTTCGACATGCGTCGGGATTGGCGGCGATCCGATCAATGGGACGTCCTTCGTCGACGTCCTGGAGATGTTCGAGGAGGACGCCCGCACCGAAAGCGTGGTGATGATCGGCGAGATCGGCGGGACGGATGAGGAGCGGGCGGCCGAGTTCATCAGCGACAAGATGACCAAGTCGGTGGTCGGATTCATTGCCGGGCGGACCGCCCCGCCGGGCAAGCGCATGGGACACGCCGGTGCGATCGTCGAGGGCGGGTCCGGACTGGCGGTGGACAAGATCAAGGCGCTGGAGACCGCCGGCGTGAAGGTCGCCGAGCACCCGGATGCGATCGCTGAGCTGGCGGCGGACCGAGGCCGCAAGGCGCGGCGGCGGACGAAGCGCTAGGCAGGAGGCGCGCGTGGCGCGGAGACAGGCTTTGGCTGTGGAGCCCCCATCGCTGGAGGAGTTGGAGCGCGAGGCTCTTGCCGCTCCGGAGGATCCGGCCGCTTGGATGCGGTGGGGGTGGGCTCTGTTCGGCGCCGGGCAACCCGTGCAGGCCGCGGAGCGGGCCCGGAAAGCCGGCGAGCTGGACGCCGGTGACCCTGAGCCCACCTACCTGCTTGGGATGGCGCTCAAGGCCGGGGGCGACCGCCCCGGCGCGGTGGCGGCCTTCCGCGCTGCGGCCGCCTGCCTGTCCCAGTTGCAGGACTCCGGGCGGGCGACGATGCTGCGCCGCCTGGCCGTCGGGCAGGCCAACTGGCTCGAGCGCGGGATGTGGGACCTCGAGCCTGAGACCTGGGTCCGTACGTGACGACCAAGCGTGAGCGGTTGCAGGCCGCTATCGCCGGAGAGAAGGTGGATCGCCCCCCCGTGGCGTTGTGGCGGCACTTCCCGGTGGACGACCAGGATCCTCAGGCCCTGGCCGAGGCGACGCTCGAGTACCAGGCGCAGTTCGATTTCGACTTCATCAAGGTGACGCCGGCCTCGTCCTTCTGCGTCAAGGATTGGGGCGTGGATGATGCCTGGAAGGGCGACCCGGAAGGGACGCGCGAGTACACCCGGTATGTGATCCGGGAACCTAAGGACTGGAAGCGGCTGCGGCCTCTCCCATCGAGGCGCGGCCACCTGGGCAAGCACTTGAAGTGCTTGGCGATCCTCCAGGCGCGCGTGGGCGATGACGTGCCGTACATCCAGACGGTCTTCAGTCCCCTTTCGCAGGCCAAGCACTTGGCCGGGGAAGAGCGGCTGATGGAGCACCTGCGGCGCGAGCCGGCGAGCGTGCTGCAAGCGCTGGAGACCATCACACGGACAACCACGGCGTATATCGAGGCCGCGCGGGCCTACGGCATCTCGGGGGTCTTCTACGCTGCCCAGCAGGCGACCTACCAGCTGATGGATCGCGAGACCTATGCCCGGTTTGGAGAGCCCTTTGACCGGAGAATTCTCGAGGCGGCCAGTGGGTTGTGGTTGAATGTGCTTCACCTGCATGGTGAGGCCGTGATGTTCGAACTGGCGGCGACGTATCCGGTTCAGGTGGTGAACTGGCACGACCGGGAAACGGCGCCGCCGCTGCGCGAGGCCCGGCGGCTGACACGGGCGGCGCTGTGCGGTGGGCTGCGACGCTGGGAGACGATGGTCGTCGGCACGCCGGAGGCCGTCCAGGCTGAGACGGCGGAGGCTGTGCGGCAGACGCGCGGTCGCGGGTTCATTCTGGGGACGGGCTGCGTTGTTCCGATCCTGGCGCCGCGAGCCAATCTGCGGGCTGCCAGGGTGTCGGTTGACTGCGTATAGCCACATCCCCTCGCACCGCGCGCTTCACACATATCCCATCGAAACGGCGGAGGCTACGCGCAAGGGGATCATGGCAGGCTTGCGGGTGATCAGCGGCACGGCCAAAGGGCGCAGGCTCCGCCTCGTTCCCGGAGAGGGCACACGGCCTATCAGCGACCGGGTCAAGGTCTCGCTCTTTGACATTCTGGGTGCCGACGTCCAGCGCGCGTGGATCCTCGATCTGTTTGCCGGGACCGGCAGCGTCGGGATCGAGGCTTTGAGTCGTGGCGCGGCTGGCGCGCTGCTTGTGGACAAGGACGCCCGGGCGATCGCGACCATTCGGGAGAACCTGAGTGCCACCGGGCTTGCCGATCGGGCCGAGGTTCTGAGGGCCGACGCGTTCGATCTCCTCGCCAGACCTCCGCACCGCAAGGTGGACTACGTCTACATCGCTCCGCCTCAGTATCACGAGCTCTGGGCGCGTGCCCTCACCGAGCTGGATACCCACGTCGGGTGGCTCAATCCAGACGCCTGGACCATCGTCCAGATTCACCCCAACGAGTTCCGGGAGATGCCGCTGGCGCACTTGCACGAAGCGCAGCGGCGGAAGTACGGCAGCACGCTCCTGGTCTTCTACGAGTTCCCCGGCGCGTAGAATCAGTCTGAGCGCACACAAGCTCCCCCTGCGTTTGATGAATCGGCCGCATTGCCTGATGTATCCGACCTTGCTTCCAGCGCAGGGTGCCTGGCCCAGTGGCACCCGCAGCGGAGGGGTTGGGTGACGTGTCACGGGACGCCGTCGACGAGATGAAGCAGCGCCGCCGCCGCGGTCCACGGCGCAATCGCACCGTGACTCATCTGCACCCTGCGACCACAGGCAAGAGCGCGTGCTGCTTTCGGCTGGGGCAACCTCCACGCCGGCGCTGGGCAGGCCCGCCTTCACGGTTGAAAGGGCCGAGGCGAGGTGCCAGGCGCCCTGTTTTCCGATGAGGGCAGGCGGCACCGTCCGCCTGACACGTCGATGGTTGCGGGTGTCTGGCGCGGCCTAGCGCGATGGAGATCCGAAGACCCGCTTGCCGCCCAGAAGTTGCTTGAGGAACGCGTAGAACGCGGCGAGTTCGAGGGCGAAGGGCGGGAAACCACCGAGACCCAGGACGGGCATCTGACCGTAGTGCAACCCAAGGACACGAAGTGGATGCGGTATCGTGTACACCCAGTAGGCGCCGTGGTGGAGGAACGCTTGGTAGTTCCACGCCTCCCATAGCAGGCCGCAGGCCAATCCGGCGAGGAGCAATGCGGCGACGGGCCGACGGTCACCGCGCAGCCAGTCTGAAGTCGGGCAGGGCGCGCCCAGGGCCAGGTTCAAGGGCTCGAGCAGCAGGATGAATCCGATCCAGACGGAGGCGAACAGGTAACCGGCAGCGGGCTGCGGGACAGCCAGCGGGATGGTGACCATGGCAAGTCCGACGGCCCAGGCGACAGCGGGAGTTGATCTGGGTCTTGCTGCAGTGTGCGCTGGCAGACTTCGCGCCGGAAAAAAGGAGCCCACCAGGTCCGCAGTCTCGAAGACACCCGGCATGATGGTGGCGAACGACCAGAAGAAGGCGATCAAGCGCACGATCGCGTCCGCGGGGACGTTGGCATAGATCCAGTTGACGAGGTGGAAGTTGTAGGCCTCAAACAGGACCCAAACAGCGATGGACAGCAGCACGAGGAGTGGGACTTCGCGGCGCCGGGTGGAGAGCCAGGACTCGCCGGTGCGTCGGGCGACGAACGCGTCGACGGCCAGGATGTATGCTGTCCACATCAACGGGGTGAACCACGTGGCCGCCCACCGGTTGCCAAGAAGGATCAGGGCTTCGCCTCCAGCGAGGCCTACGATCCCAAGCCATCCATACCAGGCGAAGGTGCGCTTCGGTCGGGCCATGGCCTAAGGGTTGAACGCGATCCGCAGTCGGCCGGTCTTGTCGTAGTCGTAGCGAGCGAAGAAGCAGGTTCGCCCGGCATAGCCTTCCAGCGCCCGCGGCAGGAGCTCCGGAAGGTCCTCGACCGTCGCCTCCTCCGACAAGTGGTCGAGGTCGACCCAAACGACCTCTCCCTCCGGCCCGCTTTCATGGGGCGGGTCGTGCTGCGTCGTACCGACGAAGACGAACAGCCCGATCCCCGGCGGGCCGACATCGATCATGACGACGCCGCACAGGCGCAGATCGCCTGGCGAGAGCCCCGCCTCCTCGCGGATCTCCCGCCGGGCGGAGGTGAGTACGTCTTCGCCGGCCTCGATGTGGCCCCCGATCCCGTTGAGCCGTCCGGCCCATTCCCCCCGATCGGCGCCCAACCGGAGCAGCAGCACCTGGCGCCCGCGGACGACGAACGACAACGTGCGCGGGACGATTGTGTAGCGGCTGGGATCGAGGCGCTGGCCGGCCTGCGACATCGGGCGCGCGTCAGTCGGCGAGGTCCTTGACGTCCTCCGCGACCCCCGCTTCGCGCAGGTACTCGGTCAGCGGCACGCGCGCCGGCACGGGGCGAACGAAGCGATCGACCTCCGCGCGCGTGCCCCCGATCGCCAACCGCTCGAAGAGCAGCTCGAACTGCTTCTCCCAGGCGGCTTCGATGGCCTGAAGGTTGGCCGCAGGAAGGTGCCAGAAGTTGCTCTTGAAGGGGCCCAGCGCCCGCTTGCGGGCGTTGTAGTGGAACTGCTCGTCCGTCTGCCCGTCTTTGCGCTCGTCGATGTGGTTCTTGGTGAGGAAGGCGTAGATCTCCTGCAGCAATTCGGCGGGCAACCGGTCGTACAGCATGTTCTGGAAGTTCGTGGCCAGGTGCACTTCGAGCGCGCCAGCCTCGGAGAACTTCGAGAACGCCTCCTCGGGCAGGGTCGAGGCGCCGTGCTGGACGGCGCCGCCCATAGCGTACTGCTTGGCCACCTTGGAGAGCTGGCTCAGCGTGTCGAAGTCGACCTTCACCTTGGCGATCGTCCCGTCGGGCAGGACGACGCCGCCGTGGGACGTGCCGGTCTGGATGCTGATCTTGGACAGGCCGGCGGCCTTCGCATCAAGCTTCTTCAACGCCTGGTTGTATCCGTCCATGAAGGCCCGCAGCTCGGGCTCCGTGCTGTTGTGGCCGCCGACCTCACCGATCTCACCGCCCACGGAGATGGCAACGTCCTTTGGTTCCAGGGAACGGATGTAGGCTGTCAACTCGGCGCACAGCCCGCAGTTGACCGCTTGCTGCTCAGGGATCGTCGACTGGCTCAGGTCGACCAGTGTCGAAGTGTCGATGTCGATGTTGTAGAACCCGGCGGCGATCGCTTCCTGGATCAGGTTGCGTACCGCCCGGACCTCCTCGGCGGGTTTGGAGGCGTACTTCTTGGCGCTGATCTGGAAGTGGTCGCCCTGGATGAAGACGGGACCCTGGAAACCCTCGGCGATCGCTGCGCCCAGGACGCAGGCGGCGTACTCCGCCGGCCGCTGATCGGTGTAGCCCATCTCCGATCGCGCCAGTTCGAAGATCATCGCCTTGGCGTCCGCCTTCTTCGCCGCGCGGAATACCGCGCGTGAAGCATGGTAGGGCAGGGCGCGCAGGTTCATGGCCGGCACGGCGAAACTGCCGCGGGTCTCACCTCGCCCGCGCGCCAGGTAGAGATCCTGGATCGAACCGGGCACGGCGCCGGCCGCGGTCGCCACCTCGCGGATCAGCCAGCGGGCAAGGCTGCGGTGCGGTTCCTTGCCGAACACGGCGCTTTCAACCAGCGCGCCGATTCGCTGGCGAACGGCGGCGGCGTCCCGAATGCTGACCGCCGGGCCGGGGGTGATAGCTACGGCGTCGCCGAGAGGCTGGGCGGCACGCTGCAGGGCTTCTAGTTGATCCATGGGTCTTCTCCTCCAGGGTAAAGTGCGACGAGGATTATACCGGGGCACGGGGGGGCTGCCAAAGGGTGTCAGGCTGAGGTCAGCCTGGCGGTTGCCGCCGACCGCGCCTGCCTCTATAATGGACCCAGATGCCAGAGCGCCGAAAGGCATGGCAAGGAGAACAGGATGAGCGATCCACTTGGCAAGATTACCGAAGGCAAAGACCTGATCGGCAAGATCCGTAATTGGCTCGCTGGCTTCACGGGCTACGTGGAGCGGGAGAATCGCCGCGAGGCGGACAAGCTGCTGCGACAGACGGTGGCGCAGCGCTACGAAGAACAGTGGGACCGCATCTCGCAGCTGCAGCGCCAGTTGATCGCCGACGGCAAGCTGGAATTCGTGGACGACCTGGAAGCGGCCAATATCAAGCTGCGGGCCTTCATCGACCGCGCACGGCACGCCTCGTACGGCTACAGCGGGTTCTTCGACGCCGTGCGGGTCAACCAGGCCGAGCTGACCAAGGTCTATGAATACGACTCGACGCTACTCGAGAATGTCAAGCGAATCGCCGACGCGGTCGACAACGTCAGTGCCTCCCTCGGGACGGACGGGTTGCCGGCCGCGCTCCGCAACCTGGTGTCCCTGACCCAGGACACTGTGGATGCCTACAACCGCCGCGAGGAAGTGATCCTCGCCACGCAGGCGTAACCCCCCAAGAGGAGACGAGATGATGGCCAGGATTTTCGATGTTGTTGAGTATCCGAACGAGATGCGGGACGAGATCGTCCACCGCATTCCCGAGACCGGGGCCGGCGATTTCCGCATCGGCTCGCAGGTCATCGTGCGGGAAGCGCAGTCGGCGGTCTTCTTTCGGGATGGCAAATCGCTCGACACGTTCAAGGCCGGCCGGCACACGATCACGACCGCCAACGTTCCGCTGTTGATCGATTGGGTCGGCAAGGCTTTCAACGAGCGATCGCCGTTCACCGCCGAGGTGTACTTCGTCTCCATGCACGAGTTCGCCGACCAGAAGTGGGGCACGCCGCAGCCGATCATCGTTCGCAACCCGGGCATGGGCCTGGGCGTTGCCCTCTTGCAGGGCTACGGCACCTTCGGCTTCCAGGTTTCGGATCCGCAGCAGTTCGTCACCCAGGTCGTGGGCACCACGGGGACCTATCGGACCGGCGATATCCAGAGCCGGCTCCGCTCCATGCTGCTCTCGAAGCTGCAGGACCTGCTGGGCGAAACCACAGGGGCGAAGAGCGTCGTGGATCTGATTGCGCTGGTGGAGGAGATCGGCGCCGGCGTGCGCGCCAAGGCCCAGGACGACTTCAAGGCGCTTGGCCTGACGTTGAAGGCCTTCTACATCGAGAGCCTCAAGCCGTCGGACAAGTCGGCCGAGGAGCTGCGCGCCATGGGTATGCTAGACGTGGCGACGTACACCCAGCTACAGGCAGCGGACGCGATGCGTGAAGCCGCTAACAACCCCTCAGGCGGTGCCGGCCTGACGGCCGGAATCGGCGCCGGCCTCGGGATCGGCAACGTCCTGAGTGGCGCACTGCAGCAGGGCATGCAGGGGGGCGGCAAGGGCGGCGGGGCCGCGGCCGCTGTGCCGGACGTGATGACACCCAGCGAGGCCGCCGCGTACCTCAAGGTCTCCGAAGAGGACGTCGTCACGGCCATCGGGGCCAAGCAGCTGAAGGCCAAGAAGATCGGCAACTCGTACCGAATCAGCCGCGAGGCGTTGGACGAGTACCTGAAGAGCTAGCCTGATCCAGCAATCACAGGCAACAAGCGAGCGCCGGCCCACGCCGGCGCTCGTGCGTGTACGCCCAGCATGGGCGCTGACTAGGAAGGTGGAAGTCCTTCCCGGGGGTTGATGGCACCCACCGTAGCCAAGGGCAAGGGCGTCGTCGTGAGGCGGGGTCCGGAGGAAGCCGGAGGCAAACCCGCGACCTGAGGGACACGAACCCGATACGAGGCCGTGAGCCCGGACGAGTGGGCACGTAACCACGAAGTCCAAGCCATCAAGGGGCGGAGCGGTAAATCGGGCAGGGATGCGGGGACCGCCAGCGC
>Ga0315295_10001529_pt1 | contig 19827 bp, 18 predicted proteins | sample YL17G14_0_MG_FD_204453 | JGI IMG/M metagenome (GOLD analysis project Ga0315295, IMG submission 204453) | Sediment microbial communities from Yellowstone Lake, YNP, Wyoming, USA - YL17G14_0 | ecosystem: Environmental > Aquatic > Freshwater > Lake > Sediment | place: USA: Wyoming | collected...
CGATTTACTGGAAGTTATAAGGCACTTCGAAGAAGAGCTTACTCTTGGATCCTTTGCTAAGACACGAGGTGTTCTAGGAAACTTGGTAAAATTAGACGAACTTAAGCGACCAAAGTTATTCATAAAAAGCTACTTTGAAGCAATCGAACATCCGTCGAAGTCGACATTGGATTCCGCCCTTGACCTTTTTTCATCTTGCGAGCCTGAAAGGCATGAGTTTTGGGAAAACTATAGGTACCGCGTGAAGCTCGCTCTCGAAAACGATTTTTATGAGGAGATTCCGATTGGAGCTGTTAGCGAAGTTCCCCGGATTTCAACTTCTCACGTTCAGGATACCGAAAAACACGAAGAATTTGTTTTTCGCAAGGATAACGACCGGTGGGTTATTATTTACGACGGTCAAAAATGCCCCGAAGTTAAAAACGAGGCAGGCTTAAAATACATCCAGTATCTCTTGCACCATGAAGGTGACATAGTTCCTGCATTGGATCTTTACCAAATGGATGCGCCTTTAAACACTGACTCTTCTTCACGCTATGAAGAAACGGATTACGAACTACCGGCTGAAAAAGTTCCATCTGATGAAGTATCAGATCACAGAGAAAAAATAATTGATAAAAAAACCATAGCCCAATGCAAAAGTCACCTCAAAGAGCTCCTGGAAGAGCGCGATGAGGCCATAACGAATAATGACATAGGGCGAAAAGAAAAGCTTGACATAGATATTCAAAAAATCGAAGACTATCTCGCCAGCGGCCTCGGTCTTTACGGCCGTCTCCGAGTGGCCAATACCCCTCTTGAGACGGCACGCAAGGTTGTCACAAATAGTATTAACCGTAGTAAAAAAGAGATTTATAAATTGCACCAGCCACTTTGGCACCACTTAAAAGCTATCCGCACTGGAACTTCCTTTTTGTATAAACCCGAAAAAACCCTTCCTTGGCGTTTATACTAACCTTCCTATTCGCACCATCTCTTGTAGCATCGCATCTCAATTTGATGCGCCTTAGCTTTTAGAGGCTCAGAACTTCCAATTGTCAAAGGCGCATCCAATGAAAGGGATTAAATCAGACTTAATCGATCAAACAATTTATGTATGGAGAGGTCGTTCTGGAGGAGCAATCTCTCGTGAGGATGCGAGAGAAATGATCAACAACATCAGTGGTTTTTTCGAAGTTTTAGCTGCTTGGGAGTTGACCATCCACAGCAAGAACCATCATCAATCCCCTCCCAACAGGAGAACGGGTGAAAATGGAAAAGAACGGATTTAGACCAAACATAAATCCCACCGAGTGCCGTCTATGGTATTTTGTGCATCGTCGTGCATCATTTTCTTTACATGTTGCACACGCAAATCTCATTAAATTCCAAGTAGTTACAAAATTTTGTGCACATTTGCATGATGTGCAAGAAGGGGGTTTCACATGCCTAAAGAACTCGTAACGACACTAAATAACCTATTTGAAAGACGCATCTACTTTTCCGATTCTCTCTTTCATATCTTTTTTACCGTGTACGTGATCTACAGCCACGTCTACGATGTGTTTAATCGAACACCGTACCCCGGAATTTTCGGCCCACCTGATTCAGGAAAAACTTGTCTAGGAGACCTCCTTGAAGGTCTTTGCTTCAAAGGGACTCAAACCAGTGACATTACTTCAGCTGCCCTTTATAGATTTGTTGATCAAGAAAAAGGAACCATTATTATCGATGAAGGTCTACATAATGAAAGTAGATTCGATACCCTCAATAGAATCCTACGTTCCGGATATAGGAGGAAAGGTCGTGTGATATGCTGCGAGCCGGGAGGCTCTATTGCTTTTTTTTCAACCTTTTGTCCCAAAGCCATAATCGACAAAACTGAACCAAGCGACGCAGCTCTATCGAGTCGGATCATCAGTGTCCGTATGACCCAGTCACCACATTTTATACCCAATCTCCCTGACTCTGAAGCTCAAATTGAATTTGAAAACGCAAAGGACCTGATTACGAAATTTTGGAAAGAAAACCGACAGGCCCTCTCAGAAGACTGCAAGTCACCGCAAAGGTTTGATGAGCTCTTAAATAGGGATGCCGAATTATGGACCCCGCTTCTCATTGTCTCAGCATTCCTGGATTCTCAATTGAGCCGATCCTTTTTCTTAGAAAATATGCTCAGCTTGGCCCGCAAGTCCATCCACTCTAAGAGAAGAGACGATTTAGAGAATAATTTGGATCTTCAGATCCTTGAGGCGACCCGGGCCTTTACAGAAGACCCAAGGACAGAAGCTATACTGAGGGATCTTTATGTAGCTTCCCAGATCAGAGATTTTATCGAGAACCGATGGGATCTCCGCGGATTGAGCACTAAAAAGGTTGTTCAGACCTTGAAGCTTTATCATCTTTGCGGTGAAAGAAAACGGCCTCACGTATTACTTTCCGGAATAAATCAGCCGGTTTGTTACTCCATTGACACGCAAAGACTTTCTGAAATTACTCAAAAATACTTTGATGGAGGCGAAAGAAAATGATAGACACATCCGATCTCCGAATGAAATATCGACCAAAGAAATTCTCAGAGGTGATAGGCAACAAATCGATAATCCAAATTTTAAAAAACATTGTCACTTCACACCGTATTCCCAATGGAATTCTATTCCATGGGCCTCCAGGCACTGTGAAATCCAGCCTAGCCTATGTATTTGTCAAAGCCCTCAATTGTCTGGATTTTAAAGAGGATGTTTGCGGCAATTGTGAGAATTGTATGCTAATGGAGAAATACTATCCATCCGGACCGTGTGGAATCGTCGAAATTCATGACTGCACAATTATCAGTGAGAACTACCTTGAAGACCTCATCAAACGCTATTTTCCGATCTTCCCTCTCAACCGAGTTAATAAAAACATCCACGTGTTTGATGAGTTTCAACGAGCAAAGCCCTCATTTCAGGAAAAGCTTCTAAGACCGTTAGAAACAATCCCCAAACTTTTGCTTATATTCTGCTTAATTGACCTCACCCGTGTGGAAGAAGCTTTCCAGCAGAGGGTTATAATCTTGAAGACTACCCGACCAGAACTCGATGAGCTTGTCCCTTGGCTCCTTAAGATATGTTCTTTGGAGGGAATCACCGTAAAGGATGCAAGGGCGTTAAAAGACCTCGCCATAGCTGCTGAACTATTGCCCCGGGAATGTCTAAGTTTTTTACAAAAAATCTCTTACCTCAGCAACACTCTGACTACGGATCTTGTGAAACAAGTATCCAAAGATAATCGAAGTGTACACGAAGATGCGTCAACGCCTATATTGATCGAGTGATCAATTAACAGGAGGACAAAACTTATGGTTAAGAAAATTCATAACGGACCATGGCCCGCCAAAATGGCACTGGGAGAGAAATTGCAAGCACTTGGAATTTCTCAAGAAGATTTTAACTTCTATTCCGAACTTTTTATCCAGAATCGGCAGCGTTATATCGCCATGAAGGACGATGAAGGTTGGCAGGTAATCAAAAGCAAGACTGGTAAATTTATTAAATTACACGACCACGTTGTCGCCTACCATCTTTTAGGGAAGTACTGGCTTGGCGTTTTGGCCCCAGAAGTACCACGGTATCTTTGTATCGATATTGATGCCTCCGAAAGTCTGCCATGGGTTTATAGAATCGTACGAGACTGGGTGCCACGTCCCATCGTCTTTCAGTCAAGTGATAGCAAAGGCCTCCATGTCTATGCATTCCTCGAATTCAATTTTCCTATCAAGGCAAAGAAACTAATGTCTATAACATCGATGGAACTTAAGATGAGAGGAGTCGAAACGGGGCCTGGAATTTGCGAGGTATTCCCGGTCCCAAATAAGTTTTTGAGGCTTCCTTTAGGCAAAGGTTCTTATTTATTAGACCCTGAGACTTTAAGATCCATGAACATGAACCTAAAGGAATCCATTGCGTTTATTAAGAGCAATCTCTGGAGGCATTGTTTTGAGGAACTTTTTCCACGATTATATAGAAGGATGAAAAATGGTCAGGTTTAATGAAGAAATCAAGGCCATTCTCAAAGAAGGAATTAAGGAGCCCGGCACCCGATATTCTCTCCAATCCAAGCTGGTTTATCATTATTGGTCTCAAAAATATTCAAAAGATGAATCCTACGTGTTCATTCACGAATGGTACCTCGCCCACGATCATCAATCAAAGGACTGGAAAGAACATCCAGATCGCGTGCTCCGTCAACTTCGAAACGCCATCAATTCTTTATACCGGCAAGCCGAATTAAAACGTTATCAACCGGGTGGACGAAAAAGAAAACTATTAACAACTGAAGATGTAAGGTACATCAGCGAACTGACTCCAGATTACAGGAACCAGAAATTCATCTTTTCTCTAATGGAATATGCTCTTAATGCTATAGATTCAAAAGGTGAGTTCAGGCTTCCCAGGGTTGTTATCACGACCTTTAATTGCTGTTCGGATAAAAGCTATCAAAACAAGATACGCTTTTGTGAGTCCATTGGTTTGATAAGAAAGGTGAGGGAATATTACCGGCAAGAAAAGAGGGCCAGGACCTACGTGATCAATTATTCTTTTGGTGGAGATAGTGTACTTGTTAACAACCTGGAACAAGGTCTCAAGATGATCTTTGACTTGGAAACTTTACGTCTCAGATACTCCAAATGGGTTTATAATAAAATCCTTAGGGAAGGTTAGTTATGCATATGCAATTTTTACAATAAGTTAAGTAATAAATATATAAGTAGTTGTTATATGAGTAATAAATAAATAGGAGGTGAACCATGAAATCTGACAAACTTAGAATCGCTTTAGAAAGTCTTAAAGGATCGATCTCATCAGAAACAGACGCCGTCAACCTTACCGGTCAGACCGCAAGGGCCACCGACAACGTCTGGTGGGCAGAGGCCACTCTGCCCAGCCCTATCTCCACCCCGATGACCCTACCCTACTCTAAGCTCCGTTCTATCGTCCGGTCTCTTGATGAAGAAGACGAAATAGAGATAGAGCCGAACGGCCCCACATGCCGGGTCAAAGCCCCAGCCACCTTATGGCAACTGAACCTTCTTAACGTACCAACAGAACCACCGCCTGAATTTCCAGTGATTAACACCATCGAAGCCTCCGGCTACGCCCTACTCGAAGCCTATAAGAGCCTGAAACACCTTATTCGCACAGGTCTATCAAAACCAGGCCTCATGTGGGCCTGGACAAACGAAAACCAGGAGCTGGTTATCGGAGACGGTTCCAGACTTGCCGGCCACCACACCGGAATCAAAGATCTTGAGCTCCCACTCACAGTCCTATCAGAGCTCTGCCGCATATTGACAGTCCACCTATCCGAAAAAGTCACATTCCAGATCGGTGAAAAGCACATCCGTGCCACAATGCGAGACGGCCACTTCCAAGCCATGCTACTGAAAGGACCGAGATTTGAGGTCGACTGGTACAACAAGGTGAAGGATCTTCTGAATGAATATCCACAGGTGATAAAGATGTCCCGCTCGGAGATAATGACAGCCATCAATCAAGTTGGAATAACCGCAGGGGAATCCACGGTCAAACTGACCACTGGTAACGGAGGCCTGATTCTTACGGGAGTAGACGAATACGGCAATAAGAGCGCAAGCAAAATCGAAATGTTTGGAGACCTAAAGGAACCGATCAGCTTGAACATTGATCACATAGCGTCAGCCATCGAAGCCCTGGCCGATGAACTAATCATCATCAAGGTGTGCAAATCCGTGGTCGAAGTCTCCGATAAGACCCAGTGGGAGATCATGATCAGAAGATAAGACCCTATCGAGGGCATGATTATCAAGGACCTTATCCGGTATCTGCGATACAAGCTGGAAGCGATTAAACAAACTCGCCATAGTCAAGAAAGGGGGTGATAGACATATGTGAAAAAAACCCCGTTTACCTAATACACCCACAGTCCACAGCTTCTAAATCTAAAACGTAAAGGAGGAATAAAATGGAAATAACACATCTAATCCCCAGGGTCCCTGATTTCCCTGCCCTCACCATTCGCAAAGATGGGCACATTTCAATTCATCAGCTGACCGTAGATCGGTTTAGCCTGATGGGGACCAAATTTGTGAATCTTGATTTTAATCCTATCGAGGCCACCTTGGAAATCAAGCCCACTATAGATAGATCCGAAGCTTCCTATAAAGTCTCTAAATAGAGAAGCGGCGCCTTTGTAATCTCGGGCAGAGAATTCCTCGATCGAACCGGAATTCCCTATTCTCATGGCCCAAGAGTACTTCCGGCGAGATGGAATCGGGTGAAGAGACGCTGATGTTAATAGATTTTTTACACAAAAATCAATTTGAGTCAACTTTGAGTTTTTTTCTCATCGAGCCTCCTTTCAAGTTGATGCGATGGGCGTTATGAATCAGACGGTCCAGGATCGCATCGGCAAGGGTTGGATCCCCGATACTTTCGTTCCAATGTTCAACGGGTAATTGACTGGTCATGATGGTAGAGGCATGACCGTGTCTATCCTCAATGACCTCGAGAAGATCCTTTCTTTCAGAGTCTGTTATGGGAGCCAGTCCGAAATCATCAATCAGCAGGAGATGAGTTTTTAAAAACTTCTTCATCAGTTTTCCGTAACTGCCATTGGGTTTGGCCAGTGCGAAATGGAAATCTTAAATAGGTGCATTTTTTAAAGTGAATGGAGGGAGAGACTTGTAAAACAATACAAGTTAAATCTGTCAGGGGCATTTCATTTTATATACAAATTCTCTGATTCGTTTGAAAAGTTCTTCCCCACCCATTTCATAAACGTTATTATGATTAGCTCCTCGCACCCGGTAAAAGACTTTTGGAGGGTTTGCCTTTCGGAAAAGCTCCTTTCCCTGTTTAAAAGGAACCAATTCGTCGGCGTCCCCATGAATAATTAACATTCGGGAATGAACCTTTGATATTTTTGCTGAAGAATCATAAATTCCGACGAATCTTTCGTTCACGGGGTGACCAGGATAAAGATGAGACATGACCTCGAAAAAATTCGTGGCAGGGGAAATGAGTATTACCGCCCGGAAATTGTAACGGGTGCTTAACTCCACAACGATTCCCCCTCCCAATGACTCCCCGACGGGAACAATTCTTGATAACGGAATCTGCAGTTCTTTATTAAGATATTTAAGCGCGCCTTCTACATCTTTGTAAGTTCCTTTCTCAGTAGGGGCTCCTTTACTTTTCCCATAGCCTCGGTAGTCGAAGAGGAAGACAGAAAATCCCAGGCGATAAAATTTTGCTGCAATGTCCACCCGATGAGAAATGTTTCCTCCATTTCCATGGGCAAATAACAAAGCGTATCTTCCTCGAGGGATCCACCACCCGTACAGTAGGACCCGATCCGAAGCCCGAAACCAGACCTCTTCATATTTAAGACCATAATCTTCAGGCCATATCCAAAGCTGTCGTTCTGGGAAAAAGATATATTTTCTCCAAAAATCAATCTCTGCCATAAATTGTGTGCTTCAAACGCTATTGACCGATCATTGATACCAAGATACCAGCCTCAAACCGCTGGTTTGGAAGGGGTACTAGAGAATCAAAGTGATCGCGGAATATTGGATACCTCCTCTGATACCTTGCTAACGATTATCTCGTGTAATACCCAGTTTTTTCATGCGAAATTCCAGAGTGGATGGTTTTAGTGCCAATATGTTTGCAGCTCCCCGTTTTCCTCTGATTCTCCATTTGGTATGGTTGAGGACACTGATAACATGTTTCCGCTCCACCTCGGATAAGGGAAGTAATTCTCCAGAGTTCAGAGGTTCTTCCAAGACAGAACAGTAATGTGCTCCAATATCTAGAGTTGAAAGAGTTCCACCTTCTGAAAGTATTACTGCTCTTTCAATAACATTTTCCAGTTCCCTAATATTCCCGGGCCAGGAGTATTCTAAAAGTTTCTTCATGTCAGACTTATCTATTCTTTTTAGATTTTTTCCACTTATTCTTGAATATTTATTCATAAAATGCAGAGCAAGAGTGGGAATGTCTTCTTTTCTCTCTCTCAATGGGGGCAGTTCAATGGGAAAGCTACTGATGCGATAAAATAGGTCTGAACGAAACTGGCCCCTGGCAACTTTGTCTTGTAAATTTCTGTTTGTGGCTGCTATTAGGCGAAAGTCAGAGTGGATTGTTTGCGTCCCTCCAACTCGTTCGAACGTCCTCTCTTGTAAGACACGGAGTAACTTGACTTGAGAGTCCACTGAGAGATCACCTATTTCATCTATAAAAATAGTGCCTCCATTAGCTATTTCAAATCGCCCAACCTTGGTTTTGACCGCACCTGTGAAAGCACCCTTTTCGTAACCGAATAACTCACTTGATAGCAAATTTTCAGTCAGGACAGAGATATTAACAACAATAAAAGGGTTGTTTGCCCTATGACTAAGCTGATGAAGCGCGTGTGCAATTAGTTCTTTTCCCACCCCTGTCTCTCCAAGAATAAGGACTGTCGCATCGGTCCTTGCTACCTTTTTAACTTTGCTCAAGGACAATTTGAGACCTCCCGTTTTCCCTATTATTTCAGGTAAATTTAAATCTGATTCAATCGCATCTGGATAAAAGGGTTCTGTTTGTGAATTATTCATATTTATAGGTTCTCTGTTAATATTTGTGATATTATGAAATAAACTTAATACTGTTGCAACTACAGTTATCATAGCTATGTCTTCCTTCAGAAAACTTCCTTTGAGCAAACGATTATCCATATAAATTACCCCGACGACCTCATCCTTTATCACCATAGGAGCGCAGATAATTGACTTTATCTGTAAATTTTGTTGAGACAAATTCCGATCGTTTTCAAAATCAGTAATTATTAAGGGGTCCCTTTTATCGATTACAGAAAGTATCAGATCCCGTAAAGGTTCTTTGTTGAATTGCTGAAGTTCTTCCGGGGGAAAGTTTCGCGAGGCAATGATTTTTAAAGGCTCATTTACGGTTTCCTTTTCCAACATTAATATAGCCGCACGTTCTGCTCCAAACATATCTGTTAATAGAGTAGCAACCTTTCCCAGGAAGGTATCATGGTCCAGGAAGCAACCGATTGAATCCCTAAGCTCTATAATATCTTGATACATATGAATTTCTTTTTTATCCTTTTCTACTAAAGACAACAAGTCTGAAGGGAATAAAGATTTATCTATTTCGCATATCATTTGGTATGTAACGTTGGCAAGATCTTTTGCTTGCTTCTGATCATTTTTCTCAATATAAAGCTTAATCAATTCGATTTGTGTTCTTCCTAATTCTATTAAAGCCCCTGCTTCTTTCAGAAATGTCTGACTCTGTTTTAAAATTTCTTCAACTTTTTCAATATCTGTTCCAAACAATTTCTTGTCAAGGGCATGATATCTCAATGCCGCTCCTTTCATATAAATGTCCGGCCAATTCATTAATCGGGTTGTTTCACCAACAAAAGAATATCCATTGATAGGATCCAATTTCGATCTGTCTAAAGCCCAGAGAATTTCAATAATAAATGGAGACGCGGGATAGTGAGTTTGGCCCATACTCTTCATATGAGACATTGTTGATTCAGTTAACTTTTTTGCTTGCTCTAAATTTCCTTTCGAATATTCTATATAAGCCTTGCATCCCTCAGCGATCCAAAGTGTTAAATCATTATTAATCCTTTCACCTATCTCTAATGCCTTATCGATATGGGGTTCTGCATCTTTAAGATGACGTGCCTCAATTAATATAATTGCAATCACTGCATGCGCAAAAGCTTGACCTTTAATATACCCTTTTGATAAGGCCCGTTGTCTAATAGCCTCAGCCAGACCAACTCCTCTTGCAATCCGCCCATTAATACCGTAACAAAAAGCCAGCATAAGATGTGCCCAGAGGTCTCGGAGATCTATTGAAATTTCCTCCAAATTTCCAAGAGTTTCTTCGTAAATTTCAACTGCCTCTCTGATTCTTCCCTGCCAGAACAAGGATAAAGCAAAGAGTTTCGATAACGCTTTCAAGATTTCCTTATCTCCTGTATTCTTGGCTATACGCCAGCCTTCATCATAATGAATGGAAGCTTCTCTGATCCTACCTTGACACTGGAATATCCGCCCCAAACACATTTCGATCATTGCTCTCGCCGTATCATTCCTTGATTTCACGGTAATTTCCAATGCAGTTCTTAAAATCGGGAAAATCTCTTTAGGTGAACAACGATTAATTGCAATGGGGACATAGGCAAGGACACAATCTATAAACAAAGAAGTCTCAAATAGATCGACCTGTTTCGTCAAGAGTTGTTCTATGATTTTTCTATATAGGATCAAAGCCTTTTCAGTGTTGCGAGCCAAGGTGAAAAAATCTGCAGCCTTCTTCTCGTATTGAAGGCTACCCTCTTCCTTTTTGAGCTCCAGGTATAACTCAGCAAGTTTTAGAGCCTTGTCTTCGTCAATTGGGAGCTCTCGTTCTAAGTAATTAATAATATTTAGGCAATATACTTTTTTATCTTCCTTTTCTATGGTATTTAAAACAGACCGTGGGAACTCTTTTTTCGAAAAAAAGTAATCTCCTCTTAGACCATTCATCTGCTTGCAAATCTTTAGATTAACTAATCTATCAATGAAATTTAATAGTTTTGATGGTCTTATATGACAGAGATCAGCCATATGGTCCAGTGAGAAAGTATTTCCTAAGAGTGCACATGTTTGTAAAGCGGTTAGCTCTTGTTTGTCCAATCTCCCTAAAAACTCAAGTGTTTTTTGATAGTTCATGAAAATTCTCCCTTTTTGAAAATTAAGATCTACAAAATATTAAGTAACTGTTGGATAAAGAACTTGCTTGGATGGAATCAAAAACCAATTTAACACAAAAAGAACAAATTTGTAAATCTAAAATATTGGATTTTCTCTAAAATAATGTATATTTTTGCGCCCCAAATTCTTGAATAAATAAAATAATGCTGTAATATCAATTCGTTATTTGATTGGCATATCACATGCAAAAGTAAAGTTGCTATGGTTTACCGTGCTTCTAATTGCGTTGATCTACCATTTTTGGGCTTTATTGGAGACAAGGAGACGAGCACCGTACTATCTTCACTTTGATTTCCTTTACCATTGGAGAGATCGGAAGATCAGGGTTCATCCCCACATGTGTGGGCTTTCTTGGGCTTTTGCTGGTAAAATTTCTGGTTTCCTGTGCTAAGATGTAAGACCTCGATATGAGTTTGCCTGTGATATTACAGAAACTCAATGATATTGAGGAAATCATCTTGCCTTATCCAAACAATCGAATCGAGAGAAGAAGATCAAAACGCTTTCCACGGTGCAAGGGAGGCTCTTTAAGCTGTCTGGATAATAAGGACTATGAGGATTTCTCCACACGTGATAAATCTCATCCATAAAAGACATGAAATTATAAAGGGTTGATTTCTTTTTTTCAGAAAGCCGCGAAGGTCAGGCGGTAGTTTGGAGTGGAGATCAGGAAGATGTCCGTAAAAGGAACATTGTTAAAAGATAAGGTAGCAGTTGTCACGGGATCAGGTCAAGGCATCGGAAGGGCCATAGCCATCGCTTTTACTGCTGAAGGTGCCAGAGTCATAACCAACAGTCGTAAACCGGGGACAGAGGGTGGAGATGCAAGCACAACAGCAGCGGAGATCAAAAAGGCTGGTGGTGAAGCTATTGCGGTTTTTGCCGATGCATCAAAATTTCAAGATGCAGAGAAAACTATTCAAACTGCTGTCTCCAGCTTTGGCAGGATTGATATCCTGGTGAACAACGCCGGTGCTGATGCCCCAAAGATGATTTGGAATATGGGAGAAGAGGAATGGGACCTGTGCGTCAACTCATTGCTCAAAGGCGCTTTCAATTGTTCCAAATTTGCGTGTATGCGTATGAGAGAGCAAAGGGGCGGAAGGATACTAAATTGTAGTTCTACCGCCTGGATGGGCACGGTGGGCCATGTAAATTATGGTGCAGCAAAGGCGGGGATAGTGGGCCTCACCAGGGCGATTGCGAGGGAAATGGGGAGGTATGGGGTAACCTGCAATGCCTTTATCCCGATTGCTGCAACCAGGATGACTGACAATGAAGCGGTCAAAGCTGGCTTGAAGAAAAGATTTGAAGCCGGGCTCATAACAAAGGCTCAATATGAAGATGCGATAAACATGCCCTCTCCGGAAGGAGTTGTTCCTTTATTAGTCTATTTGGCTTCTCATAGGGGCGCTGATATCAACGGGCAGGTTTTTCATACGGAAGGGGGGAAAATAGGGTTTTACTCCGAACCCAGACTGATAAGAACCGTCTTTAAGAATTATCAAAAGGAAGGACTCTTCAGCCAGGAGGAACTGGAAAGATTTGTGCCCCAGATGTTAAGCGAGGTTTACACCAATCCGGCACCGGCAGAAGATAAATGATAAGACAAGGAAAAATAGGATAATCCATTTTTCAATGAAATTCAGTATTGCGACAATATAAATTCAAAGAGGAAAGGAGTAGTAGCTATGAGAGAACCACTAGTGCAACCGAAAGCAGCAGAAGCGTATGGATTTAAGGACATTGTTTATACCAAAAAGGACTGGGTGGCTACAATTGCAATTAACCGTCCCCAGGTATATAATTCTTATAGTACTTTAGCACTGAAAGAGATCAAAGCCGCCCTGGAAGACGCCGGTTCTGATGATTCCATAGCCGTTCTTGTTCTTACCGGTGTGGGAGACAAGGCTTTCTGTACGGGGGGAGACGTAGAGGAATACCAAAAATATTATATCCGTACCCCAAGGGATTTTGTAAAATGGGGAAAGTTGTGGTACGAGGCCTATCATGCGTTAATACATCTGGGCAAGCCCACCATCGCCCGGATTAACGGAATGGCGGTTGGGGGGGGAAATGAGTGGCATATTGCCTGTGATCTATCCATTGCGGCTGAGCATGCAACCTTCCGGCAGGTAGGAACCAGGGTTGGTTCAGTAGCAGTCACGGCATGCACGATTATGCCCATGCTTATCGGAGATCGGCGGGCGCGGGAAGTTCTTCTTCTCTGTGAGTCGTTTGATGCGAAGACCGCCCTTGAGTGGGGCTGGGTGAACAAAGTTGTTCCCTATAAAGAGTTGGATAGTGCGGTTGAGGAGATGTGTGGGAAGTTAAAAAACAAATTTACGGACTGCACCCGGGCTACATTGAACCATTTGAATATCTGGAAAGACATGGCACTGCAAGGGATATACCATGGAACGGATTGGCTTGCAGTTCATTTCAACAGCATGGAAGCACACGAGGGCATGAATTCTTTTGTTGAAAAAAGAAGTCCTGACTATATGAAAATAAGGAAGGTGGCTGCTTCGGGTGGAAGCACCGAATTCATGTGGGGTGCCTATATCAAGGCATGTCAGGCGTGTGGAACAAAGTATCTGCCCGAAAACAGTGAATATTGCCTGAACTGTGGGAAAAAGCTTGAGTGACTTCTAAATATAGAATTTTATAGATCAACATGTTTCCCGGTCCCCAGAAAATTAGGGGGTCAAAGTGGTAAGAAAGGGGCGAGTGTATGATGGAAAGGAAATATGTGCATTTTGAAAAGAAGCATGGGGTTTTTAATATCACACATGAAAGACCTCCTATGAATTTTCTAAGTATTGAATCGATGAAAGAATTCATCGAAGTAATTGGTGAAGCTGAATCCGCCCCTGATATCAAGGTCATAACCATTCGGGGGGGCGGGGAAAAGTACTTTTCCTCAGGAGTCGATGTGGGTGACCATACTCCCGAACGGGGAGAAGAGATGATGAAAACGTTTTATAATCTGCTCAATGGTGTAATGTATGGTTCCAAACCTAAGATTGCAGTGGTTAAGGGTTATGCTCTTGGAGGAGGATGTGAGTTGATTGCCTTCTGCGACATAGTGTATGCATCAGATAAAGCCAAGTTTGGCCAGCCAGAGATCAATGTGGGGGTTTTTCCTGGGCCTGCAATCTCACTTTTTCCCAAACTAATTGGCCTAAAAAGAACCTATGAATTAATACTAACCGGCGATATAATTTCCGCGGCCGAGGCAGAAAAAATAGGTTTGATCAATCGAGTATTTCCGCCTGAAGAACTCGATAGGGAGGTGGATAAGTTGACGAGTAATCTTTCTGCGAAGAGTTCAGTTGTGTTGCAACTGACCAGAAAGGCAATTTTCAGAACTAAAGATATGGATCTTGAAAAGGCTATGGACTGGAGCGGAGATATCTATAAGGGGGAGTTAATGCATACCGAGGATGCCTTGCATGGAATTGAGGCCTTTCAGTCTCAAAAAAAACCCAACTGGAAAAATAGATAACGAGTTCTTGGAGCGAAAGGAAATCGGTCATGGCAGGAATTGTTTCGTATGGAGTATACATACCATTTTATAGGTTAAGTTGCGAGGAAATCGGAAGAGCATGGGGAAAGAGGACAACTCCAGGGGAAAAGGCGATTGCAGGGGCAGATGAAGATTCGATTACTATGGCAGTTGGAGCCACTCTCGATTGTCTCCAAAACGGGGAGGGAGATGAGGTTGATAGTTTGTATTTCGCTTCAACCACCCCACCCTATGCACTGAAGCAGTCTGCCAGCATCGTTGCAGCTGCTTCCAACTTGAGGACCGATATAAATACGGCCGATTTTGGGCATTCACTGCGAAGTGGAACAAATGCCTTAAGATGTGCTCTTGATGCAGTTACAAGCGGTACATCTAAGAAAGTTATAGTCACCGCCTCAGAATGTCAGATTCCTCCTCCTGATTCCGAGCAAGAGCTAACCTTAGGTGATGGAGCGGCTGCCTTTCTTGTCAGTAATGGCGATGTGGCCGTCGAAGTAGAAGGAAGCTACAGCATCACCAGTGAATTTATGGATTTCTGGAGGCTTCCTTTTGACAAGTATACTCAAAGCTGGGAAGATCGGTTTGTCAATGAGATGGGGTATTTTCGACTCCTTCCGCAGGCAGTTTTTGGGCTGATGAAAAAGTATCAACTTGGCTTGAAGGATTTTTACAAAGTGGTATACAACGCACCAGATCTCAGAAACCATAAGGCAATGGCTAAAGTCATTGGGTTTGATGTTAAAAATCAAATTCAGGATTCCCTTTTCGAAAGAATAGGTTACACGGGCGCCGCTTCAGCTATGATGATGCTGGTGTCAGCGCTCGAGGGTGCCAAGCCTGGGGAAAGGATTCTTTTTGCCAATTATGGGGATGGGGCGGATGCCTTCATTTTGCGGGTAAACAGACGAGCTAAGGAAATCATAGGGGGAAAGGGGATAAACGGGTACCTTGAATCGAAATCGATGATTCCTTCTTACGGAAGTTATTTGCATTTTCGTGACATGATGGAATGGGAGGTTGATCGTCGCCCACCCCCTCGCACTTCTCTGCCTATTCTTTTTAGAGAGAGTGAAGGACTACTCCGACTCGTTGGTCAACGTTGCAAACAGTGTCTGCATGAGCAGTTTCCGAGGCAAAGAATATGTATGTGGTGCCGAGCAAGGATGGAAACCCCTGATGCGTATGATAATATCTGGCTTCCTAAGCAAAAGGGGAGCCTTTTTAGCTATAGTATGGAGCGACGTGCACCGGTTGTCGATCTGCCTAACGTGAACTGTGTAGTCGATTTAGAGGGAGGAGCAAGATTCTACGGTTTGATGACTGATCGAGATCCACAGAAGATCAAAATTGGGATGCCTATGGAGTTTACCTTCCGCAAAATCAATGACGGTCAAGGAGTGCATAACTATTTTTGGAAGGTCAGACCAGTTAGTCTCTTAGGAATATAATTGTGCGTGTAGATGTCATAATATTTTTGCGATCATCATTTGAGGGCCTATTCATGCCCCTCCCAGCGTATTTTTGAAAATCTCAACTTTTTTAAATTTGAAGATTCCCTGTTTGGTTCTGGCTTGGCCAGGTTAGGGGATAAGGGGATTGAATTAGATGGAGAGCATAAAGGATAAAGTAGCTATAATCGGAATGGGGACCTCGCAGTTTGGGGAACTATGGGAAAAAAGTGTTGAAGATCTCATCGTCGATGCTGCCACAGAAGCTTTTGAGGATGCAGGCGTAGAGCCGAAGGATATTCAGGCTGCCTGGTTAGGGACTTTCGACTCCGGATATACCGGGCAGGTCCTTTCTTCGGCTTTGCAGCTTCAATACATTCCAATCACCCGTGTTGAGAATGCATGCGCAACCGGCATAGATGCCATTAGGAATGCTTCGTTTGCATTAATTTCCAAAGCCTACGATCTTGTTCTGGTTGTTGGTGTGGAGAAGATGAAAGATCTGGGTTTCGGTGGACTTTTAGGCGCACCTGGTGTGTTCCATCCCGTATATGGAGCACAGGCCTCCGCTCCAGGACGTTATGCCTTAGCCGCCACCCGATACTTTGAACGGTATGGTATAAGTCCCGAAGAGGGCAAGAAGATTCTTGCAATGATATCCGTGAAGAGCCATTACAACGGGGCTCGAAATCCGAGAGCCCACCTGAGAAGAGAGGTTACCCCTGAAATGGTGATCAATGCTCCCATAATTGCTTGGCCGTTAGGCTTGTATGATTGCTGTGGAGTTACCGATGGGGCTGCGGCTGCTATTCTTTGTAGAGTTGAAGACGCGACGAACTATAAGAAGAAAAGCGAATACGTGACAATCAAGGGTATCGGGCTATCTGTTGGTCCAGGATGGGGAAAGGAGAGGAGCGACTATGATTATACCCATTGGCCAGAAACAGAAGCTGCCGCAGCTATGGCTTATCAACAAAGTGGGATCAAAAATCCTCGCAAAGAGCTAGATCTTGCAGAGGTTCACGATTGTTTTTCTATTGCAGAACTAATCGCTATAGAATCTTTAGGATTTTGTGAACATGGGAAAGCAAAGTCAGACATTGAATCAGGTTCATTCACTTTGAAGGGAGATTTGCCAGTCAATCCAAGTGGTGGGCTGAAATCATTTGGACACCCTATAGGTGCCAGTGGTTGTCGTGAGGTATCTGAAATTTATAACCAACTGTTGGGTAAAGCACAGCACCCCGAGCGTCAGCTCAAAAATCCAAGGTTGGGACTAGTCCACAATCAGGGGGGGCACCCTGGTAGATTTATGGCTGGAGTCTGTATTGTGGGTTTGCCAGGGGTTTGAATAAAAAGGAGGTATCGAATGGAACTTGGGCTGCAAGGGAAAATTGCTATTGTAACAGGGGGAAGCCAAGGGGTTGGAAGAATTATTGTCCATACCCTGATCAAAGAAGGTACAAAAGTAGTAATAGCTGATGTCAATACGGAAGGCGGGAATAAAATTGTCAAAGAGGTTAAGGATCTCGGTGGCGAAGCAATTATCATCAAAACAGATGTGAGTAAGTTGGAAGATACAGAAAAGCTATGTGCCAGCACTTTTGAGAAATTTGGAAGAATTGATATCTTAGTACATAATGCGGTCGTATTTAGTGTAAAGCGTTTTATGGATACACCTGCAGAAGAATGGTGGAAAATTATTAGCGTTAGCCAGTGGGGTGCCTTTAACCTTTGCCGATCTGCGTTACCCCACATGATAGAACAAAAGAATGGTCGGATTATTTTTATTGGTTCCGATGCAGGGAGAGTAGGAGACTCATACCAGCCGATATATGCAAGCGGGAAGGGTGGAATCATGGCCTTTTCTAAATCTCTCGCCCAGGACGTGGGTCCAAAAGGAATTACTGTCAATGTTGTCTCACCTGGTTTGATAATGACTGAGGAAAATAAGCAGATATTAATGGAACAGTATGGGCTGGGCGATGAAAAAAGTGCGAAGAAACTATATGCGGCTTACCCTATGCGGCGGATAGCAACACCTGAGGATGTAGCCAATGTTGTAGCTTTCTTATCCTCTGACAAGGCTGGTTTTATAACTGGACAGACGATTAGTGTCAATGGTGGGTATTGCATGTTGTGAACTAATTGAAAGACCTCAAAGTGGAATACTACTGCGCTGACCGCTGTGGATATATCACGGGAAAAGAAGCCCGGGAGTTCATTCCAAAAACGATCGAGATGGCAAAGAAGAAACGTGTCCTCACGGAAGAGGTTTACCTTTCTACTCGAGAGATTGACGGGGCTGCAAAGAAACTCATCTCTTCTTTTTACGAGGAGAATCCTTACTACTTCTTTTCTCCTGAAATCTTTCTCGAGGTATATCGCCAGATGGTGCGCCATATCGCCGGTGCTATAGAAGGGGAGGTTTACCAGTTAGGAATCGCTAAGCTTCTTTGAGGGTACCCTAAAATTTAGGACTAAATGATGATTGAAGAGATTATCACAAACTTATATAGAATTGAAATTCCTCTTCCCGGCAGCCCTTTAAAGGTGCTTAACTCTTATCTCATCAAAACCCCGAAGCAAAACTTGATTATCGATACAGGAATGAATCGAGAAGAGTGCATGAACGCGATGCAGATGAATTTAAGAGAACTTGGAGTGGATCTGAGGAAGACGGATTTTTTCATCACTCACATCCATGCAGATCATCTAGGTCTCGTTTCGAACCTCACAACAGATGAATCTACGATATACTTCAATCAACCCGATGTTGATACACTTGATCGAATCAGATTTGGCAACCTTTGGGAAGATATGATCAACTTTACTCGTATGAATGGTTTTCCCGAAAGAGAGCTTCAAAAGGTTATTTATAACCACCCCGGTTATAAATATGGATTAAAGGGACTACCGCCATTTAAGAATTTGGATGATGGTGATGTAATAAAAATAGGGAGGTACCAATTAAAATGTGTAACCACCCCTGGTCATAGTAAGGGTCATATGTGTCTATATGAGCCTAAGAGGAAGATCCTTGTGGCCGGAGATCACATTCTGAACGACATAACCCCTATCATTGAATTAACATCTGATGAAGGGAATCCCCTGGGGGAATATCTGGCAAGTCTGGACAAAGTATATGAGTTAGATGTGGCGCTTGTGTTACCTGGCCATGGAGGTATTTTTAGGAACTGTAAAGAAAGAATTAAGGAATTGAAAGATCACCACCGGAAGAGGGCGAATGAGGTGCTCTCTATATTAAAGAAAGGTAGTCAGAATGCCTATCAGATAGCCTCCCAGATGAAGTGGAATATTGTGTGTGATTCTTGGGATTTTTTCCCGATTTTACAAAAATGGTTTGCTATTGGGGAGGCGATTGCTCACCTAAAATACCTTGAAGAAAAGGGGATCGTACGAAAGGAAATGCTGAAACAGGGGAGAATATACTCATTAGACGGAGAACTTTAAAAAACATTGTGGGAAGACCATTTTTATCCTTACCTGACAAACCGCTCTCCTGGGAACCTGTAATCCGGCCTCATTCAAATGAGCAACCACAATATAAAGGAGTTGAAATAAAGCGGTCTATTAGATTGAATCTAATGAAAGGTGGGTTTTCCGAATATGAACGGAAAATATAGATACCTTTTCCAACCCGGTCAGATAGGGACCCTCACCGTGCCCAATCGCATCGTGACGGGACTCATGGCAATGAATTACCCTAATGAGGGAGGGGGCGCGATGGAGATTTTAATAGACTATTACGAGGCCTGAGCTTAGGGAGGTCCTGGTTTGATCATTGCGGTGAATTCCTATGTGAATCATCGTGATGGAAAGGCAGGAGTCGTTCAGCTTCGGCTGGATGAAGATCGATTCGTCCTTGGAATAAAACACAAAATATTGCAATTTATCCAACATATTAGTGGATCTTCTTTGCTATAGCAAGATAAATCAGGAATATTTAAGCATTATCAACTGGTTATCTATTTGGCACATTTATTGTAAAAGATATTTATATTAGATAAATATTATTGGGCTATACACTTGACTAAAGTTCTAAGCAG
>Ga0315295_10001532_pt1 | contig 19811 bp, 17 predicted proteins | sample YL17G14_0_MG_FD_204453 | JGI IMG/M metagenome (GOLD analysis project Ga0315295, IMG submission 204453) | Sediment microbial communities from Yellowstone Lake, YNP, Wyoming, USA - YL17G14_0 | ecosystem: Environmental > Aquatic > Freshwater > Lake > Sediment | place: USA: Wyoming | collected...
TCCACTTCTTGAGGTAACACCAACCACTCCAGGTTTGAACCAATCCCTGGCTGATTCTGCTCGGCCTCCAATCATCCCTAAAACGGCCTTTCCAGGGCTGATCAACCCCAATGTATTGGGGCCAACAAACCTCGCACCTTTTCCCTTTGCGATTTTTGCTATTTCCAGCACATCAAAGAGAGGAACTCTATCTGGAACAATTACCAGAAGGTTGATACCGGCATCAAGGGCTTCCAGGGCAGCCTCTTTCACTAAGGCAGCAGGAATAAAAATGACACTCACATCCAGAGGTCCTTCTTTTTCATTTGCCTCTTCCACCGTATCATAAACGGGAATCCCATGGACAAGTTCTCCCTTTCTTCCAGGAGTGACTCCAGCGACCACATTGGTCCCATAATCTTTCATCAATTTCGCCCTTGCCATGCCTTCACGCCCTGTGATCCCTTGGATCACAACTCTCATCTTTTCATCGATTAGGATCGACATGCTTTAAACCTCCACTGCTTTATCCAAACCCGAAATAGGAAGATCAATGTAGATCGCTTTATTCCCATGAAACTGGCAGGCCAATTCACAGGCCAGGCACTCTGTACACCTTCCTTTCTTCGCCTCTTGGGGAGTAATGGATAATACCGGTTTGTCATTATCGAATTTCAAGATTTTAGCAGCACAGGAGTCTACACAAGGTTTATCCACACAGGTTTTACACTTTTCGTGGTTAATTATTAATTTCCCAGTTATCGTGTCAAAATTGTAAGCAGATGGCCCAGGTTTCTCTTGGATTTCCTTGACCGAGACCTCCCGACTGTAATCCCAATGGTTAACCAATTCTCTCAATCTCTTTGCACAGAAAACGGCGGATGTATCTCTCCCGTAGGCTTCCACATTTCCTGGAAGATCCTTCGTATAGGTGTGCAGGATCTCGATTGCAATTTCTTCGGAATTTCCTCCAATTCGAATCACAGCGGGTATACTCAGATGAACCTCTCTGAATGCCTTCACCAGTCCTCTGGCAGAATGAAACTGTTCCTGACTCGCTACTCCTGACCCGGATGCAAAGTATCCATCAATATTCTTTTGAGAAAGAATAATTTTGGCTGCTCGATATACTTTTGAAGCCGATGGATTTCCACTCGTGTCGCAATAATTTGCGATTTTGAATCCCTGGCTTAAAAGGGCATCCATGGACATCATCGAACCTCCTCCACCTGCACCATGGAAGCCAATGTATCCAGACCGGGGTTCAATTTTTTGCTCCATCTGCAAAAAGTAGAAGGTCCCTCGATGATCCTTTGCCTCTACCTGGTAGGCTACCTTTTCCAATTCAGTTGGTGGCCTATCGAACTCCCGGGCAATCTCAATGCCCAATTCAGGATGTCGGAAGACGGCATAATCGTCGATGACAATATGGCTATCGGCTGCAACGATCTGACCCTGTTTCGTCAGTACCAAGGGATTGATTTCAGCGGATCGCGCCTCATATTTTCTGCAAACCTGATAGAATTTCACCAATAGATCACTCAGTCCTGATTGGAGTTCATCCCTGGTTTCCAATTTTCTTAAAATGTTTCGTGCTTCATAACTTTTTAATCCTGTAACTATGTCTATAGGAAATTTGACAACTTTGTCAGGGTATTTCCGAGCGATCTCTTCTATACCTGTTCCGCCAACAGAACTGAAAATCAGAACGGGACACTTGGCCACATCGTCAACGATCATTCCAATGTAAAATTCTCTATCCATATCCAATTTCTCCTCAATGAGAATCTCCCTCACATTGAATCCTTTGATATCCATTCCCAAAATCTGGCCAGCTATCTTCTCTGCCTCTGCCGGATCTTGAGCAAATTTTACTCCACCCGCTTGGGCTCTGCCTGTTACCCAGGCTTGGGCTTTGACAACCACTGGCCTTCCAATCTCTTCGGCAATTTTCCTCGCTTCTTCTTTGGTCTTTGCAAGCCCGCCTTTGGGGATGAATATCCCGCCTTTCCTAAGTAATTCCTTACCCTGATATTCATATAACTTTGCCATCTCTATCTCCAATAAAATCCATTCCTATCCACTCAAGACCATCGTGGCCTTCCTTGGTTCAAAGCAACAACAAGGTCTCATACTTACAATCCGAACGCCACTGGCCCGGAGTGGGCCAATGTTGATAAACGTTCCTAATGCCGTTGTCTTCCCCCCTAATCCAAGAGGGCCTACTTTTGTTGAATTAATCATTTCCGTTACTTTTTTTTCCCACTGGTTCTGTCTATTTAAATTACCTTCTTTCATCGCTTCAAGCATTAGAGCGGAAGCCTCCATATGGCTTCTACCGATTCCGATGGCTAAGACACACGGAGTACAACCGAGATTTTTCATCTCAGACGAAGCCCAACCTGCCACTTCCCTCAGAACCACATCGATACTCCTTTGATGAAAAACTCGATATGTTTTAGCCCGTATCTCCGGCCCACCTCCTAATAATAAGACAGTTATTTTAAGTTGATTACCCTTAGCTGATTTAACAATTACTGGAGCAAGTGATAATTTACCAGGATCGTTAAATAGGCCCTTCGACTGCTCAACTCTCTCGACAGGATTTCCTTTCACAGCCATTGGTCTACCTGGCATGACCCGAAGACCTTGGGCTACTCCATTACGGATCGCTGAAAGCCAGCCTTTCGGGAGGGTCACCTCTTCCCCAATCTCGACAAAAACATGTGGAATTCCAGTATCATCACAAAGAGGAAAAATCTTTTCCCCAGCAATCTTGGCATTTTCAAAAATCTTCTCAAGGACCCATTTCGCATTCTCGTTCTTTTCTTTCCGAATAGCATTCCGATAAGCATCCAATTGATCCTTTCGAAATGTGGTCCCCGCTTTTATCAAACATTTCTTAACGGCCTCTTCAATCCTTTTTTGACTTAGCATTCTCCATTCCTCTGCCGCTCTAATGGGTTGCAAAAATGGTTTTTCCGTGAGCTATGGCAATGATCGCAGGAAATCCCTTCACCTCCACTTCATAAAGAGCCTCCATCCCTTCTTTTTTGAATGCTGCGACACGTTGAGAGACGATTCTATCTGAAAATATAGCAGTCACAGGAGGTGTAATGGCAAAAACGGAGTTATATTTTTTCAGCTCTTCAGCGGTCTTTGGACTCAGAGCCCCTTTGCCTAAATGAATCTTTATTCCAGCTTGCGATAATGCAGGAATACTCCCCTCAATTTCGACCTTATTGCTCGACGTGGGCCCAATTCCAGCCGGACTCACTGCGGTATGGAAAATGACGGCCCCTTTGAGGTCTACTTTGATTCGATCGAGGTCATTGTCTTCGATTAATTCTGCAAGCTTCGGTAAAACTGCATCCCTTCCACAATAGATTTTCCCTTCGATTTCGATCTGGTCGCCTACCCTTAATTGCTCAATCTCCCTATTGTCAATGGGAGTCTTCACCTTAATTACTCTCCTTACTTTTTTAAGCTTTTTCATACAGACGCCCCCTTCGTGGCCTGAAGTTCTTTATACCTCTCTTGAAGTTCGGTCTGGTTCGATTCTTTCAATTGGTTTAATTCTTCCTCAAATTTCCCCTCTCTAATCTCCTTTAATCTCTGGGCCAATTGAGGAGAGGGTGGAATGAGATGTCTTCCATACATTCTTCGAATCAGCAAAGCAATATTGAATGGAGTCAATTCCGCAGGGCATCTTGCTGCACACATCCCACACATCACACATTCCATCGAAAGCTCAACCACTTCCTTCAAGTCTCCACGCATCGCCGCAGCCACATAATTCATAACGTCCAATTCCATCGGACATGATTTTGTACAGGTGTTACATTGTAAACATCGCATCAGCTCCGGATAGAGTTTGATAATATTGGAATCGTTGGCTGGAACATTTTTGATGGTGTAGATCGCTTTATTAGCTGGCACAAAAGGAAGTTGAACAAGATAAATGTCAGGTTCGATCACTGTCTGACATGCCAGCCCTACTTTAAGTTGATAGTTACCTTTTTTCCGATAAACCGTCACACATGCTCCACAGACTCCTCCTCGGCATCCGCATCCCCTTTTCAGCCTGTAACCCGCAAATTCCATAGCCTTCAGGATGGTCAACCCCTGTGGAACTTCGTATTTTTTCCCCATTACATAAATGGGTATCATTTTGATGATGTCGTTTAGCAATCCTTACCCTTTTTAACGCCCTTTGATATATTGCACAGTCGTCAGAGCCTTTTCAAAACGATAATCTGGAAGAAGCATTGGAGAACAGGTCTCTGAGACAATCTGGGCATTCTGCAAAGCTTCATTGTAAACCTTGATATGCTCGAGGCTCAATCTCCCAATTTTGACCTGACCGATCTTTCGCGCGATATCCATTCCTGCCCGCCGGCCAAAAACAAAGATATCCACCAAGGAATTCGATCCCAATCGGTTATGGCCATGAACACCTCCTGCCACTTCACCCGCGACGTAGAGATTGGGGATATTCGTCTCACCATTCACTTTAGTTTCGATCCCTCCATTTTGATAGTGTTGGGTAGGATAGATCAAAATAGGTTCTTTGGCAGGATCGATGTTGTACTTCTTAAATCGGCTATGAATCCCTGCAAACCTTCTTAAGAAAGTCCCTTCTCCTCCAATTCTGTCGATGAGAGGGGTATCGAGCCATACTCCAACCATTCCAGTTGGGGTTAAAATCCCTCTGTTTCTTTCGCCACATTCCCGGATGATCGCAGCAGAGAGGGCATCCCTTGTTTCGAGACGGTCAACAAACATTTCACCCTCACCATTGACCACTTGGGCTCCCTGAGCCCTTAATGCCTCGGAAATGAGAAGACCCAACATCTGTTCAGGCCAAGCAATACCCGTAGGATGATATTGAATAAAATCCATATAGATCAGTTTGGCTCCCGCTCGATAGGCCATGACCAACCCATCTGCAGTTGCCCCATAATGATTCGAAGTTGGAAATCCCTGGATGTGCAACCTTCCAATCCCTCCCGTTGCAATCAAGGTGGCTTTAGCTTGAACGACAGTGTACTGTTCCGTATCGAAATTGAATAAGACCGCCCCTGCACATTGTCCCTGATCATCCAGAAGAAGTTCGATAGCAGGGCTGAATTCCAAAACGTTGATCTCCTGATTTCGGATTTCATCGCAGAGAACCCTCATGATTTCTAATCCTGTAATGTCTTTAACCGAATGGGATCTTTTCCGAGAATGGCCTGCTGGCATGTGTGTGAAATAGGAGCCATCTGGTAATCGATCAAAATTGACACCTAAATTCGTGAGCCATTCTACGATGAAGGGGGCATCGTTGACTAATGCCTCAACCAACTCTGGAATATTCTTCCCCCTTCCTCCTACGATGGTATCGATATAGTGGATAACAGGGGAATCCTCAGGCGACGTGGCCGCTCCCATCCCTCCTTCAGCCATGATGGTGTTCGAATCACCCAATCTCAATTTCGTTGCCAATAGCACATTGGCCCCGTTTTCTTTGGCTAAAAGAGCTGTAGTCACTCCCGCTCCTCCTCCCCCGATCACTAATACACCTATCTTATAATCTACTTTTTCCAGATCAACGGCCTCCGGATTTAATCGACTTGGTGATTCTAATAATGCCACAAATTCACTGGGGGCCATATCCTCCTTATTCGGCCCTATTGGAATCTCTCTTTTCTCCGCCAAACGGAAATCAGGATGATAAGTCTCCAAGAGTTTTGCCTTCTCGGCAAAATTTAATCGTCGAAAACTCCGCTCCATTCGATGACCTCTTGAGGTCTCTACTTTCCTGATAGAATCCTGCATTTCTATCGGATAAGCCATGTTACCACCATCGTAGTTTTGTCAGGGTTCAAGATTTTTTCGCATAGATACAGGCTAAATGAAATTTACATTTTTTGCCTGGAATACACTCTTCAAGGGAGTCTTGTAATCCACTCTCATCCAAACCTTTTAAAGATGTGATGAGCTGAAAAATCTTTAAAACCTCCTTCCTCTCTCCATCAATGATAAACGTTGTAGCTCCCTCAGCACCCTGAATCCCTCCTCGACCGATGATTTGAGGACGAACCTTTGCTAATGTTTGAATGGCTTCCATCTCTGTGTAAATTTCGCCACAAATGGGTATCAAACCTACCGCCATTCCCATCGCCAAGTCTACTTCCTTTCTTCCTGTATGTTTAATCACATCATTCAAGTTTCCAGGAACCATCTTCTCAATCCCAACAGCGATAATGACTTTACTCACTTCCGACATCATTCCGCACCAAGCACGACCGGGTCCACCTCCCGATGCCCTCCCGATCATCATGGCCGCATTCCCGTAGTTATCGAATGCATTTGCACCGAGAATCACGACATCCCCTTTTTTAAGTGTACTCACGGCTTGATCAACCTGGCCATCAATATTTCTTAAAGAACCCTTTTCTATCATGGAACAGTGCCAGACTTCCTCTATCCCTTTCGAACTTTTTGTGCCCTTTGGCGTTACCCTTCCAGAAATCCTGAGAGGTCTTTCACAAAATTCCTCACATATGGCTGAAACTGTAGTTCCTCCCTTAAGGAGAATCTTTCCATGATGATAGGCCTTTTTTATATCCGTTCGTGTGGCTATTCCCTTAGCGATCAACCATTTCCCTTCAGGTACAGTCAGTGTCACTTGTACTCGCATGAGTTCATTCCCTTCAACTGAGACAACTTTTCTGAATTTCGGCTATCAGGAACCGAATAAAGGACGTTTAACACAGGTCCTCCAAATTGCTTTCCTTTAAGAAAGGTATAATCCCACCCGCTTTGAAAATCTTTAAAATGAATAGAGGAAGAGGTTGAAAGGGAAAGATTCCCTCTGTCTCCGGGTCCTTGACATAGAAATTTTCAAAGTCTATTTCTAAATGGTCGCCGTCCCCCACTCGCGTTAATATTTCTTCAGAGATAAAGACAGGGAGGCCCACATTGATGGCGTTTCGGTAAAAAATACGAGCGAAGGAATAGGCAATAATGACTTTGATACCACTTGCTTTAATCGCTAATGGAGCATGCTCCCTTGAACTCCCAGATCCAAAATTCTCTCCAGCGATGATCAAATCTCCAGGTTTCACGCTTGAAGGGAAGTCTGGCCGGACCTCACAGAAGCAATGCTGTGCAAGAACTTTTGGGTCGGTAGTGATATTAAATCTCCCCGGAATGATTTCGTCAGTGTTGATGTTGTTTCCGAATTTCCAAACCCTGCCCATCCTTCCTGTACCTCTACCCTCACCCAACCCTCTCCCATCAAGGGAGAGGGGAAAAAGTTGATAGAATTTTCCTTGGGTCAGTAATTCTTCCGTAAATAGCGCTGATTGCCACCGTCGCCGGACTGGCAAGGTAAATTTGAGCCTCGGGACTTCCCATGCGGCCGAGAAAGTTTCGGTTCATTGTGGTGAGGGCTTTTTCGCCGGGAGCCAGGATTCCCTGGTGGCGACCAACGCAGACGCCACATCCCGGGTTGCAGATGGTCGCTCCGGCGTCTCGAAATACCCGCAGGATCCCCTGGCGCTCAGCCTGAGTATAAATTTCATTTGAAGCCGGATTCACTACCATTCGTGATAGGGGGTGGACCTTTTTGCCCGCCAGAATTTTAGCGGCGATCTTCAAATCATCGAGCCTTCCATTAGTGCAAGTACCCAGAAAAAATTCATCGATTTCGGTTCCCTCGACTTCCTCCACGGGTTTAATCTGATCTACCTGGTGGGGAACGGCAACAAAGGGTTGCAAATATCCCGCCTCTACCTCAATGACATTCTCATATCGGGGATTTTGAGGTCGAATGATCTTCAAGGGTCGGGAGGTGCGATTTTTCAGAAAACGAAAAGTCTTTTCGTCAGTCTCAATCAAGCCGACCTTGCCACCCATCTCCACCGCCATGTTAGATAAGGTAAGGCGTTCACTGATGGACATAGCATGGATAGTAGGACCACTAAATTCGCAGGCCTTGTAATTGGCACCGCCAGCGCCGACTTTTCCAACTAAGTTCAAGATTAAATCCTTTGCATAAACCCCCTGAGGAAATTTTCCTTGGATCTCAAAACGGAGGGTGTGAGGGACCATAAACCAATTCTTACCAGTGACATAGCTCACTGCAAGATCGGTGGACCCCATTCCTGTCCCAAAGCAACTAAGTGCTCCATAAGTGCACGTATGGCTATCCCCTCCGATGACGATTGTACCCGGGACAACGAAGCCCTTTTCAACCATCACTTGGTGGCAAATTCCTTCATGGTAGAAATTTTTGATTCCTTGCTTCTTGACAAATGCCAGGGTTCGCTGATGGAGAAGAGAGCCGTTAATACTCGGGGAAGGATAGAAATGATCGAAATGAATAACGATCCGGTCAGGATCGAAAAGAGGTTTGCCAATTTCCTCCCAAGCCGCAATAGCCAGAGGAGTGGTGGAATCATGGCTCATAATAAAATCCACATCGGCTAAGACCATCTCACCAGCATGGACCTCCCTGCCCAACTTTTGAGAAAAGACCTCTTCAGCTATCGTACCCACTAAGTTACACCCCTTCGGAGGATTCTATTCTTCATTTTCAATTGATAAGTGGATATATTATAAACTAAAAAATCTGTCAATAAAACATATCAATAAAAAAGGAGGTTTCAATGGCCAGATTACGTATTGCGGTATTGCCAGGGGATGGAATCGGTAGGGAAGTGATGGAAGCAGCTTTTATTCCCCTTGAAAAGCTGGGACTGGATGCGGAGTATCTTTGGGGAGATATCGGATGGGAATTTTGGAAAAAGGAGGGGAATGCCCTTCCGCAAAGAACGATTGATCTACTATGTTCCACAGATGTTTGCCTTTTTGGGGCGATCACATCAAAGACCGCAGATGAGGCCCTTCAAGAACTTACCCCCTCTCTGCAGGAAAAAGGATTAAAATATAGGAGCCCCATTATCCAACTCAGGCAGCTGTTCGACCTCTACGTGAATCTCCGTCCATGCAAAGCTTTTCCTGGGAATCCGTTGAACTATCGAGAAGAGATCGACATGGTCATTTTTCGGGAGAACACGGAGGGCCTCTATGCAGGAGTGGAATTCCATCCAATTCCTTCAGAAGTGAGGAGGGTTTTGGAAATTCATCATCCAGCGATGAACCGTTTTTCTTTTGCGAGTGATGAGGAGGTTGCTGTATCGCTTCGCTTGATGACAAAGAAAGGTTGCCAACGGATAGTAAAAAAGGCATTTGAATATGCCAGTCAGTTTGGCAGAAAACGAGTGACCTTGGTAGAGAAGGGGAATGTTCTTCGTGCAACAGGAGGATTGATGATTCGAGAAGCGCAACATGTGGCCCAAGCCTATCCTGAAATCATCTTTGATGTTGCTAATGTGGATGCCTTGGCCATGTGGTTGGTGAAAAGCCCGGAGCAATATGATGTGTTAGTGGCCGAAAATCTCTTTGGGGACATCATTTCGGATTTAGCTACTCAATTGGTTGGTGGACTGGGCTTCTCAGCAAGTGGAAACATTGGCGACCATTATGCGATCTTCGAACCCACCCATGGCTCAGCCCCTAAATATGCTGGGTTGGGCAAGGCGAATCCCTTAGCCATGATCAACGCCATGGTCATGATGCTGGAATGGCTGGGAGAACTGGATCGATCCCGAGTTTTGGAACAAGCCGTGAGGCAGGTAATCCAGGAAGATAAGGTGAGGACTTATGACATGGGGGGATCAGCGAACACCACAGAAATGGCTCGAGCCGTGGCTGAAAAGATCGTTTAGTCGTTTTCTCGCACTAAAAGAAAGTTAATCGCTACTGATCCGATGTCTATTGAGAAAACCAATAGCGACTTTTGAAACCTCAGCCGGGTGAGTAACGACGCAGTATGTCCCCTCGGCACCGTTTATAACGGCTACCTCAACATTAGGGCGCAAGCGTTGAAAATCTTTCCAACCTGAACCGTAATCAGAATCCTTGCTCAGAGGACCACTGTCTCCTGCAAGTAACAATTGAGGAGCCTCAATTTTTTGAAGATCCTCGGTTAAATCGATTTTTAAAGCCTCATGCATCGCTTTCCATGGATCGGGCGAAATGTTCTCTTCGAACCTCATCACCTCCCATTCTTCATATTCGCGAGGCATTCCATATAGCCTAACCAAAAAGTAGCAACCCATCCGCCCAGTTCCAAACTCATCAATGATCTTGTAGCCGATTCTAGCCATCTTAGCAGCCTGATCTTTCATTTTATACATTCCATAATGAATAATAGCCCCCGTTCTTTCAGGATACTTGGTTGCATACCGAATCACTATAAATGAACCGTTCGAGGTACCGAAAATGTGAGTCTTTTTTACCCCTATTTCATCAAGGATCAACTTCAAGTCATCCACCCACTGATCGATAGTTATTCCAATAGGAGGCCTATCTGAGAGCCCTGCACCTCTCTGGTCATATAAGATCACCTTAAAATGGTCTTGAAGAATGGGTAGCATAAAGTCCCACTGCCTATGAACAAGGCTGCTTCCACCAATAAGAACTAAAGGTTCGCCATCGCCAACGACATCGTACCAGATTTTTTTCCCATCATTACTTGTGATATAAGGCATATTTCCCTCCTCTCATGGGCCTCTTAAGAAGTTATATTTTTGCCAAATATTCCAAGGCCTCCTCTAAAGAGATCAGATCGCAGTACTTCATCCACATATCGAAGAGGCCAATCTTATGGGATGTCTCTATACGGTCGAAGACACAATCCTCAATGACTGCTACGTTGTAGTTTCGTGTGATCGCATCGACTACGGTCGCCCGGACACAACCGCTTGTTGTACCTCCGGTCATGAGAATGGAATCGACTTTAAGGCCATTGAGATAACTCACCATGGGAGTTCCGTAAAAAGCCGAGCCATAACCCTTGTCAACAATCACATCTTCTTCCAGAGGAGCGAGTTCCTCCACGAACTGGGTCCCCTTGTGCCCTTCCAGAAAAGAGTCACCTTTCCTCTGCGCCTTCTTTGCGAAGCCGTCAAAGGCCAAAGTCTTTCTCTGGACTTGCCGGGTATAAATAATGGGGACTTTTTTTGATCGGGCCATCTCCATAAGTCGTTTGATCTTCCTGATCCCCACCCACGCCTCTGTTCCGCAACCCGTTGGCCATTGATCCTGCTGTTCAAGGATAGGCTTATCATCTCCCACATAGTTATATTGAGGATCGATGATCATGAGGCAGGGCCGGGTGCCAAGGCCCCGGCTCTTCCCCCAGCCCCCCTTTTTTATGACGGCTTTGTCCCTCTCAGTTAATAGATCATCCCAAACCCGACCCATAGTTCCTCCCCTTTTGATTGCAGATTGTAGATCACAGATTGCAGATTGAAAAATATCAAATCTAAAATCTGAAATCTCGTAACAATTTAGCGCTTTGGAAATCCCTCCCAACCTCCTTTTTTCAAAGGGAGGAGAAGACTATTCCCCTTTTTTTAGGGGGACGAAGAGGGATTATAGATTTTGCAGGGAGTTCATCAGCTTTCTTTTTCAAAAATCCAAATTGTTACGAAATCTGAATTTCAATTGTTATAACACTTTAGCTCTTTGCAAAACGCGGTTTACTCCTCTTTTCTCGTTAGGTAATCGGGCTCGTCCGTTCGGCTGAGCTCACGACGAAGCCCTGAGCCTGATGGGCTGAAGTTCACCTTTTCGAGGTTAGGGACGACCTCGAAAACCGCTGCAAAAGAATTCTTTTCAAAAAGCTAAAATGTAAAATGTTACGAATCGTTGAATTACCTGCCGCTCATGATAAACCGCCCGTGTCCTGGCGATCCGACGATTTCCCCATCCTTCATCACAGTCTTTCCCCGCACCATCGTGAGAACCGGCCAGCCCTTCAGTGTCCATCCATCGTAGACTGAGAAATCTGAGACCCCATGAAGGAGCTTCGGCTCCACTTGCCTGCTCAGGTTCAGATCAACGATGCAAAGGTCGGCGTCGCTTCCCACCTGGATTGTTCCCTTTCGCGGAAAGAGATTGAAGATTCTGGCGGGGTTCATCGAGGTCATCTCCGCGACCTTCTCCAGGGTGATCCTCTTCTTATGGACGCCTTCGCTCAAGAGAAGGGGAAGAATCGTCGTACTTCCGGGAAATCCTGTGCGGGCCTCCCAGATCGACTCCGGCTTGTCCTCTTTTATGAAAGGGCAGTGATCCGAACCGATCGTATCGATGAGTCCCTCTGCAATTCCCCTCCAGAGCGCCTCCTTATCTTCGGCACTTCGGAGAGGGGGGTTCACCTTCCCAAGGCTTCCGATGGGGGCCTCTTTCGTTAAGGTCAAGTAGTGGGGGCAGGTTTCCACAAAGAGCTTCTTATGCCTCGCCTTGAACTGCCGGATGACTTCCAGACCTTCTCGGGTTGATAGATGGACGATGTAGATGGGACAGTCCAGGGCCTCGGCAAAGGTGAGGACCCGGGAGATACACTCCGATTCGGTGAAATTGGGTCTGCATTCGGACCACACCGGCAGGCCTTCTCTGCCAGCCTCTTTATGCTTCTTGATGAGGCTTAGGATGATCTCACTATTTTCGGAATGAACGCAAGCCACCCCTCCGGGCAGTCGTGAAATGATGGAAAAGGCCTCATACAGAAAACCGTCATCCGTTTCGTTTCCCGTCAAACCGATCGATTTGGCATCTTCGCCTTTGTAGACCATGTAGAATTTGAAGGAGGTAATGCCATCCTCTTTGACATATCTTCCGATGCTGTTCAACTGGTTTCGGGTGATAAGGAGGAGACGAAAAGAGAAATCGATCGATGAATTCCTCTCGCAGATCTCTTTCACATGGGGGACATTCTCATACAGACCTGTCGGATTGATGTTATCGCGATAAAAAAGGAGGACGGTTGTGATCCCCCCTATGGCTGCAGAGGCCGTCTCCGTCCGGAAATGGCTCTCCAGATTTCCCTTATGACCATAGTGGACATGAGGATCCACAAGCCCGGGGAGGATAAAATTGCCCCGGGCATCTATGGTTTCCCTAGCCGAAATCGCCCGGGGAGAGTCATAGATCCCGACGATCTTTTCGCCCTGAATCGCCAGGCTTCCCTTCATGGTGCCAACCCCGGGGATGACCAGCACTCCGTTTTTGATCAGGAGATCAACATCCATAAATACCTCGTCCTTCTCGTCGCAAACCGCTCTTCTTCATTCTTCAGCCCGACCTGCAGAGGGCTGTCAATTCCCGAACGTCCGTTATCTTCTCGATATGCCATAGTTTATCGAGCACAACGGTCGCCTTCTCGATCCCTACACGAAGAGATGCCAGTTTCAAAAACTTCTGAGAGATCTCCTCGTCGGTCATGGGTTTCATATCGAACTCGCCAGGAGGAAGAGAGACCCTACGCTCCAGCACTCGTCCGTCACGGAGCTCCAACTTCACCCTGGCCGGCCATTCGAGAGGCGTGCGCCCACTCATTTTCCGATCGTTTCGCACCGCTACTCGCGCAGCTAAGTTTCTAATCCTTGGATCCCTCACTGCCGTCTCGCTGTAGCCGGTGATGCCCGTATCCTTCAGAATAAGATAAGACGCAAGAGCATGAGGTATGGAGAATCTCGCTGCCAGTCCATTTTCTGGCGCAATATCGTTCATGGTAGCTGCCATCGCGTAGGTGTTCACTTCGATCCTTTCCACCGCCTCCGGAGTAATCCCTTCCTCTACCACAAGACCAATCAGGCAGTGGAGTGCGCTATGAATGGGGCGGGCGCAAGCGTAAGGCTTATGATATCCTCGCCCGATCTCCCATCGGTCCCCGATTCTTTCGAGTGCCTTTTCGACATCGAAATAGACCCCGGCAATATTTCCGAAGATCGTGCTGATCCCATCCCGTTCTGCAGAAAAGCCATCGCGGCAGAGGTCGGCTGCGAGAACGCCCATAGCCGAACCAAAACCCGCGTAGACATTTCGGATGGTGGCTCCTTCAAGCCCTGCTCTCAATGAAGTGGCCAGCGTTAAAGAGGTGACTATGTTGATCGTCTTCCTGAGGTCGGTTCCCGTTAGAATAGAAGCTGTGGCGGCCCCGGCTACGATCGGCCAGGATCCATGCGGATCGATCCCTGGCCGCAGGGTCGTACCGAGGCCGACCCTCGCGCCGACCTCATACCCAGCAATGATCGATTCGAGAAGACGTTTCCCGGGGGCCCCTTCCCGTTCAGCAACAGGCAGTCCAACCGAGACAGAGTAAAGTGCAGGATGGCCGGCCAGGAAACGATTCCCGGCATCAAACTCATGCCAGAGACCTGATGTCCCATGACTTAGGGCCGCCCACATCGCATCGGCTCTCTCCGCGCTGCCAAGGATCATGGAGCAAGGAGCAGCAGAGGCTTCAGCCATCTGCCGCGCCAAGGCCTGTATTTGTGGTTCACCCATCCCAGCCAGAATCACCCCCACCGTGTCAACCAGGATCCGCTTGCCTTCGTGGATGATTGAGGATGGAATCCTATCCAGTGAGATGGAGGCTCCCATTTCCACGAGCTGATCGAGATGATCGCGCCCGGCGCCTTTTCCTCCGGACATCTCAATACCGCTCTTTGCTGGATGGGATTGGAAGGACTTCACAGGGATGAGTAACCGGGTCAACTTTCGGATGTCGGATTCTTTCTCAAGATTCATTATCATCTCGACAACCGCCTCGGCCGCCTTGGGCCCGAGAACGGGGTCAGCCAGGACCCGGAACTTGTCAACCACCTTTTCTCTCGGCAGCGGCGCATCCGGACCGCCACTGCTTCGCTCCACTTCGGCCTGATAGATCCCTCCTGATTTCGTCTGCACCCGGACCCGGGCCGGCCTTTTGGACGGCGTCATCGCCGAATATTGCGAATCCTCTCTCACCGTGACCCGGGCCACCATCTCCCGCAGCTTCGCATCTTCCAACGCGTGAGGCCGAAACTCATCCGGCCCCGCGGATCGTCGAACGAGCATGCAGGCAACAGCCCAGGGGACAGAGAACTTGGCTGCCAGATCGGTCTTGGGTGCCCGTTCGTTCAGGGTGGCCGCCCAATCGAAGGTGTAGACTTCCACTGAATCAATCTCATCTGCTGAAATAGGATGTTCCTCCATCAACTTCTGGGCAGCTTCAACGGCAGGGTGGCCGAAGCGGCACATGGGATAGAGTTTGATAAAGCCCTGGGTGATCTCAAACCGTTTCCCGAGTCCGTCGATCACGCGCTCCGGATCGAACCATGGCGAGATGACCCCGCCAAAGACCGAGCCGAGGACATCCTTCTCCGGAGTGAATCCGGCTTCCGCCAGGCGGGCAGCCAGGATTCCGGCGACCGAACCTACCGCCGCATAGGTGTTTCGGACCGTCCCACCTTGATAGGCATTTTCAAAGGAGGGCATGAGGGCGAGATGAGCAGCCAATCCAATCGTTTTCTCCAAACGCTCTCTTTCGGCTCCCATCAGCCGGGCAGATGCCACAGCCGCGGCCACATTATGATGGGTCCCGTGGCAGTGGATCTCCGGCCGGACCCGGCTGGCTATCCCAATTCGGGCTCCGGCATCATAGCCCACGACCAAGGCCGTCAGGAACGCCTTCCCGGAGACGGCCATGGCTTCTCCCACTGCCAGGCCGGCAGGTACCAGGTGAATCGGAGGATGAGCCGCCGGTAGAAGCGGTTTGCCGGGAGGCGGTCGATGTCCCGAGTCGAAATCCATCCACGTTGCAGCAGTTCCATTGACGAGGGCCGCATGGAGTGGACTGGCCCGGAGGGTGTGGCCCATCAGAGTGCTCGGTCCGCCATCGGGCCGGCCGAAGCGCCGTGCGAGGGCCGTGACTTCCGGTTCGATCGAACCGCCGAGCGCAACGCCGATCGTATCGAGAAGGATACGGCGGGCATGCTCGATCGCATCCGGTGGAAGGCCTTCCCATTGGGTCTCCGTGGCGTATTCTGCAAGGCATTGGATGGCATCTCCTCCTTCGTAAGTGACGGAGGGACCCTTATAGGGGCTTTTAATGAGGATATCGTAGCCAGGCATCGATTCGCTCTCTATTGAGTCGATCCGGGATTCTGCTTCTCAAAATCGACCTCTTCGGTTTCGCAGACGACGTAGAATTTGAAGTTCGTCTTTCCCTCGGGGCTCCGCTCCATCGACACCGGATGCTCGGCCCGCCACTTCACCGCCTTTTCAAAGGCCTCCATGTTCTCATAGTAAAGTTCTGCGATTCGATAAAAAGTCGTCTCCCCTCTCACAATGCCTTTCACCGTATTGAACACGACCTTTTTCAAGCCGGGAATCCTGGACAAATCCGGGAGGTGAACCTCCTTCAGCCATTTCTCGTATGCTTCAACCGACATCCCCGGCATAATATCATATCCCAAAATGGCCTTGACCATTTTCTTCTCCTTTTTACATCGGGAATCCCTCCGAGAGCCAAAATAAAAGGGGAGGAGGCTGTCAACAGACTGACAACCTTCCTCCCCGTACCCAACAGAACTCAGGTCCTCGCGCTCCATGGAGGAATGGGGTAGATCGGTTTCGCATTAGAGTACTCATCCGGCAGAACGAGTTTGATCTCTCTCTTCTGGATCTGCTGGAGTGTAATCATGGCGCTCTTATTCTGACCCGTGGCATCAAATTCAATCGGTCCACCCGGCGCAACGTGTTCCTTCAGTGAGGTGGCGGCGATGGCATCGCGGAGTTTCTTCGGGTCCGTCGAGGCGGCTCTTTCCAGGGCGTCAACGAGGACCAACCCCGCATCATAGGCATGGACAGAATGAGACTGGAACGCCACATCCTTAAATCTTTTTCCAAAGTCCTCAATGATCCGTCTGGTGAGGGGACTTCTCGGATTGTAATAGTAGTTCCCATCCATAAGAAACTCCGTCAGATTTCCCAGCTCTTTAACGGTGGTCGGGTTGCTATAGGAACCATTTGAACAACCGAAGATCCCCCCTTTGGGTTCCACTTTCAAATCTGAATAGGTTTTCAATTTCAGGATCCCGTCGGCCAGGTAACCTGTATCGAAAATCACGTCCGCATTCATGCCTTTGACTTTGGAGATCTCCGTCGTAAAGTCCGAGACACCAAAACCATAGGAGACCCCTCCGATGACCTCAAAGCCATACTTGGGTGCAAACTTCTGCACTTTGTTGAAAATGGAAGTCCCGAATCCGCTGATGTATAAGCTGGCCAGGGTTTTGAGGGAAACTTTGAATTGATCCGCCAACTGACGGGCATATTTGCAGGTCAGCTCCGACATGTTCGAGGAATCCGGTTGCACCCGGAAGGTGTATTTGAAGCCTCGCTCCAGGATCTCATCCGCCACGGAAATCGTGACGAGGAAGGTAATGCCGTTTCTTTCTGCCACCTGCGTGGTCACCATGGTCACCGGGCTGTTGTAAGCACCGGCAATCGCAATGCACCCATCCCGGATCAGTTTTTCGGTCGCTGACTCCCCCACCTTGGGCTTCGATTCGGTATCCAAAAGGACAACCTTCATCTTCGCCCCGCCCAACGATTTGATGCCCCCGGCGTCATTCTTGTGCTCGATGGCCAGGAGAAAACCATCGGCAATCGATAGGCCGTCATAGGCTGTCGGCCCGGTGATCGGATGGACGGATCCAATGAGGATCTCTTTGGGTTGAGCCCTCCCGATCACTGCGGGAAATCCGACCGCTGTCGCCACGCCGGTAACCCCCGCCGCCTTCAAAAATGTCCTTCGACTGATACCCTCTTTTCTTCTTTTTCCTTCCATAGCATGCCTCCTTTCGAAAGTGAAAGATTAAAAGTATTAGACCCCGGAAAATTCTCCGATTATCCATCAAAAACGATGTGAACAGATCTCATGGTCACCATCTTACCAGAATTTCTCAAAAATGTCTATGCCTTTTCGCTCCATGCTCTCGCGAAAAGGAAACAGGATTGGCGCCCTGCATTGGCAAGAAACTCAGACGCCCAGATAAGCTTCCTTGATATACTCATCGTTCAAGAGAACCCTGGATTCTCCTTGCAGGACAATCCTCCCGTTCTCAAGGACGTATCCCCGGTTCGCCATGTCCAGCGCATTAAAGACGTTTTGTTCCACCAGAAGGACCGTCATTTCCTGTTGATTGATCTCCCGGACCGTGCGGAAGATCTCCCGAACCAAAATCGGAGCGAGTCCCAGAGAAGGCTCATCAAGCATCAACAGGCGGGGGAGCGACATGAGGCCGCGGCCAATCGCCAGCATCTGCTGCTCACCTCCTGAGAGGGTCCCTCCGGTCTGCCGGGAACGTTCCCTGAGAATGGGGAAGAGAGAGTAGACCTTCTCGATGCTTTCCGCCCGTCTTGCCTTGGCCTTCGGAAGATAGGAACCCAGCTCCAGATTCTCTAAAACGGACATGGTTGGAAACACTTTCCTTCCTTCCGGGATCCGTACCAGACCCCGGTCTACGATGCGGTGGGAGGAGAGATGATCAATCCGCTCTTCATCAAACCAGATGGCCCCGGCGCTCAGCCGAAGGATGCCGGCAATGGCTTTCAGAAGCGTGCTCTTCCCTGCCCCGTTGCCTCCGACGATGGTGACAATCTCCTTCCCCCGGACTTCCAGCGCAACCGAATGAAGGACCTGGACATCGCCATAACGGACGCTAAGCTCTTCGATTCTTAGCAAGGATATATTCCTCCCCGAGATACGCTTCGATCACCTTGGTGTCTTTGGAAACCTCCTCCGGAAGCCCCTCTGCAATCTTCTGGCCGTAATGGATGACGACGATTCGGTTCGAAAGCGACATGATCGCCTTCATCACATGCTCGATCAGGAGGATGGTGATCCCCTGCGTCTGAATCTTGTTAATATGCGCTATCATATCATCCGCTTCCTTGGAGTTTAACCCGGCCACCACTTCATCCAGCAGAATCACCTCGGGCCGGGTCGCCAGCACTTTGGCCAACTCGAGACTTTTCCGGTGCCCGATGGGCAGGGCCGAAGCAAGATCATCCCGCTTCCCGTGAAGCCCCACTGTCTCCAGAATTCGAAGGGCCTCCTGAGTAGCCTCCTTGTTCGACGGAATCCGGCTATACGCACCGATCTTCACATTCTCCAAAACGGTCAGATTCGCAAATGGCTGGGTGATCTGAAAGGTCCGGGCGAGGCCCTGTTTGCAGATCTGATAGGGTCGAAGGCCTGTGATCTTCTCGCCTTTAAAGGAGACCGTTCCGGTAGTTGGATGATAGAACCCTGTGATGAGATTGAACAGCGTGGTCTTCCCGGCTCCATTGGGGCCAATAATACCCAGGATCTCTCCTTTCTTCAATTCAAAGGAAAGATCATTGACCGCCGTAAGGCCGCCGAACGCTTTCGTCAGACCTTTGACCTCCAAAAGCACCATAAGCTTCTTCCTCTATCATACTTTCGAAAGCTTCCGAAATGCCGTTTGCAAACCTCCCAGGATTCCATTGGGAAGGAAGATGATGACAACGACGAGGATAGCCCCATAGACCATCAGATGCACACCACTGTAACCCCCAAGAAAGTTTCGCGTCCCCTCCGAAAGAATTTCTAAAATGGCCGCTCCAACCATAGGTCCGAAGACCGTCCCCGCACCTCCGATAATGGGACCTAATAGCACCTCAATCGACACACTGGTTCCGAACGAGGATTCCTCCTCGATCGTCAGATAGTATTGGGCATAAAAGGTCCCTCCGGCAGCCGTAAGGAAAGCACTGATGGCCATGGCGATCAGTTTATACTTAAACACGTTGACACCAATGGCGTCTGCAGCATTCTCGTTCTCTCGAATGGCCTTGAAGTAGGAACCGATTCTTCTGTTTTCAATGAGACGTGTGAGGTATAGGGAAATCACCATCATGGC
>Ga0315295_10001534_pt1 | contig 19811 bp, 16 predicted proteins | sample YL17G14_0_MG_FD_204453 | JGI IMG/M metagenome (GOLD analysis project Ga0315295, IMG submission 204453) | Sediment microbial communities from Yellowstone Lake, YNP, Wyoming, USA - YL17G14_0 | ecosystem: Environmental > Aquatic > Freshwater > Lake > Sediment | place: USA: Wyoming | collected...
GCGGGTCCACATGTCAGGCGCCAGCCCCGTGGTGTCGGCGGCCAGAACGGGTGTCGCGGTTAGAACGAACAGCACCATCCAGCGAGGGCTGCAGAGCAACCCCGCACCCTTGGCAAGACGCATTCCCGTTCCTCTCCTAAGGCAGCGGCCCCGCGCGAGGAGTTCCGCAACCGCCGCCGGATGCTGCCGCCGCGTCGCGCTTGCGGCGGACTGAGTCTGTTCGGACTGGACCGCAGGACGGAATCCAGAGGACCAGATATCCTTGCAGTAACCCGTGAAAATGCCTGCCGGCCGCTCCCGTCGTAGGCCCCACTGCTAGCGGTTCATCTCCGAGGCCCGATCCGCGAGCCGGGCGAGAAGATCGGCCAGCTGGCCCTGCTCCTGCGCCGTGAGCGCCGACATGAGGTGCTCGATCCGCGCGACGTGAGCGGGATGGATCCTCTCGAGCAGCTCCCGGCCGGTCGGCGTCAGCATGGCCAGAGTGATGCGCCGATCCTCCGGGTGCGCCACCCGCGCCAGATGGCCGGCTTCCTCGAGGCGGTCTATCAGCCCAGTCACGTTCCCTGAGGTCACGCAAAGCTGCTGCGAGATCTCGTTCAGCTTGACCCCGTCATGTCCCGCATCGGCCAGCACTTTCATGATATGAAGCTGCGCACCGGTCAGACCGCACTCGCGCAGCTCCCGGTGCACGGCGCGCATGATCTCCGCCTTCGCACGCACGAAGTTCCGCCAGGCGTGAAGCGCAGGCCGCTCAGAGGTTGACATCGCCGTCTCCTGACCCACGGGTACTCTCGCACCGTTCGGCCGGGCGAGAGAACCCGTCCCATCAGGCCTCATCCCTCTCCGCTGACCTCTCGTGGGTCAAGACGCTGCTCTGACCCAGGAGATAATGTAGTTTAGACGAAAGCTATTCATGTGTCAACTATTCAGGCGAGAGCCATCAGGCCGGCTGTACGGGCCGCCCTGGGCGGCGACAGGGGCAGGGAATGCCTCCAGGGCGCTGTAAGTTGACCGGTAGGAGGCAGAGCCGGTGAAGGACGATCCGCTCGAAGGGTGACCACATGCGAGTGCTGATCGCCGAGGACGAGTGGTTGATCGCGTTCGCTCTCCGTCGGCAACTGGAGCGGGAGGGTTGGGTGGTGGTCGGGGTGGCCCGGGACGGAGAGGAGGCGGTGGATCTGTGCTGCCGGCAGCGCCCGGACCTCGTTCTGATGGACGTCCGCATGCCGAAGAGGGACGGGATCGAGGCCACCAGGCGGATCATGGCGGAGTGTCCGGCCTGCGTCGTCATGCTGACCGCGCGCACTGAGGCCGACCAAGTTGCCCTGTCGGAGGATGCGGGGGCGATGGGCCATCTGGTGAAGCCGGTGAGCACGGAGGCCCTGCTGCGCGCGATCGGGGAGGCGCGAGCGCGGTATGACGCCGCTCGCACGGACAGTGGTTAGCCCCCCGAGAACCGATGGGGGAACCGACGGGCGGGCGCCGGAGAGGATGGCTGAGGCTGGCGTCTAAGCAAGCCCAACCACTACCTATGGAGGCCATCATGCGATTGGAGCTAGGTTGTCTGACCCGCCCCTGGGGCGACCGCCCGCTCGAGGAGGCGCTTGCGGGGATCGCGGCGGCTGGTTTCCAGACCGTCGGGTTCACCGGTTACCAGGGTCAGCCATTGCCGTCGGGCGAGATGACTGACCGGCAGCTCGAGGATCTGAGGGCCATGCTGGGGCGCTACTCGCTTACCCCGCAGGCGTCCATCAGTCAGCCCAATATCCACCGGTTCGACCGGCCCGAGGCGGTGCGTCGGTTCCTGCGGCAGATGGAGCAGGCGGCCGCGCTCGGCATGGGATACTTCATCCTCACTGGGATCACGGACGAGAGCCGCTATGAGGAATGGGCGATGGCCGTGGCCGACTGCCTGGGCAGAGCGCAGGAGTTGGGCCTTTACCTCGTGCTCAAGCCTCACGGCGGCCTCTCCTCGCTGGCGAAGGACCTGGCGAAGTGGGTGGACCGCCTGTCCCACCCCAGCTTTGGGATCTGCTACGACCCCGGCAACATCTTCTACTATACCGGCGAGAACCCCGTAGATGACCTGCCGAAGATCGTCGGGCACGTGCGCGCGCTCTGCATCAAGGATGAGGTCGGCGGCAAGGAGGGAGAGGTGATGATCACCCCCGGGACCGGCCTGGTGGACTTCCCGCGCATCTTCTCGATCCTCAGTGAAGCCGGCTTCTCCGGGCCGGGCTGGGTCGAGTGCGTCGGCGGCGCCGACCTCTCGGAGATCAACGCGGAAGCGGCCAAAGCGCACCGCTTCCTCAGTGAGGTGTTGGCCGGGATAGGGCCATCGGCATGATCCGCCTGGTCTCGGCCGCCCTGCTGTTCGCCGCCATGCTGGCTGGAGTCGGGCCGGCGTTCGCGGCGCAGAAGCCGGTCTTCGCGGCCACGTTTGAGGACGGCGTGCCCTGGCAGGCGCTGCCGGGCGTAACGACGGAGGTGGTCACGTTTGCGGGCCGCGGCAGATGCCTTCACCTACACGGACGACAGGAAGCGGCCTGGAACTACGCGAACAGCGGCAACCTGGACCTGACGCCAGGACACAAGTATCGCCTCTCGGGTTGGGTGAAGGCGGTAAGGGTCGAGCCCGCCATCGCGCCGTTCTTCAAGGCCGAGTGCGTGGGAGACGTCTCAACCCGGTTCGCCACTAACGCGTATGACCTCGCGTCCGGCGGCTGGCAGCAGCTAACGGCTGAGTTCGAGTGCCCGAAGGGCGATCACGAGGCCTGGGTCGCGGTGGAGAAGGGCGTCTCAAGCCCCATCGAGATAGACGCGTACGTAGACGAGGTGGCAGTGATGGAGATTGACCATTTCAGCGCGGGCGACCGATACCGTTTCACGTCGCTGCCGGCGCCACTGGCTCGGATGCAGGGGGTTCATCCGCGCCTCTACCTGACCGCGGAGCGGGTCGCGGCGCTAAAGGCGAAGCTGAACGTGGAGCCCTATGCTTCCCTCCTCAAGCGGCTTCAACGCGTGGCCGACGGCCTGGTGGAGGAGGGTCCTCCGGCCTACCGCGCGGATGACAGGCGGTCAGGCGAGGAACAGCTTTACCAGCGCGAGGTGGGCAACGCCATCCCGAACCTGGCGCTGACCTATGTGCTGACAGGGGAGAGGAAGTACCTGGAGTCCGCGCGGGCCTGGATGCTGGCCTCCGCCGGCTACGCCACCTGGGGGCTGGGCTCGATTGACGGCATGGACCTCGCCGCGGGCCACCAGCTGTACGGCCTGGCTCTGGGGTACGACTGGCTCTATCACGATCTGGATAAGGAGACGCTGGCGACAGTGCGGGAGTGTCTCGCACGGCGAGGCGGGCGGATGTACGAGCGTCTGCTCAGCCGGCAGGTCTGGTGGCAGAACTCCTATCTTCAGAACCACCAGTGGGTCAACGTGACCGGCCTTGCGGCCGCGGGGCTGGCGCTCTACGGCGAGGTCGAAGGCGTGGATGGGTGGGTGCTGCTGCCGCTGGACAAGATCCGCACCACCATGAAGTCGTTGGGCCCGGACGGGGCTTCGCACGAAGGCGTGCCCTACTGGACCTATGGCGTCGAGTACCTGCTCAAGTTCATGGATCTCGCGCGCAGCTCTCTCGGGGAGGACCTCTTCGCGAACAACGCGTGGTTCCAGCACACCGCCTCATTCCGCCTTTACACGATGCTTCCCCGGAAGTGGTGGACGCGAGGGTCTGACCTGATGAGCTTCGCCGATGGGCCGCGGTACGACTGGTATGGGCCGGACTACATGCTGCGGAGGCTGGCCGCCGAGTACCGGGACGGGCACGCGCAGTGGCTGGCTGATGAGCTGAGCGGGGCCGGCCTCTGCGGCAGCGCGGCGATCTTCCTGAACCTGCTCTGGGTAGACCCATCGATGGCGCCGCAGTTGCCCGCCGATCTGCCTACGTTCAAGCACTTCGACGATCTCGACATCGTGTTCATGCGCTCCTCGTGGGGTGGGGACGAGGCCATGATGGCGTTCAGGTGCGGCCCACACATCGGGCGTCATGCCCTGGCCATGTACTCCTATGATCCGGGCGGCGGCCACGTGCATCCTGACGCGGGCTCGATCCTACTCTTCGCGCACGGCGACTGGCTGATCGTGGATGACGGCTACACCTGGAAGACGACTGCGTTTCAGAACACCGCGCTGGTCAACGGCATCGGGCAGGAAGGGGAGGGAGAGGCCTGGTTCCAGGGCGAGCGGCTCTGCGCGGAAAAGCGCGGGGCGAAGGTGCTGCGCGCGGACCACGGGCCGGAGTACGACTACGCGATCGGAGATGTGGCCCCGGCCTACAAGTCAGAGGCCGGGCTCAGGAGGTTCCTGCGCCACATCCTCTATCTCAGGCCTGACTGCTGGGTGATCGTAGATGAGCTGGAGGCTGCTTCGCTCTCGACCTTCGAGCTGTACTTCCACGGGGACTTCCCCTTCAAGCCCGTCGGCGACCGCGGGTTCTCGCTGGAAGGCAAGAACGGCGCGCTAAGTCTGACAGTGGTGGCGCCGGCGACCGCGGCCGCGGAGAGCCGTCGGCAGCAGTTGGTCGGGACCGGCGGCAATCCGGCCGGTGAGATCGAGGCGCTCGTGATCAGGAACACGCAGGCGCAGCCGCGCGTGCTGTTTGTAACTGTGCTGGAGGCGCGCCCGGCCTCCCGCGCGCCTCAGATCAAGGCGGAGATCGGAGAGCGCGACGGCCGGCAAGTTCTGACGCTGTCCTCGCCGGCGCGAACGTGGGAGTTCGGACTTCGGCCGTGGCAGTCGGATCCTGCGTCTCCGGCGCTGATTGCCCAGTCCCAGTGATGCTCGGGCACCCGAAGCGCTGGCCGATGCGATGCCTCCTCAGCCCGCGGTGCGTCGAAGCAGCCAGGGCCGCAGTGGGCCCGAGTCAGGATCGCGGCTTGGCCCGCCTTAGTGCGGCCGGAACTCATCAGGTCAGGCCCTCGATCAGGGCTGCCACCTGCGTGATGCTGAGGGGCTTGGACAGGCAGATGAAGGCTCCGCTGTCCAGGGATTCATCCACCAGCGCGGACTCGGCGTAAGCGGTGATCATGACAAAGGTGGCCTTGGGAAGCAGGCGGTGCAAGGCTTTGAGGGTTTCCAGGCCGTTCATCCCCGGCATGCGGATGTCAAGGAAGACGACGTCGAATGAGCGCCGCCTGGCCTCCTCCATGGCGCTCTGGCCGTTAGTGACACTGACCACGCGGTGACCATAGCGGCCGAGGGCCTCCCGCAGGAGAAGCCCGACCCCGGCCTCATCGTCAACGACCAGCACGTCCCGGCCTCCGGCGGCCGGCAGGGGCTTGCCCTGCTCGGGGGCGGGACCTTTGACCACCTTCACGTCGCTCATGGGGTATGGCTCCTTTCCCTGGTTCTAGGGAGGGGCAGCGGGGAAGGCGCGGGTCGCGGACCTGCGCTACGGATGGCCTCCTGCCCGTGCGCGCTCTGCGGGTCTTGCCCGCGCCAGTATCTCACGGTTCGCTGCAGTCCCTCCTGCAGATCAATGATCGGCTGATAGCCCAGGACGCTCTCGGCCCGAGAGATGTCGGCCAGCGAATGTCGCGCCTCGCCGGGGCGAGCCGGCGCGTACCTGGGCGGGATGATGACCTGAAGTGCGCCCTGCACAGCCCGGTAGAGCTGATTGAGAGTGATGGCCTTCTGGCAGGCGATGTTGAAGACTCCGCCGGCGGCGTCGGGGACGGTCAGCGCCAGCAGATTGGCCTGCACCACGTTCCCTACGTAGGTGAAGTCCCGCGATTGCTCGCCGTCGCCGTAGACGGTCGGGGGCTCTCCGGCGAGGAGGCTCTTGATGAACCTCGGAATCACCGCGGCATAGGGACTGTCACAATCCTGGCGAGGCCCGAAGACGTTGAAGTAGCGCAGCACCACCACCTCCAGGCCGTGCAGGCGGTGGAAGACGTGACAGTAGTGCTCGCCGGCAAGCTTCGCGGCGGCATAGGGGGAGATGGGGACGGCGGCCATGCTCTCTCGCTTCGGGAGGGCGGCGCTGTCGCCATAGACCGAGGAAGAGGAGGCGTACACGACGCGCCTGACCCCGGCCTCGTGGGCCGCGATCAGCACGTTCAGGGTGCCCGTAGCATTAGCCGCATGGCTGGCGAGCGGTTGCTCGATAGAGCGAGAAACCGAGGGCAGGGCCGCCTGATGGAGGACGAAGTCCACGCCGCGCATCGCCTGCGTGAGAGCGCCCAGGTCTGTGACATCCGCCTCGACGAAGTCCATCTCGGCCTCGAGGCCGTAGAGGTTGGCCAGGGCCCCGGTTGACAGGTTGTCGAAGGCCCGCACGCGGAGGCCGCGCGCGACCAGGGCGTGACAGAGGTGGCTGCCGATGAAGCCCGCGCCCCCGGTCACCAGGACAGTGGCGGGGGTGACGAGCACTGGCATATCCGTTCCATAGACAGATTCATGCTCCACTCTCAACTCCTTGCCGGCGCCGACAGGCGGTCGCCGATTCCCTTCCGGGCCAAGCACTCTTGGTAGAGGCGCTCGATTCTCTCCACCATGGTTCTGGCCTCAAAGCGCGGCGTCACATGCTCGCGGCCGGCGCTGGCCATGCGGGCGGCCTCGTGCGGGCGGCGAAGCAGGTAGAGGATGCCCTCGGCCAGCGCCCCGGCATCGGCACAAGGCACGAGCACGCCGGTCAGCCTGTCCAGCAGCACCTCCCGGGTGCCGCCGGCGTCGGTGCCCACAACCGGTCTCTCGAGCAACAGGGCCTCTACGACCGCGCGCGGCAGGCCTTCGCTGAGGGAGGCGCTCACCACCACGTCGGCCGCGCGCATCAACTCGAGCACATCCGAGCGGAAGCCGAGGAGATGGATGCGCTGCGGGAAGGCGCTGGCGGCGCGGAGATCGGAGATCTGCGAGGCGAGTGGGCCATCGCCAGCGAGGACGATCCGGGCCTGCGGCATCGCCTCCATTACCCGCTCGGCGGCGGCGAAGAAGAAGCAGTGCCCTTTCTCGGGCACGTAGCGCGCCGGCAAGAGGACCACCAGCTCGTCTCCCCGGCCGCGATCGGGCGGGTTCGAGGCCTGCGCCGCCGCGGCCGCGGGGAACCGGGAGTAGTCCATGCCGCTATAGATGGTGTGGAACTTGCCGGTCGGCGCGATCCGCCACCCGAGGTATCCGTCGCGCTCGGAGTCGGACACGGTGATGATGGCGTCAGAGATGCGCGCGGCCCGGCGCTTCACCCAGGCCGCCAGCGCCTGCTGGCGAGGCGTGAGGTAGATGTCGTGCAGCACCGTACCATGTGGTGTGTGAACGGTCACTGGCACTCCGCACAGCCAGGAGGCCAGCCGCCCGAGCAGGCCGGCCTTCGAGGTATGGGTGTGCACCACCGCGAATCGCTCTCGCCGGATAAGCTGCACCAGGTCCCTGAGGGCCGCCAGATCTCGCTTCGGTGCCACAGGGCTGGTGAGCGGCGGGATGAGGTGGAAGCAGTCCGCCACCTCGTCTCCGCGGGGAAGCCACTCTCCCTCCGGGCCGCTGGCGAGGTGCACCTGGTAGCGCCTTCGGTCGGCGAGTGCGACCGTGAGCAGCGTGTTCTCCTGCGCGCCGCCGCGGATCAGGCGGGTGATGAGGTGCAGCACCTTCAGCCGGCCGTTCGCAGAGGTAGGTTCAGCAACCCGGGGCGGCATCTTCATGGCGTCACGCCGTCTTGCCTCGCCTGCGCGACGAGGTCGGAGGCCGATGGGATCGGATGTGGCCGGAAGACCTCCTCCTCTTTGCGACGTGTGGCGCCTCGCGTCGGCAGATGGGAGAGCGGCCCGCGCAAGGCCTCGCGCGGCCGGTCCAGGTAGGTTCTGAACCATAGCTCCAGGCACAGCAACTGCCAGATGCGCTGGCCGTGGTCGGCGCGTCCCGTGACGTGCTCTTCGAGTAGATGGCCGACTGCTCTCGGGTCGAACAGGCCGCGCTGCACCGCGCCCGGATCGAGCAGCACGTCGTAGGCCAGAGATCGAAGCTGGCGCCGGAACCAGCTACCCACCGGTACGCCAAAGCCCTGCTTGCCCCGCCGCAGGACGCGCGCGGGCAGGTGGCCGGCCATGGCCTTCTTGAGCAGGTACTTGGTGGTGCGGCCGCGCACTTTGAGGTCCACGGGAAGGCGCGCGGCGAACTCCGCCAGCCGGTGATCCAGGAACGGGGACCTGCACTCGAGGGAATGCATCATGGAGGCGACGTCCACCTTGACCAGCAGGTCATCTGGCAGATAGGTCATGGTGTCCACGAACTGGGTCTGCTCGACGAAGTCGGTGCGGTCGGCATCCTGGTAGGCCTCCTCGATCAGCGCGAGCGAGTCCACTTCCGCGAGTCGAGCGTGGAACTCGGGCGTGTAGAGGGCGACTTTGCTGGGGTCGTCCAGCAGGCTCACCCAGCGGGCATACCGCCGCTCGGGTGGAGATTCCACTGCTGCCAGGAAGCGCTGGAGGCGAGCGAGGCCGACGGCGAGCTTCTGCCCTACGACTGCCGGAAATGGCCCTGCCTGCCCCGCCCAGGCAAGCCCTCCAACTGCGCTTAGCGCGAGCGGGGCGAAGACGCGTTGGCGAAGCCCAGAGTGGCGGATGAGCCGGTGATAGCGCTCCGCGAACCGGGTAGCGAGGTAGCGATCGTAGCCGGCGAAGGCTTCGTCACCGCCGTCCCCGTTCAGCGCCACAGTCACGTGTCGGCGCGTCTCCCGGCAGACGTAGTAAGTGGGAAGGGCAGAGGAGTCGGCGTAGGGCTCGCCATAGGCCCACACCAGCTCCGGCAGCACAGCGAGCGCGTCCGGGGTGACGACGAACTCGTGGTGCTCGGTCCCGTAGCGCTCCGCCACCTCCCTGCTATAGCGCAGTTCATCGTGGCTGGGATCATCGAAACCGATAGAGAAGGTCTTCACCGGCGCGGACGCGGCCTCGGCCATCAGGGCCACTACACTGCTGGAATCAACGCCTCCGCTGAGGAAGGCCCCGACCGGCACGTCGCCCATGAGCCTGATGGCAACGGCCTCACGCAGGAGGTCGCGCAATCGCTCTGCCGCCTCCTCCTCGGGCATCGTCACCTTGGGTAGGTGGTGAAGCCTCCAGTAGCGGTGAGTGCGGACCGTACCATTCTCCCAGACCAGGAGGGTGGCGGGCGGGAGCTTGCGGATGGCCCGGAAAGCAGTCCATGGGCCGGGGACGTAACCATAGGTCAGGTAATGGTGCAGCGCGACCTCGTCGAGCGCGTCGGGGACCTCCGGGTCCTGCAACAGGGCCTTGATCTCGGAGGCGAAGGTGAGCGCGGCGGGCGTCTGGCAGTAGACTAGCGGTTTCTTTCCAAACCGATCGCGCGCCAGCAGCAGCCGTCGGCGCCGCGCGTCCCAGAGCGCAAAGGCGAACATCCCGCGCAGGTGCTCGACACACTCGGGGCCATGCTCCTCATAGAGATGGATGATGGTCTCGGTATCGGTGGCGCTCCGATAGCGGTGACCACGCTGCTCCAGGTCGACGCGCAGGTCCCGATGGTTGTAGATCTCCCCATTGAAGGTCAGCCAGACATCTCCGGTCTCGTTGGTCATGGGCTGATGCCCGGCGGCGGAGAGGTCCACGATGGCAAGGCGGGCGTGCCCGAGGCCGACGTGCCGATCGCACCAGACGCCCTGGTCATCCGGTCCGCGATGACGCAGCACTTCGTTCATGCGGGAGATGAGATCGGCCTGCACGGGATGAGACGGGTCGAGGTTGAGCTTGCCGGTGATGCCGCACATGGGTCAGGACCCACCTCCGACGGGCTGTGGCTGTGACGCGAGACCGAGACTGCCGGCCGCGTGCTGCACCCTCGGGCTGTGTCTGCGCGCCCTCTTCCGATGCCAGGCCACTATGCCCTCGGCCGCGTAGACGAGGATGAACGGTATGAACTGGGCGCGGTTGCGGTAGGCCGTGCCCACGTTGGACATCACCAGGCCGTAGAAGACGATCGCAGGTGCGAGCACAGCCAACATCGCAAGGCCTGTGGGAACGCGCCGGCGAAGGGCAGAGGCCAGACCGCAGAGGGCAAAGCCGAGCGCCGCGTACCAGATAGGTTGCTCCAGCATGGTGGACATCTGGAGCATGCTGCCGGTCTGCCACGGGAAGGGAGCCAGCATGAAGTAGGCGAGGCCGATGGGCAGATAGCGGAGGGCGGCGGAGTAGCTGGAGAGATCGGCCGCGACCGCGAAGCTGGAGCCCCCTTCCTCGAAGGCGCGGTGAATCTCGGTGGCGGTGCCCAGGTCGGCGCCGCGCAGAAGGTCGGCTCCCAGGAACCCGATGCCGCCCACCAGCAGCACCAGGCCGGTCCAGCCGATGGCGAGCAGCTTCGCCGAGCGCGCACCCCGGATAGTTGCCAGCAGCAACGCCAAGGCCACGCCTCTGCTCGCCCAGACCGCCACGTATGGGCGCAGCAGGATGAAGCCGTACATGGCCGCGCCCAGGCCCAGAAACCCGGAGATCGAGCGCCCCCTGCAAACGCGCAGCACGCCCAGTCCGACTTCGCACCAGAGCAAGACAAGCACCGGATCGCGCAGGCCCTGGGCCGACCAGATGATCAGGGAGGGCCAGCAGGCCACCAGCCCGCCGGCGACCACTCCAGCCTTCTCGCCGAACAGTTCCCGTCCAAGATGGTGGGCGCGCACCGCCAGGTAGGCCCCGACTACACTTGTGCCGATGCGCATCGCGAGTTCGCTGGGGCCTACGAAGTAGCTCAGCACGGCCCACATCTCGGCGAATCGGTTGAGGCCGACCTCGCGGGCGATCTCCGTAGGCAGCAGCCATGAGAGGTCAAGGCCGCCTGCCTCACGCCACTGCGAGGCGAGGGAAGCGCCGCGCAGGAAGTAGCTCGCCTGGTCGAGGCTGAAGAACAGCGGGTCCCAGGAGTAGGCGAGCACGGCGACCAGCGCCCGCAGCCCCAGTGCCACCCCGAAGAGGAATGCGACGGATCCCCTGGCCTCACGGGGGGCGCCCAGCAGCGCCAGGCAGAGCGTGCCGCCGCCCAGCACCAGGAGCGTCACCGCGGCGGCAGTTCCTTCCTCGCTGTGAACGGCCAGCAGGACCAGGAGCGACGCGGCGAGCGCGACGCCGAGGGGCCACCACTGAGCTGGCAACCTCGCGTCGGCCCTCATGCTCGCCGCGTCCCGAAATGCGTGGTATGAGTCAGTCCTGCAAAGGCCGCCGGGTCCGCCCGCCGCCGCTGGGCCGATGGCCTCTGGACCAACAGCTCCTCCCAGAGTCGGCTCACCGCCCGCGCGTACCGCTCAGGGGCAAAGGCGTGCCTGGCGTGACGCTGTGCCCTTCTTCCCAGCTCCAGGCGAGACGTGTCGTCCTCCGAGAGCTCGGCAATCGCCTGGGCCAGCGCGCTCGGCGAGAGGACGGGCACGAGCCTCGCGTAGCGACCCCTGCGGCTAACCTCGCGATTGGCCGGGATATCAGAGGCGATCACAGGCAGCCCCATCCACATCGCCTCCATCAGGGCAATGGGCATTCCCTCGCAGCGCGAGGGGAAGGCGAACAAGTCTGCCGCGGCAAGGTAGTCGGCTACATCCCGGCGCCAGCCCAGGAACTGGACTCGGTCGGCCACTCCTCTCGTTGCCGCCAGGACCTGCAACCGCGTCCGGCCCGGCCCGTCGCCCAGCAGCACGAAGCGTGTCTGCCCGCGCGTGGGAGGCAGCAGCGCGGCCGCCTCGATGAGTATGTCGTGCGCCTTCACGCCACGCACGCGGTCCATACGGCCGGTGTGGAGCACCAGGATCTCGTCATCACTCGCGCGCAGCGTTTGGCGGACCTGCTGGCGGGTGCGCAGCGGGCAGAGGCGTGCTGCGTTGACCGGATTGCTGATCACGACCGTGCGACGGCGAGCCGAGGCCGAGTCTCTGGCTGCAACCGCTTGCCTCACGCTGTGCGAGACCGCGATCACGCAGTCGGTGCGCGGCCCGAGGAGGCGCTCGGTCACCGGTCGCGCCCAATCGGATCGGTCCGCGACAGTGTGCTCCTCCGCGATGATGACCGGAACCCGCTCCAGGGCGGCGACGATCCTGCCCCAGTAGTTGGCCCGGGGGAGGCTGGTCTGGACGATGTGCGGCCGGTACTCCCGGATCAGCCGCCGCAGGGCCGAGAGAGTCGAGAGGGAGAAAGCGTGCGCCCGCCGCCCCAGCACTGTGACCTGATAGCCCAGCCGCTCCGCCTCGTCGGCCACCGGCCCGCCGCGCTGGAGGCAGCAGACCCTGGCGTCGTACCTGCTGCGATCGAGGCAGCCAAGCAGTGCGAGCCTGACCTCCTCCGCGCCGCCGATCTCGAGCGTCCCGTGGACCAGGAGCACTCTCACAGGCCGGGAACGTCGTACGCTGGGGCGGCGCGCGGCTCCCGTCCGGCACGAACCGGCCTGGGAGGGCAGGGCCGCGTCGCGCTCCACTCGCGCAGGCTGCGGAGCGCCCCTCATCTTCCAGACTCCTGTGGAGCCCGTCGGCCCACAACGCGCTGTAGGGCGGGCATTCCTATGCCTGCCGCAGCACGGCCTGCCCGTCTCGCCCGGGCCCATAGCGCGCAGGCGGACCAGCCGGCGATGCCGCCCGCCAGATGCGCGCCCAGCATGGCTGCGCGGGTTGCTGCGCAGCCCGGCATGAGGTGAGAGAGGCAGTGAGCGATTGCCTCATGCCGAGCCGGGCCCGCCTCGGGGTCCTCCTCAAGCTCCAGGGCGAGCGCCAGCCGCCAGTAAGCGCGTGCCAGCCGCGTGCTGGCGAATCTCAGGTCATCTGCGTCGGGCGGCGGCAGGTGCGGTGCCTCACGGTTGCCCTCGGCCTGAAGCCAGGTCCCGACCGCCCGCCACACGGCGATGGCGCGCCGGGCGATGACGGTGGAGCGCCAGCTCGTCTCGCGCCGGTTCCAGATGGCCGCCACTTCGGGGAGCTGGGCAATCGGGTGGCGGTAACTGAGCCGGAGCCACATCTCGCTGTCCTGGCCCCGGCGGAGGCTCTCGTCGAACAGGCCGACCTCATCGAAGCAGGAGCGGCGCACCGTGATCGTGTTCGTATGCACGGGTTCGTGGAGCGCCACGTCCCGCCAGGTGAGCAGGGGCTTGCGGCAGCGGCCGGCGGTGATCATGCTCTGGGCCAGCACCTCGCCAGCGGGGCCCCGGATCTCACAGTCCGCGTGGACGGCGCGAATGCCGGGGAAGTGATCCAGCGAATCCACGGCCTGCTCCAGGCGCCGGGGCAGATAGAGGTCATCGCTGTCCAGGAAGCAGATGAACTCCCCGCTGCTCGCTCGGATGCCGTCGTTGCGGGCGGCGGCGACGCCGCCGTTCGTCTCGCGACGAAGGTAGCGCAGGAGGGAGAAGGAGAGGCGCTTCCGCCCAACCGCGTCGGGCGTGGCGTCGGTCGAGGCGTCGTCTACCACAATCGCCTCGAAGTCGCGATAGGTCTGGGTCAGGAGGCTGTCCAGGGCGCGGCCCACCAGGTCAGCACCGTTGTAGCAGGGGATGATGACGGAGACGCGGGGCAAGCTATCCTCCTTCCCGGTCACCGGTTCGGCCAGGCAAGGGTTGGGCAGATGAGAGGCGTGGCCGCCCCAGCAGTCGTCGGATGGGGTCCCTCAAGTGGAGCGATTCCAGGAGGGCGGTGCGGTAGGCCACCCAGGTCAGCGCGCGCACTCGGCGGGCAACCTGCGAGAGCATGGAGTCATCTGCGGAGAGGAGACAGATGTGGCCGGCGTGGACCGCGCGCCAGGGAGGGTTCCGGAAGAACCGACAGGCAGGGGCCAGCGCCCGCAATTCGCGCGGCGTCCAGCGGGAGAGGTGACGCTCGTAGTCATTGCCGAAGCTCGCCCCCTGCGGGATGTCGGTGGTTGGCGTGGCGACCAACAGCAGTGGGGCTACCTCCAGCGCCAGGTTCATCAGGCGGCGGCCTTCCCTGGCCGAGCAATGCTCCAGCACATCCACGAACAGGGCGAGATCATAGGCGCCGGCCGCGAGGTTCGGCAGGATCAGCCTGGCATCCCCAACGTACACGTGGTCGTAGATGTAGTGGTGAAGTGGTGAGACGTAGTCGGGCCAGGCTTCGATGCAGTCAATGGTCATCCGTCTGGGCGGGGGGTAGGTTACGCTTGACCGTGAGCCCGGCACGATGTCTAGGTACTCGCGACAGAGGACGCCGTACTTGCCAAACCCTGGGCCGATGTCCAGAACCGTCCTGGGGGCCATGGCCAGGATTATGGTCATGATCGGGCTGATCTGGCTGGGCCAGCTAGAGGGCATGTTGGCAGCTTCCCCTCCGCAGCCCGCCGCGTCTGGGCGCGAGCAGCAGTTCGGAGTACAAGTCCTGGAGAGAGCTGAGGTAGGAGGCGATAGAGAACCTGCTGGCCACCCGCGCGGCCGCGGCCTCGCCGAGTCGAGTCCGGAGGTCAGGATCGCGGGCAAGGCGGAGGATGGCCGAGGCCAGAGCTGCCGGCTGCTCGGGCGGGACGAGCAGGCCCGTCCGCTCGTCATCCACCAGCTCCACCGGCCCGCCGGCGCGGACGGCGATCACGGCTCTGCCGGCGGCCATCGCCTCCAGCACCACGCGGCACAAGCCCTCGGCATCGCTGGGCGCGACCACTGCATCGAAAGCCGAGTAGAGGGCTGCGATGTTGTCGGCATATCCGAGGAAGGCGACGCGATCAGCAATCCTCATCTGTTTGGGCAGCAGCCTGATCCTCTCGCCGTACTCGCGCCAGTAGGGAGGCGCGTCGCCCGCGATCAGGGCCTTGACCTTCGGGTCTGCGGAGGCCGCAAACCGTAAGGCCTCGAAGAGCGTCTCGAGCTTCTTGGAGGGAGACAGGCGGCTGACCACGCCCACGGCGAAGGTGTCGTCGGCGAGTCCCAGTCGAGCGCGGTGTTCGCGTCTGCGGCCTTCGGAGAAAGCGAATGGGGCCGGATCCAGTCCGTAGTAGATGACCCGGAGGCGACGATCGGCTCCCGGCATTCCCCGCCACGGTGCGGCGACGGCCTCGGAGCAGGCGACGATGCGGCTGGCGGCAAACGCCAGTCGGCTGAAGTAAGCGCGTCGCTTCACATGTCCCTGAAGATGCAGCACCACAGGCAGGCCCAGCACCCGCCCGGCCACCGCGGCGTGGTGGTTTACCTTGAGGGCATTCACATGGAGCAGGTCAGCCCCCACCTCGCGCGCCACCCGGATCAGATCCCGCGCGCCCCTGGCCGTGGCGAGCAGGGCACCGAGGTCGAAGGCGCCGCCGGCGCGGAGACCAAGGTTCACCACGGGCGCCCCTAGATCGCGGATCGCGTCCGCGTACGGGCCGTCACCCTGGGTGATGGCGCAGCAAGGAAGAAAGCGCGTGCGATCCATGCCGGCCACCAGATCGAGCAGCGATCGCTCGGCGCCATAGACCTTGGTTCCGGTGCTGCCACCGGCCAGGTATAGGATTCTCGACGGTCTAGCCGTGCCCATGTCCTGTCCCCGGAACGGCCGCGGCGCCGGGCCGCAGTCCGCGTTGGTCTGGGTGGGCTGGTGCGTCTGGGGCAGGGGCCGCGCTCGTGCCCAGCCTCCCTACGATGGCGAGCAAGGCGTGGCCTGCGGTCACCCAGGGCCCCGCATCGGCCAGCGTGATGTAGCGAGCTCCCGCGTAGCTCGCCTCTCTCGCCTTCACGAAGCTATGCAGGAGCGCGGCCGCGGCGAGAGATGGCAGGACATCGCGCTCCAGCCCTATCGTCTGTGAGTACTCAGCCACGATCGCGCGCAGGCGCGGGTAGGCCGGCTGATGAGGAAGGGAGGGAGAGCCGACCAGGGCGCGCGTGGCGGCCTCGATGGCGTCGGGGCGCTTACGAGCGGCGGGCTCGGCCGCCACAATGCCGAGCGTGACGAGATCGAGAAACGGCAATCCGGCCGGGGTGGACCACTCCCAGTCGGTGACCCGGAAGTCACAGGTGGGGACGGGCATGTCCGTCGGCTGACGAACTCCCCTGGCGCGGCGGACTCTCCCACCTGCCCTCATGGGGGTGAGGATGTCGAAGCTGTTCAGATCCCCGTGCTGGGTGACGATGGGCAGATCAACGCCCTCCGCCTGCCGCGCCAGCGAGACCAGATTGCCGAGGAGACCCCGGGCCTCGGCCGAGCAGTCGGAGCTGCGGGTGACGAAGGCGGCGCGCTCGAGGAGGGGGCAGAGGAAGGGATGCCGGCTTCCCAGCCGCAGGCCCAGGCGAGTCTCGCAGGCGAGTTGGACCAGGAAAGGCGCGCATGTGCCAACGATCGCCGCCATGGCGGCCTCAGGCGGCCTGGCGCGGGCGAGCCGGGAGATCGCCCGACCCGGCACATACTCCTGGAGCGAGACGAGGTGACCGCTGACCGTCTCCATGGCGAGCGCGCGCGGCGCGTGCCGTGCGATCTCAGGCGAGAGGGAGTGCAGACTTCGGAGCGCGTTGTACTCGCTGGCAAGACGCTCGCCGCGGTCGGGAATGCGGGAGACCTTGGCCACCACCGCGGGCTGTGGGGAGTGGTCGGCGAACACGAACCAGGTGATCTTCCCGCAGGCCTCCCAGTTTCCGGAGAGCTGGAGGATGGCCAACTCGCGCCCGTGAGGCGGGTGGTCGCGGGCCTCGGGCACGCCAGGCTGGGGCGAGGCTATTCCGGGGCCGAGGCCGAGCTCGTCCCATTTGCGGTTGATCAGCGCCATGACCTGCTCGGATAGGCTGCCACTGGCGGATTCGCAATCCGTCCCACCTCCCTCCGGCAGACGCGCATCCCTGCGCGAGGCAAGTGGCCGCCCCTCGGCTACGCTCGACGGCTGCGCGGGTTGCTGCGCAGCCCCGCGTGAGGTGTCCCATGCGATCTCGGCCGGGGCGACCCTGAGCCTGCCGAAGGGCCGCCTGGCCCAGATCGCCAGGGATTCGGTTCGCGGGCAGGCCAGGCGCGCCACCTTCGGGTGAGCGGCGAGGCGATGTGCCAGCCTGGCCGGCAAGCTCATGCTGTCCGCCCGCCAATCGCTGCTGCGCTTCGCCGCCCACGCCAACATCACATCGGCGGCTGCGGCCGTGGTACCCCGCGGGCCGGAATGGGAGAGGGGGATCAGCACCCTGGGGTAGCTGTAAGACGGGAAGGCGCAGTAGAAGCCGATGTCGTCGAAGCCGGCCTGCTGGAGCAGCCGCCGATAGCCCGCCGGCGAGTGAGTAAGTGGATGGCGCTGGCTCAGGCGGCGCAGCCGGCCATACCATTTAGCGAGCGGGCGCGGAAGGACTCCCATCCCCCTGGGCTGGCCATGGTCGCGGCCCCCGATCAGGAAGATGAGGGCGAAGCGGTTCTCGATGCCGATGTAGAGGGTTCCGCCGGGCCGCAACATCCTCCTGGCCTTGGCCAGCAGGTTGAGCTGCGCCCGCTCGGGGTCGGACTCCTCTCCTCCCAGCGCGGCCCATTCGAGCACCCCGTTCATCACCACCAGATCGAAGCTCTCTTCGGCGAGAGGCAGACTGTGGATGTCGGCATGGATCGGGACCACGTTGTCTGCATCCTCCTGCCGGAAGAGCAGGGAGGCGAACTTGATCCGCTCCCACACTCCCTCGACCGCCACCACCCGTTCGAAGAGGCGGGAGAGGCGCAGCGACAGCCCGCCCCAACCTGCTCCTAGATCGAGCGCGGCCCCACGCTCCTGGCCCTTACCCAGGTAGAGCCAGTCTGCGCGAATGGGGTGGAAGATGTAGCGATACCGGTCCGGGTAGCGCCGAGGCAGGTCGCGGTAGACCACCTGGTGCCAGCCCTTGGTGGCGATGTCGTGCAGGATGGCCTGCATCTCCGGTCGCGGGATCTCGCCCCAGTAGAAGTCCGTGGAGAGGAAGCTCGGGATGCCTTCCCGCTGGGGCCAGGTCAGTTGGCAGGCAGGGCAGTGGAATGCCGCCGTGATTGGCTCCAGTCCAGCGGCGGCGGCGGAGCAACGCCGCAGCAGTGGTGTGCGGCAGTGTGGGCAGCAGAGCCCATCCTGCGAAGCGGCCGGCTGTGTCACGGCAGCCTCCCGGGTTCTTCGGACTCGGGCGTGGCAGGAATGTCCGCTACTGCCCAACGACAGCCACCGGCGGGGGGGAGAAGGTGAGTGCGAGCCTCCACCAGCAAGTCGGCTGCGAGGGCCCGCAGGGCCACGAGATAGGTGACCAGGCCGCAGCCAAGGCCGGCCAGGACCAGCAGCAGCGGAGGCGCGTCTCCATGCAGGCCGGCCAGGGCTCGCACGCCGGCCAACGCGGCGGCGCCGCCCAGGCCGGCGGCCAGCGCCGGCGCCGCGGCCGCGGATAGCACCGCTCGCAGACCGAGGCCTGACACACGGTGGCTTGCCTGGAGGCTGGGGTTCGCCTTGGCGAACCCCGCGGCCACCTGGATGAACACTGGACCTCCCAGGAAGAGCATGAAAGCGGCGACTGCGGCAGCCACTCCGTTCACCCCGGCCCGCGCTCCCACTGCCGCTGCCACCCCGACTCCCGCGCACAGGAAGGCCTGGAGCAGGAGCTCTGCCCGGGGCCGGCCGGTGGCACGCAGCATCGGGCCCGAGAATCCATAGAGCGCGCGTATCGCCCCGACCGCCAGCAGCAGCCGGAATGGCAGCACCGCGGGGGTCCACGCCTCTCCCAGCAGGAGCGAGATGAGCTCCGGGGCCAACGCCCCGGCGATGGCGCAGCAAGGGAAGGCCAGAGCAGCGCTCCAGCGGACGGACCTGCGGTAGGCGGCGGCGAGACGATGGGGATCATCCTGAATGGCGGAGAAGACCGGGAAGGCCACTACCCGCGTGCCCACGCTCAACTGACCCGCGATCATGATGGCCAGGTTGAAGGCCACCACGTAGATGCCGAGGGCCTCGGCGCTGAGCAGGCGCCCCACGATCAGGTTATCAATGCGCTCGGTCCAGTAGAAGAGGCTGGCCACGAGCGTGACCGCAGCGCCGAAGGCAAAGAGACCGCGGCGATCATCTGTCTGGCCGGCCGGGCCTGGCCGCCAGGGGGAGAGAACGGTGAGCAGGGCCGCGCTTACGGCGCCGCCCGCGAGACTGCCGGCCACCAGGCTCCACACCCCACACCCGCGGATCGCCAGGAGGACGGAGAGTCCGCCGTTGGTGACGGCCTCGCCCAGATCGCACAGCCCGAGCTTTCTGAACTCGAGGTGTCGCATCAGCACCGCGCGTGGGGTGAGTGACAAGGCGGATAGCGGAAGAACGCCTGCCCCTACCGCCAGGACAGGGCCCACCGCCGGCTCGTGAAAGAACCGTGCAACCCAGGGGGAGGCGAGAGCGCAGACTCCCCACAGGCCGAGGGAGAGCATCAGACTGAAGCGGAACACCCACCACAGGTGAGCGGCGGAGAGTCGCTCTCGCTGGACCAGGGCGCTTCCGAATCCGACGTCCACCGTGGCCGCCGCGAAGCCAGCGGCCACCGTGCTCATCGCCATCACCCCGAAGACGCCCGGAGAGAGCTCCCGCGCCAGCACCGCCAGCGCGGCCAGCCTGGCTGCAGCCACGGCGCCGCTGGCGCTCATCCGCCAGGCAACCGAGCGCGCGGCCCGCCGCCCCAGGTCAGTCCTCACTTGCCCCAGGAGGGCCGCATCGCGGTCATCGAAGCTAGGCGAGTGTGGGGACGGTGCCGGCCCTGTTTCAGCTGACTCTGGTCGTGTCTCTGCTATCACCATATCCGTAGTCGTAGTAGCCGTGATAGTAGTACCGCTGGTAGTAGCCGTAGCCAGACCGGTACTCCACCTTGTTCAGGACCACGCCCGCGAGAGCGCGGCCGATGTGCGCCAGGAGCAAGCGGGATCGCTG